>Ga0206857_1146_pt1 | contig 13315 bp, 3 predicted proteins | sample Alteio_BWOrgCont_49_FD_152865 | JGI IMG/M metagenome (GOLD analysis project Ga0206857, IMG submission 152865) | Enriched cells from forest soil in Barre Woods Harvard Forest LTER site, Petersham, Massachusetts, United States -... | ecosystem: Environmental > Terrestrial > Soil > Temperate forest > O...
GCGATCACAATTATGGTTCCTTCGATCGCCATCATCGTCTATGGACTTTTTGAGCGCATCGGTGGAGTTTCCACGCCAATTTTCGCATGGACTCCTGCGCTCCTCTGCGTAGGCATTTTGTCTGGAGCGGGTATGTTTGCGGCCTATATAGCAACCATGAAGCTCTATGCGTTGACTGATCTCGTCTCAGCAGAGTTTCCGACCTTACTCTCATCCATCGTGATTCAGCCGGTAGAAATGTTTTTTCTTGGCGAGCCTCTGCGGGCGACCTATGTGTTTTCGTCAGTCGGTTTTGTATTGATGATTTATTTCATCTTAAAATGGCAAAATTTCGAAAATGCGAAATCAAAAGAGCCCGACTGCAAATCTCTTCATCCTCTCGCCCTACCCATGGTTGCTCAAACTCTCGACTACACTTGCGGGGCCGCATGCTTTGAAAGCATGTACAAATATTTTAAGGCTTCTTCTCCAGGAGAAATGCATTTTGCCAAAGAATTGGGTTCTCTTGACTTGGGATACACCCCTCCGAACAATGTTGTCGAGCTCGCCAGACGCTATGGTTTCGTTTGTGAAATGAAGGCTGGCGCGCAGATTTCGGACCTTGTCCCATCTCTTTTAAATAATGAGGTTGTCTTCGTCACCTGGTGGGATGAAGACGCCGGCCACTATAGCTTGGTGAAGGCTCTAGAAAAAGATTATATCATCTTGATGGACCCTTGGTCGGCTCGCCAAGGATTAGACAATAGAGTCAAAATAAAGGATTTTATTCCGAACTGGAATACCCGAGGTGGCAAGATGATCAGTGTCTCTCTGCCTAAATAAGTCTGCGATTTGAATTTTTCATATAGCTCCAAATCACAAATACCTTTGATGCTGGTCATGCATAAAAATACCTTCGCCTGCCGTCAATATGCAAAATTGGGCTTGAGAAGTCGATATCAAATCATTCATACTGTAGACGCATTAAAAATGGCTGATGAGGATAAAAATGAAGGCTCAACACTATCTATTTTTAGGCCTAGCTGGCTTGGCTGTAACAGCCATTTTTATATTTTACCATCGACCGACACCAGTACTTAGACACCCATATGATTTTTCAGCTCCTTGTCCCGGCAAGGAAAAAACAATCAAGATGAATGATAATTATATGATTGGCGCCGTCGAGTTCGGCCAAGAGTTGAAGCTCATCCCCAATTGGTATTGGTGTCATCCTGCTGGGCGAGGCGATCTGGTCTTATTGAGATTTGCACCAAATCTCGAGCCCGTTGTGAGAAGAATCTATGCCGTTGCAGGAGACGAATTCCAAGTGACTTACAATAAAATGCAAGGTGCTTGGAATATTGAAGTGAACCATCAGAAATTGAAGCTTAATGGTCAAGATTATTTTTTTGGTGCAAACAGTGAACAGACTCCGCCTCTATTGAAATTACTAGAAAGTTCACGCAAAGGAGTTTTGCTAGACCGAGAAATCATTGTTTTTTCTAGTCGTCCCCCAGGTAATCGGGACAGCGGCACTCTCGGTGTTGTCAATCTCAACGATGTCATTGGGAAAATCGAAGACAAAGGCTCTAACTAATATATATTTTCCGAAATGAACCTGAAGATCGGTCAGTTCATGCGACCTTGACTCAGAGATATCGTCGCCTGTACTTGCGAACCCTTTAAATTTCGATTCGTGGGTGTGATAGCCATCGTCGCCTTAACGGATGTACCAGATGACTGTATCGATCCAGGTGAGAGCTTCATCGCATCCGAACTCGGATTATTAAGTACAACTGTTGGCAAAGGTGGATGAACCGCACCGTCCACAAAACTATTGATTTGCGAATTGCAACTTGTTGCAAGGGCTAATAAGAGAAATGAAAGATAGTTGATTGATTTCATCATACTTCTCATCGGCATTTTGGACGCCAATCTTAAATGCAAATTCGTGTGCTGTTTTGAGATTGCCAATTTGTGAAATGAATCTAATAAGTCTTTCTCAACACTGAAAACGCTTCGCCATATCCTTCTCGATATGGGATCCCCCCACTGGGTGCACTTGAGTTGCTCCCCGCTTCAAATAGGTGAACCCGGTAACCAACACCAATTGACCAATCTGATCGCATAAAGTAATTGAGATTGCCAGACAATTGATATTCACTGCTTGAATCAAAGCCTCTTCCTACTAAGATTTCTCCACCGCTATCCCAACGTTTTGCAACCGGGAAGTTCAACCCAACCCCTGTCTTCAGCATATCATAACCCGGCGAAAAGGGACCCGTTGTACCGTTGCGATAGTACTCATAGCCACCAATGAGAGAAATTTGAGTACTCTGAATATTTGAAAACAGATTCCAAGGGATGGTCCAACGATAACGATAGCGAGCCTCGGCCTGTACTGGCGATACTTCACTACTTGCGGGAGTCATACCTGCAACTTTTGTTTCAAGTAAGCCTTCAAATCCCGAATGATGAAGCCAATGCATCACCTGCAATCCAATGGTTGCATTTTCAGGTGGGCTACCAGCTGAACTTGCAATCGACTGCGATGAAGTCGTCGTCGATCCGCCGCCTTGAAGTTCTACACTGGAACTCGCAAAGTTCTGATTGAGATTATTTGGATTTTCGATTTTTTCTGTAGTGCTGAGGCTTGAGACCGAACTCGTTTTTCTAACTGGAGAGGCGACTGGGGCCGCCTCTTTTCGCGCAATCAAGGGCGGTGCCGTGAGGTGGGGTTCAATTGAAACCAGAGCCTGACTACTTGGGCTTTTTCTACCAAAGCGATCAATGGAGCGAACCTGAACATTATATTTACCAATTTTTGAAATTTTAAATTCGTGAGTAGTCTTATCAAGACGTTGAGTTTCAATGAGGTTTTGGTTTGCATCCCTGAGCTCAACTTCATAGCTCTGAGCATTTTCGGCTTTTGACCACTCGACGTCCAAGCTTTGTTCAGGATAGAGCTTGTATCCATTCTCAGCCAAAACCGGAGGTAAAGGCATTTTGGCCTCACGAATCTGCAACCTTAAAACTTCTGAATAGCCTGTTATTTCTTTTGCATGATTCAATCCGCGGACCCGCAAATAGACATCCTGCTCTTGAGTTAAGAAAATTGGGAATTGTCTCTTAGTAATGAGTCGCGCTTGAGTTTGCGGCAAAGGAAAACTTGGGGTATTCGAAAGTTCAACAACAAAATCAGTGAGTTCTTTTTGGCTTTCAGGATTTTTTGTTTGAATTCCAATATTAATATTCATCTTTGGCGTCAATAGATAATATTCTGACTGGCTCGCAACCAAGCGAGGTGGATCCACTTTAAGTGCCGCTGAAACAAGAGTTAGTTTTTGAGGGGACGACCAGTCAATATTTGAGGCTCTCAGACGCCAAAAATTATCACCGATAAATAATTTCTGCGTCTCAAAGACTCCAGCTTCACTGACGAAGTGTTCGACCGGTGATACAAAGTTTGCATTATTTGAAGTTTCACCTTCGACATTTTTTACAAGGCCTTGAGTGGCCCATTTAAATTTAAACTTATAAGGAACCTCCGCTCGTCTCTCATTTCTAAGTAAGAGCCCTTGGTCTTCTAAAATATAGAAGTCTTCGAGATGGTCGGTGTAAGAAAGTAGTGGCGGAGACTGAGTGAGATTAATTTTTGGCTCGATCTTGATGGTTTCAGTTTTAGGCGCTAAAAATTCAAGCTCAGAAGAAGGGGAAATACCGGTATCTTGCGCGGCCACCTTTCTCGGCTCAACGGACCTTGAATTAACTTCCGCCTGACCTTTAACAATACGCATATGAGTTTTTCTTTTAGAATCTACAAAAATATCAAGCTTTGCTTTTTTACCTTCGATATTCTGAACCTTACCGTTGATTGCAATTTTGATATTGCCATCGACCGCCAATTGTACTTTTCCGAAACTGAGATCCGCCACTGGTTGACCACCGACATCGGTAAAATTCACCATTGAATTCTCGCCAATCTCAAGCTCTCCACCCTTATTCAATTTCACATGCGCGGTGGATTGTTTACCCGTAAAGAGCCGATCGCCATTACGAATTTTGGTGCCGGATTCGGCCTCTCCCCACGAAAAAGATTTTGAATCTTTGTGACGAGTATCATTCGAGAGACTTTGAATTTGTCCAATGACGGCCTGATTGTTTTTTACATTGTCAGATGAAATAAGGCCAAAGACCGTTGCATCAAATAGAACACAATAAGTCGAAACTGAAAAAATCAGAAACATGGCAACTAATACCAAGACTTCTTTTTTGCTTTTCTTTATATTCCAATTCATCTCAACGTCTCAATTTGGCTAGCGAAATGCGACTCCATTCTTATCGGATCAAAATGAGATAAGTGAGGTCCAGTTAATGAAATCTTTGCATTTTTTTTGCTGGCGTCGATTCTGTAACTTCATCTCAAAACTGGTATAAAAATAAAGTTGAATAGGATTTTAGTTGAGTCGAGAAAATGACGATAGTATAGCCAATGTCACGTTATCTCGCTACCTTCATATTAATAATGGGCGTGTGCCTATCTTTGTCGACTGCGTATGCGGCCAACGAAGCACCACAGACCTTCACCCTGGATGGCCAGCTTTTTCATGCAGGCACGACCAATCCCTTAGTTGATTCAGCTGCCAAACTCACCGTGCAAATTTTAGATCCCAGCGAGTCTTGCGTTCTCTACGAAGAGACACAAATTCTCAACACCACCGCCTCTGATGGCTTCTTCACCATCCAAGTTGGATCTCTCGTTGGCAGCTCGAAACGCTCAGGCCTTGATCCAGCTCAAAGCATGGAAACGATTTTTCAAAACACAACGAGTGTTGTTGCCTCCAGCGCTCCAGGTAAAACTTGTACTGCTGGAACCTACACTCCCGTTGCTGGCGACATTCGCTACTTCAGACTCATCGTCACTCCTTCAACTGGAACCGCAGATACTTTATCTCCTGATATGGTTCTGGATTCGGTACCAAATGCTTTGGTCGCTCAAAGTGTTCAGGGACTTGATAAATCTAATATCTTGCAAGTCAACACCACCGCTGGAGAAGTACTCACTCAAGCCAATCTACAAACTCTCTTCACCGCTAGTGCTTTTGCAAATCTTGGCCCCGTGCTCGCTGGTAAATATGTGCAAAGTGGCGCTGGTGGGGCTACTCTTCCTGGCTTTCCGGCCGCTCCTTCAAGCTTAGCTGCTGGTGATATCTGGTACGACTCTACTAATAAACAAATCGATTACACTGACGGCTCCAACACCTATATCTTAGGAACTGCAGGGGCTGGGCTCTCTTCTCTGACTGTTGGTTCTAATTTAACTGCTAACGGAGTGAAGAGCGGAGTCTTAAATGCTCCAGGTACTATTGATCTCTCTACCACCGGTGTGACCGCTGGAACTTATCCTAAAGTTACTGTTGATACCTACGGCAGGGTTTCTAGTGGCACAACACTTGTACAAACAGATATTCCCATCCTCTCAACTGCTGGCGCTGTCGTTGGATCCGCAATCACTTCAGGAACTATTACTGGCACCACTGCCATCAGCACTTCAGGAAACTTACAAACTAGCGGAGATCTTTCTGCTCACAGATTATTTTTGTATGATCAACAAGCTACTCCTAATTATGTAGGCCTACAAATCCCTGCTTCGGGCACTACCAGCTACACCATGACCTTTCCCCCTACTTCGGGCAGCCCCAATCAAGTCCTCGCAACTGACGGCACTGGCGTCCTCTCTTGGACTGCTCTCAATGACCCAACAAAAGTTCCTTTAGCTGGCGGCACCATGACCGGACTCCTTATTTTATCCGCTGATCCCACTGCTGCTCTGGGTGCTGCTACTAAAGAATATGTCGACGCAGCTGTCGGAACTGCTGGGGCGGGCACTTATGTCCGCATCGATGGCTCCACTGCTTTCACTGGCAATCAGTCCATGGGATCTCACAATCTCACCAATGTGCTTGATCCGGTCAACGCTCAAGATGCCGCTACTAAAAATTATGTCAATACCACTTTGATTGGTAAAACTCTACCAGCTGCTCCCACAGTCGCGCAAAACGGACAAGCTCTGATGTGGAACAATGGCAGCTCCGCTTGGCAGTTCTTTACTCCTTCTTCGGGCACTGTCACTTCGGTTGTTGCTGGCACTGGACTCAATGTCGGCGCTGGACCTGGCGGAACCATCACCACAACTGGAACTCTCAATGTCAATGTCGGCACGGGCAATAATCAAATCGTGCAGCTCAATGGCTCCGCTCAACTTCCTGCTGTCGATGGCTCGCAGCTCACTAATTTATCCGCCGCTCAAATCACCGCAGGGCTTCTCCCTCTCACTCGCGGTGGTACGGGTGCTGCTGTTGCCCCTGCTGGTAAAGGTGAAATTGTTTACTCTAATTCAACAACTGCGCTCACTTCTCTCGCCGCTAGTAATTCTGGATACGTCTTAACTTCAGCTGGTGCGGGTAATGCTCCCCTCTGGGCCGCTGCTCCTCCTGATAACACCAAAGTGCCTTTGGCTGGCGGCACGATGTCGGGGCTCCTCATTTTATCTGCTGATCCTAGTGCTGCTCTTGGCGCCGCTACTAAAGAATATGTCGATACAGCTGTCGCTACGGCAGGTGCTGGTACTTACTTGCCTCTTGCTGGCGGAACTATGACGGGGGCCTTGGTCAACAATTCCAACAATACCACGAGCGCTTTGGCCGTCACACAAACCGGTACCGGAGCCGCCGCCACCTTCAATGGAAATGTCGGTATCGGTACCGCTTCTCCATCTGCTCAGCTGAGTGTTTACGGAGCGCAGGTAGGAGCCTCTGTACCTTATGTCATGACAACCTATGACTCTCAGCCGTTCACTCAAGGTGCTGGTGCGGGTATCGGCTTCGGCGCAAAAGTAGACGCTGCGGGAGATCTGTACACTTTCGCTGGCGTTCGCGGCGGCAAGATGAACAGCACATCCGGAGATTACGCTGGTTATTTGGCTTTTTATACTCGCCCAAATGGCGGCAACAACACCGAGCAAATGCGAATCACATCATCTGGTAGCGTCGGTATTGGTACGACGGCACCAACTGCCCTACTCAATCTCGGCGCCGGCACTGCAACACTTGCTCCTCTGCAGCTCACTGCCGGAACGAATTTGACAGCACCTCTCTCAGGAGCCATCGAGTACGATGGAAGCAATCTCTACTTCACTGACTCAACTGCCACACGTAGAACCATCGCTTCCACAAATAGCAGTGGCTCAGAATCCTTCACTCAAGACGTCACTATGTCAGGAGCGAGTACTGGGCTTGCCGTTACTAACAACGAAACTGTCGGCGGAACTTTAATCACAACTGGGGCCGCTACTTTCAATGGCGGCGAAGCTGTCACTCTCAGTACGGCAAGTAATTCGACGGCCGCACTCTCATCCACCAATTCTGGAAGCAGCAATACCGGCTACGGCTTGCAGGTCATCAATAATAGCTCGACCGGATGGGGCGTTTACTCCTCTGGCACAAGTCCTAATTATTTCGCAGGCAATGTCGGCATCGGAACAACAACTCCCGGCGCACCATTGGACGTAGAATCCGCCAACACCAGTGGCAATGTGATCACAGCCAACAATTCGGATACCGGCGCAAGCGATGTCACTTACGGCGTATACAGCACTGTCAACTCAAACGGTATAAATACTTCTGCCTTGTATGGACTTACCACAAACGGCGGATACACTTATGGGGTTTACGGTAACGCGAGTAAATCAGGCTCTGGCACCTATGGTACAGGAGTCTATGGAGTCAGCAATTCTGCCAACGGATCCGGAGTCCGTGGCCAAGCTACTTCCGTGGGTGGCTCAGGTGTGTATGCGCAGAACTCTTCAGCAAGCGGTAATGCCGTTGCACTTTATGCCACAACGAGTAGTGCAGCCGGATACGCCATCTACTCAGCTGCAGGCCAAAATTATTTTGCTGGCAACGTCGGTATTGGAACCACTTCTCCCGGATCCACTCTCGAGGTGAACGGTACGGCGACGATCGACAGTAACTTGGCCGCAGGATCGGGTGCCTTCGGAGGAACTGGAGTAGCTCCGTTGACTGTTTCAGGTACTAATAGCTCTGGTTCTATTGCCAACTTCAATGGTGCTTCTGGAGTCCCTTCTTACATCAACATCGTCGGGCAGAGCAATGAAGCAGGCGCACTCATGCTTACATCAACTGGCAATTCGAATTGGGCAGTGGGAACAAAGTCGGATGCTAAACTTTATTTTTCTCCAAATAGTAATCTTTCCAGTCTTAGTTCTTCTGCGGTAATGGCGCTCACCTCCGGAGGTAGCGTCGGTATCGGTACAACTTCACCAACAGCGGCTCTCAATATCAAAGCCGGAACAGCTTCTCTTGCTCCTTTGCAACTCACCGCCGGTACCAATCTCACAACTCCATTATCTGGAGCCATCGAGTACGATGGAACCAATCTCTACTACACCGATTCAACTGCCACACGTAGAACTCTTTCCATCAGCAGTTCTTCATTCAGCCAAGATGTCACGATGGCAGGAGCAGGCACCGGCCTCGCCGTCACCAATAACGAAACCGTCGGCGGAACACTTGGTGTGACTGGCCTTACGACTCTCACTGGTGGATTCACAAGTGCTGGCACAGACGCTATCACCAACACCACCGCCTCAAGCTCAAGCACCACAGGTGCACTCACCGTTGCTGGCGGCGTAGGCGTCGCAGGTAGCGTCTATTCAGGTGCTACCGTAAGTGCCGCAACTTCAATGATCACTCCACAGATCTATGGATCGACAGCTGCCAGCGGAAACATTCTTATTGATGGAACTTCGGGTAGCCCCGCTGGATTTGTTTTGCTTGCTTCTGCTGCCGGAAGCGTCGGTATCGGTACCACATCGCCCGGATCTCCTCTCGAAGTTGATACTTCGATTGCCACCTCCGGCAGTTCCGGAATCTACTCCAACGATTCTGGTTCTGGTTATATTTCTGCTATTAAAGGCTATGCATCTGCGACCGGTGGCTACGGAATTGGCGTGTACGGACTCAGCAATGCCGGCGGTGGCGGCGCCGCCGGAGTCAGTGGCAAATCAGCTTATACCGGAGGCAATCACACTTACGGAACCTATTCTGAATGTGACGGGACTGCTTGCTCTGCCGCCTATGGTACCGCTGTAAGCACCACGGGCACCAGTCAGGGTGGATATTTCACAGCCGCAACAACAGGAGCCGGCGTCGGCGTCTACGCTTCTGAAACAGGAGCTAGCAATACCGGCTACGGCTTGCAAGTCGTCAACAACAGCGCAAGCGGCTGGGGCGTTTACTCATCGGGCACCAGCCCCAATTATTTTGCTGGCAGTGTTGGTATCGGAACAACATCTCCATCAAGCGCTCTGCAAGTTTCTGGAGTCACCACAACCGCTGGGCTCAGCTCGACTGTGAGCACGCGCAATCCAGGTAACTTTACAGGAAGCGATGGCTTTACCGGATATTCCAATGACGTCTATTTAACTCTCACCAACACTTCAAGCAATGTCTCTACAGGCTCCAATATCACCTTTCAATCCGAACCCAATGGCAGCTCAACTCAAGGTGTTGCCGTTGTCGAAGGCCTACTCACAGCTACTGGTGGCAGCAGCTGGACTGGTGCTTTGACCTTCGGTACTGCTAATTATACAACGGGGCTCACTGAAAAAATGCGAATCACTTCAACTGGTAGCGTGGGTATCGGTACAACTTCGCCAACCGCTTTACTCAATCTGGCCGCCGGAACTGCGACACTTGCTCCTCTGCAACTCACTTCTGGAACCAATCTCACAACTCCACTTTCTGGAGCCATCGAGTACGACGGAACCAATCTCTACTACACGGATTCAACCGCCACACGCCGAACTATCGCTTCAACAAATGGCAGCGGCTCATCCTCCTTCACTCAAGATGTGACGATGTCAGGAGCAAGCACAGGACTTGCCGTTACCAACAACGAAACTGTCGGCGGAACTTTAATCACAACTGGGGCCGCCACTTTCAATGGCGGTGAAGCAGTCACTCTCAGTACAGCAAGTAATTCAGCAGCCGCACTCTCATCCACCAATTCTGGAAGCAGCAATACCGGTTATGGCTTGCAGGTCATCAATAATAGCTCGACCGGATGGGGCGTTTACTCGTCGGGAACTTCGCCAAACTATTTCGCTGGCAACGTCGGTATTGGCACCTCTTCACCTATCGCTCCTTTGCAAGTAGTGAATGCTACGAATGCCAATGTCATGACCATAACAACAACAAACAATGTGACGGCAATTGGTTCAGTGAATGCAGCTCTCGCGATAAATAATACCGATACGACGAGCGGAAACTACTCACTTATGACTTTTCAACAAAACGCTTTAGGCATGGCCCGAATTGGCTCAGTCAATCTCGATCCTTCAGACGGTGATTTTACCTTTCAGGTGAGAAACTCAGGCAGCTTTATAACACCGCTTTATGTCAAGCACACAGGGAATATCGGTATCGGAACGACAACACCAACATCCTTACTCAATATCGCAGCTGGAACTTCTTCTATAGCTCCTCTGCAACTCACTTCTGGAACCAATCTCACGACTCCACTTTCTGGAGCCATCGAGTACGACGGAACGAACCTCTATTATACCGACTCAACAGCCACACGCAGAACTGTCGCTTCGACAAATGGTAGCGGCTCATCCTCCTTCACTCAAGACGTTACTCTGTCGGGTACAGGCACAGGCCTTGCCGTCACCAATAATGCAACTGTCGGCGGCAACTTGGCAATTAAGACCTATACTGAAACAGTCGTTGCACTTGGCAATATCACAGGAGCCACAGGCATCACCTGGTCTTCAGGCTCTGTGCAAAATATGACTCTCACCGGAAATATCACTCTGAGCTTTTCAGGTGCAACCACTGGCCAATCGATGACTCTCTATCTCACTCAAGACGGCACCGGCAGCCGCACAATCACTTGGCCGTCCTCGGGATTGAAATGGGCCAATGGCGGCGCCGCACCCACAACATCGACGACCGCAGGCTATACCGACATCATTTCGTTCTTTTATGACGGTACAACCTACTGGGGATTTGTTTCAGGACTTGGAGCACATTAATGGCCCGCACATCGATACTTCGATGTCTTTCACTTTGCATTTTGCTTCTTGCTCCTGAGGCAAAGGCCACTATGGCGCAGACGAGTCTGCGCTCTGCCATCTTGAGATCTCAGCTCACTTATTCCACTGCAGCGCAAACTTTAGCTTCGAGTGTTTGCTCGGGGATTATGACCGTGGTGACCAAAAACTCTGCCGGAGTCATCGCCAATGTCAGTTCCAATCTGACGGTGAATTTAAATTCATCTGCTGGCAGCCTCACCTTCTATTCCGATTCTGCATGCACCACTGTCATCACCAATATCACGGTGGCAAGCGGTACGAGCTCGACGAGTTTTTATTTTGTCGACACTTTGGCGGGTTCTCCATTAATCACAATTTCTGCAACGGCTTATGATTCAGCATCACAAACAGAAACGATCAGTAGCAACGGCTTCGTCTGGACTGGCGGCGGCGTCAACGCCTTCTGGAGCACCGGAACCAATTGGTCTGGAGGCGCGGCCCCGAATGCCGCCACGGCCGTAGCAGTATTTGATGGAACTTGCTCCAGCAACTGCTCTCCCACGATCAGTGCGACAATTTCCTCGGGAAAATTAGGAGGAGTGCGCATCACGTCCGCCTATTCGGGAATCATCACACAAAGTAGTGGAAGCGCCATCACGGTTGGCGCTTCTGGTTGGTCACAGCTGGGTGGATCTTTCATCGGCAGCAGCGGCGGCGACGCAATCACCGTGAATGGCGTATTCGCAGTGTCTTCTGGGGCAAGTTTCACCTCGACCACAGGTATTTTAGAAGCCATCACCAACTTCACCATCACCGGGACCTTTACCCCCAATAACGGCACTGTGCAATTTGGTGGAGCCTCGACCACCAACTCCGGAACCATCACCCCTAGCTCGATTACCTACTACAACGTGAGCTTTGACGGTGAATACACTCCCACCTGGAATTTGGGCGGCAATACGATGACTATTGCTGGGACACTTTTTTTGGATGGAACAGGTGGATCTGGCGACACTTACGAAACTGAAATCAACAATGGTACTCTTGTGGCTTTGGGAAATGTCACCGTCCTCAACAATGGCGCCATCGGCACAGTCACCTTGCAAGTCTCAGGAAGCGCCAATCAAACAATCACTGGAGTGAGTACGGGCACTATTCCCAATTTAGTCATTGCCTCCACTGGCGGGACTGTCAGTCTCAGCGGCACGCTAGTTTTTCTTGCCAATTTCACTTATCAATCAGGCACAGTGAATGCCGGTACTTCTTCTGTGGATTTTGGTTTAGCCTCCGTTGAAAGCACCCAATCGATCACTCCAGGCGGTATTAGCCTCTACAATGTTGGTTTTTCAGGAGAATACAGTTCGACCTTCAATCTCAATAGCGGCACAATGACTGTGACTGGCACTTTGCTTCTGAGTGGCGGCGGTAGCCAACAAGCTGTGATCAACAGCGGAACCTTTGTGGTACAAGGAAATGTCACTTCTCAAGGCTATGGTGCCAAAGGTACCGCCGTTATTGAAATTGCAGGCTCGGGCAATCAGACGATCACCGGAACCGGGACAACGGCCTATTTTCCAAGCCTCACAATTGCCTCAACGGGGGGAACGGTCACTCTGAGTGGTACCCCGATTCTGTACGGTACCAGCTACACTTATTCTTCAGGGACCGTGAACACAGGCACTTCGACGCTGCAATTTGGTGACAGCAATTACAATGCTACTATGTCTGTAACCCCCGGACCTGTCACTTATAACAACGTCGCTTTAATCCTTGAATACACACCCTCAGTCTTCAATCTCAACGGCGGAACGATGAATATTGCAGGTAATATTATTATCGGCAGCACCTCTGGAGCCATCAACAATGGTAATTTGGCGCTCAAGGGAAATCTCTCAACATCTTCAAATGGAATGACCGGCACCGCGACAATTCAATTTGTAGGCTCTAGTACTCAAAGTGTAACGGTAGGCTCTGGAGCCTCTCTGCCCTCAGGTGCTGTGACAGTTAATAACTCTTCAAGCACGCTGACCCTCGCATCTGCGGTCTCTTGGAATTCAGTAGGACAAAGCCTGACACTCACTGCAGGCGCTATCAATATGGCGGGCTACGCTCTGACTCTGAAGGCACTCAGTCTCAATTCAAATACACTCACAAAAAATGCTGGGGTCTTAACCGTTGCTGGCACTGTGGCCGGAACGGGTTCACTATTTGGTGGAA
>Ga0206857_1147_pt1 | contig 13205 bp, 16 predicted proteins | sample Alteio_BWOrgCont_49_FD_152865 | JGI IMG/M metagenome (GOLD analysis project Ga0206857, IMG submission 152865) | Enriched cells from forest soil in Barre Woods Harvard Forest LTER site, Petersham, Massachusetts, United States -... | ecosystem: Environmental > Terrestrial > Soil > Temperate forest >...
GCCTACTGATTACGAATCAGTTGCTCTACCAACTGAGCTACTTCAGCTCCCCTATGAAGGTAGTCAGATTTCCCCCAAACGTCAATGTGCTTTTTCAATATAAAACGCTCTCCATTAAGGAAAAGGGGAAATTCACAAAGACTAATGTATTGGAAATGCGCAATTGGAAAGATGTTATTTATTAATCCACAAAACACCAAGCCGATTCATCGGCAAATAAAGCCCGTAACAATTGATTGTTAAGGCTATGTCCAGAATTAACCCCGTGAAAATGACCTAAGAGTCGCACACCAGACAAAGCTAAGTCGCCAACCGCATCCAGCATTTTATGGCGGATAAACTCGTCGGCAAAACGTAATCCACCCTCGTTCATAACGACGCCATCCTTCAAAACAACCGTATTATCAAGAGAAGACCCTTGGGCAAGCCCTATGGCCCATAAACGTGCTGCGTCTTCATAAAAGCCAAGGGTACGAGCCGCAGACAATAAATCTTTAAAATCATCCTGGTCAGGATCGTACACCAAAGATGACATTTGTTTACCCAGACGCCCATTGGCATTGAATAACATGGTCATCTTAAGGCTAGAAGACGGTTTTAGGACAGCATGGGAAGATTTATGAGCGACCGTAACAGTTTTTAAGATTTTAATAGTCCGCACATGTACCCCTTGGTTGCAAAAGCCTGCCTGGCGGATTAGATTCACAAATACAGCCGAACTGCCGTCCATAATCGGAACTTCCTCCCCATCCACTTCAATTATCGCATTATGAATCCCACAACCTGCAAGGGCTGCAATGACATGCTCAATCGTAGAAACAGAGACACCATAGTGATTAGAAACTTTTGTACACATTGCCGTATCGGTTACTGTATCCCAGCGGGCGGGAATATGGCGGGCAGCTTCAGAAAGATCCGTACGAACGAATGTATACCCAGAATGAGGAGCAGAAGGGTTTAGGGTAAGCGTAGCAGGTTTACCGGAATGAACACCAATACCCGTACAAGCAACGGAACTTGCAAGTGTTTGCTGCCATACTATTTCATTCCAGGCCTGACCTTGCAAACTCGGCTTGAGAGAAAACAAAGAAGGCATTACCTGGGCAGTATTCCTTATTGGGCTGGCAATTTGCATACGTTCCTCGACGATAATATCCTTCTTTTATTATCATGACCCAAGGATGGGGAGTGAGCAAACACTAGAATGTTACAAAGTATTACGAAGAAAGAGGAAAAGCTTCCCCTGCTTTAGTCAAACGGCTTTTACTTAACCGCTGAGAGGCAGATTTTAGTTGTCCACAGGCAGCCAAAATATCTCGGCCTCGGGGCATACGCACAGGCGAAGAATAACCTGCCCGAAAAACGATTTCTGCAAAAGTATTAATCGCTTGGGGCGTAGAACACTCAAAGCCTGATCCTGGCCAAGGGTTAAACGGGATCAAATTAATTTTGGCCGGAATGCCCCGAATCAAGCGGACAAGTTCCTTTGCATCAGCTGGGGTATCATTAATTCCCTTTAACATTACATATTCAAAAGTAATACGCCGGGCATTACTAGCACCCGGATAAGCGCGACAAGCATCCAGCAAGGCTTCTAGAGGATACTTCTTGTTTAAGGGCACCAATACATCGCGTAAATCATTCCGCACAGCATGGAGGGAAATAGCAAGATAAAAGTTTTAGCTCTTCGCAAGGAGAGGGTATCTTTACCTTCAAGAGTGAAAATCAGTTTTCACGGCAAGTCTCCCAAACCTTCAAACAGGATTTACGTAGGTTACGCACAAGTTTGCATTACAGAATTCTTCGTTCTCCATTAAAACTAATTGCAACAAAGCTTTAGGGAATTCACTCCCAAAGGTTTCCAGGATAGTTTTATCCCATTATTTGTAAGGTCAGTTAAAAAGAACGGGTCAAATTACCTCAGCGGCAAAATACCGCATCCGTTCCTTCTTTTCTGCAAATACCCCCTAAATGTCTTATGGAATTTCACAAGACATTGGGTTTTTGAAGATGAAATTAGGAAGAAAAAATACACTCTTTGACGTATATGTACCCTCTCTTTTTTTCCTCAGATTGTTATTGATGAGTAATTTTCATAGCATCGGTTAGCAAACATTGTGGTTTAACTTCTTCCAATAAGAGATTTACTTATATGTAAAAATCGTAACAATAATAATTCAATACTTTAATAATAAAGGAGAAAAATAAATGGTTAAAAAAAAAAATAGGAAAGATAACATTGTATATGAAAAAAAAGCTCATCAGCACGGCGGAGCTGGCTGTCCGGTGGGGCATGAGCGAAAAGACGCTCAGGCAGTGGGTAACCTTAGAAAAAGGCGTGGAACCTTGCAAAATAGGAAGAAGCGTCAGGTATGACCTCGAAAAAGTGGTAGAGTTTGAAAAAATTAGCCAGCTGGATTTTAAGGAAAGGAAAATTAAGAAAACAAATTAGGTTATTAGCTGATTAAAGAACCTCTTGGAAGAAGGTTTTATCAACCATAATGTTTGCGTTAGCCATTTTCCGTTGCGATTATCTGTATCCGCCCATCTGCGCTCATTGCCCGCTTCTCCCTTACAACCTCACCCTTCTTGTAGACGCTCCCCCATGCTCACTCCAATCAATATCAATTAACTAACCTGATATTTGCTATTGTTTTTTAAAGGGTTTTTTGAAAAATAAAGTATTTAAAGGCCATTGAGGGATATTGACAGGTATTGATAGATATTCATAGATATCTACATCCAAATATAGAATCATATAACATTCCACATATAAATATATAATTTGGTATATAAATATATATACAAAGTAATTAAATAAAAAATTATTTAAATATAATTGACAAATCTATCAAGAATTGATTCAATAAGGGCGTTTAACACTTGGAGGAATAATATATTAAGGAGGCGCCGTATCCGCTCTAAAAATTAGGGTGTCCAGGTTGCAGTTTTATCCCGTCTCCAAAAGCTGAACAATTTCTTGAGCCTCTGTAGTATCACAATGGATTTCTTCGGAGATAATTTTCTCTGTTGCCTGGCTAAGATACTCCGTGAGTTCTTTGTTTAAGGCTTGATAGTGAGGCCACAATACATCATCCACAAAAGCTTCTGGTACACGAACCATCACCGTCGTATATCGTTGGCGGGCATACCGATAAGGTTTTAAAGAATAACGGCGGCATAGCGCCATAAATAATTGTCGTGACCATTGATCTGCTAAAGTAAACGTATATTCGATAGGAGGGTCAGCTTCTACTGCTTCTTCCAGTTTTGCCTTGATACGCTCAAGGGCGGCTCCTGCCGCATCCCGCTCACCACTTGTTCCAGCGCCCTCAAATAAGGCTTCAATCTTACGCAGTTTCAGGCGGAGTTCTTCTTCATTGGTCATTTGTTTCAAGCCGCTTGAGGTAAAACACAATTATGTGACTGGCCAGATAGCCCCGTAACCTTTATTAAATTGGCAAGGGAGGGCATCTCGTATTTTTGAGTCATACGGTCATAGAAATAGTCATAAATATTGACGCCATGCTTTTTGGCGGTTTCAACGATTGTCATTAAGGTGTCTTTCGCTTCAGTTCCCTTGAGATTGATGGTATGGAGGCTGATATCGCGTTTACGCGCTTGTGCCCGAGCGCCCAACTCTGATGCGTTGTTATGCAAGGGAAGTTCTGGATACTTGAGAACAAGCAATAAGGATTCTTTCCTCGATTTTGTCAGGGATATCCTCTTATCCAATTCGTCATAGCCTGTTTTTGTTGAGAATAGCGTATCAAATCTTTTAGAAAGCCGCTTTGATGAAGCAGCGCTTGGAGAGGTTTTATATTTCAGCAATGCCTTATAATATTGCCAAAACCGAGCTAAAAATTTCTCAACGTATATCTTGTGAAGCGTAAAGCACGGAGTTAACTTCTTGTAATGACGCCCTTCATGAATCCAGCACGAGGCTAGAAACTCGGTGATCTCCTGGAATTGGGGAGCGTTATCAGATAATAACGTATTAATGGCATGTGGTAAGGCTTGATAAGCTGCAATCGCGCTTGCTTCCATGATGATTTTTCGATTTGTTTTATGTTTCCGGGGATCTGGAAAAATCTCTTTTAGGAGGGCATCTATCCTCTCTTGAGTTAAATTCCCCTCAAGATGACGTTCTTTCAATAAGTTTATCCATTTTTCAGGCAACTTCATTCGTTCCATAAAGGCATAAGCTGCATCATTAAACTTAAATGTCAGAGGAGCCATGCTTAAAATCTCTAAAAGAGTCAGGCGATCCTTATGAGGGCGGGTAAAATAAGCTGTAAATAATCCGTTACACAAGATATGAGAAAATTGATTCTTGCCGCCAACACGGGCGCTCGTATCATCCATTTGTTTCGGCGAAAACGAGGCAAGGCCTTCCTTGACAATATCCCGCTTTTCTTGATGATATCTTTCCTTATTATCCGTCAAAATACGGGAAACAGTACACTTTGAAATCATAATACCGTGGGTTTTAAGAGTCTTAACAATTGCGGATTCTGTCATATTAGACTCATAATAGGAACTCAAGATGTAAGACTTCACCCTTGGCCCAAATTGCCCTTCATAGCCTAATGGCAATTCGCCAACAAAAGTTTTATGGAGAGATGAGGAATAATAAGTTTCCCTCTCAAATTGAATATTATCTGTGAGAATGAGTATGTCTTGTACAATTACGGATCGGCAGCCTTTAAAAATCGCATCGGAAGGTAACGTATTTTTGTCAACTGGACACCTCACCGTACGATTAATCGTAACCTTATGATTCTTTTGCTTGGATTTTTTTGTCTTTTCCCGACTTAAATTCTTCCTCTCCGCTTCAGAGGAAATATCTTTTGAGGATGTCTGAGGCCGGATGGTTGGCTTCCCTTGTTCACCTTTTAGGCGGTTGATATCATCGCGAAGTCTTTGGTTTTCATCCATCAATTCTTTATTAGCCTTCTCAAGGGCTTCTATCTTATTCAATAAGAGGCCTATCAGCTCTTTTAGGTTTACTTCCAAGGAGTCAAAATTTACTTTTTCTAGGGCTTTATTTAAATCAACTTTGGAATCTGGTTCTGAAGTTCTTTTTGTCATTATTGTTTATCTCATATGGACTTCAGTGGCACTATACATTTTTTTTCTAAAACTTTAAACACTTAAAAAGTTCTTCCAAAAACCATATCCCTAACTTTTAGAGCGGATACGAGGCGCCTATATGGATGAAGATCTTTTAAGCCAGGAAGAATTAGCGGATCGATGGAAGCTGCAAATTAGTACGCTCAGCCAATGGCGTTGGAATGGCCAAGGGCCATACTTCATCAAAATAAACGGGAAGATCAAGTATAAGGTTTCGGATATTGAGAGCTTCGAGAGGAGCAAGCGTTGCCGGAGTACTTCTGAGTATCATGCTAACAAATTAGGGTATTATAATACACCAACTCCCCTACATGCTCCAGGAAAAGAGTTCAAACTTCATTTAATGTCAGAGTTGCCCAAGGATGGACGCCCCCTAACCGGAAAGCTGTATATTGAGGCCAGCGGCAATGCTTTAAAATACAAAGCGCTGGATCATAATGATGCAGTTGTTGAAGGGATGCTTGATATCCAGGTCAGGAAAGCATTGACGGCTGAAACTTTAAGGGTCTTGAAGCCTAGAATTCTTGCAGAGATGTCTAAAAAGGGGCATGCTTTTTCCTGAACCTTATCATTATTCTTCATCTCTTTAACGCCCTTGGCCCATTCTGGTTGGAGGATTGTGCCCCAAGCGTCTTCTTTCTCTAATCCTTCAAGGGCGCACAAGGGGGACAAAGGACGCCCTTTCTTTTTCCAGTTACCCCTATAAACCGCCTTTCGCGATCTTTATTCCCTTGGCTTTATGGGTTTCTTATTGCCGCGCCAACAATATTATCAGCCGCTTTGCACGGGTGGGGCTAAAAAACACCTTGGCAATTATTGCTTATTAAAATTCGCTAACAAGCGCGCGGATAAAAGAATTCGCCGGCGTCTTCTTTATCAAACAATGACCCATTAAAACGGCCCCGCATGATCTCTTCTGCGGCATGAAGAATTGTATTCGTGTAAGCTTCCAATGTCTGCTCGGTCAGAAACCGCAGGTGATCAGCATCCTTTGCCGCGATAAAATTATGTTCAATGATAAAGCCCACGGTATCCGTGAGAGAGGCCAGGAGCGCATAGGGATTCGGCTGGTGTTGGTAGAAGAACTCCCCCAGCGCATCGGTAATGGCGTTAATTTCATCCTGGTTATGCTCCACAAATTCAAACAAGTCTTCAGGAATATCCATGACCATTTCTTCCACAGCTTGCTTTTCCATAATCTTTTTCCCCTATTTTATTGTTGTTGATAATCTGCCCTGAACATAACAGGAAACCTTAGCCAGAAAAGCGGCGCATCAGCCTTTTTCCTATAGCTATTCCGTCAAGCTAACCCCGTTTTTCTATTGCCCTTTGTACCGGAAATAATCGCTTAAGAAAACAGAAACTTGGGCATGGCCGTGACCTTTACCAAAGTATTCATGCACTCCCTTGAGGCAAAGCGCTTTTAGCTACGGTTGTGCCAAGAAAGCCAAGAGTCCTCAATAGATTTTTTATCGTCAATTACCGTAGCTCATTTGGCTCGCTTCATCGGCATCTTCATACAACATTATCCATCTTTTAGAAAGTAAAAATTTATAAAAACATTCTGTTTTCTTCAGAAAATTTTTGGAGATTATGTTTAGTTTTAGGTAATTAATTTACGCTTTTTTGCTAAAAAACTTTGAAATGCTTGCTTGGTGGAAAATCTTTATCCACACCTGAAAAACTGCATAAAGCAAGGGTTTTGATGCCGATGGCCAACTTGGACAGGGGGGTTGTTTCAGAAAAAACCCCGAGTATCCAATTTGACCAGGGCAGCAAGTCAAAAAGTTTAAGAAAACTCGATAAAAATCCTCATTGTAAGACCCATGGCCACAATGACCACCTTAGCTGGCCACTCCCCCTGGCCAACTTGGACAGGGGGATCGTTTAGAGGGTGGACAACCTGGCCAGGGGGCTGGTCAAATTGGCCGCCTGACATTTCCTATATATGTTTTTATTATACTCCTCCTTCTTCCTCCTCCTGATACTTCCTCCGCGTGAGGGGAAGGGAAGAAAAAAGAGGAAGAAGAAAAAAAATAAATTGAAATAAAAAATTAAAAATACAATGGATTGCAAAAAATTTCTTGTTGATCTGAAATTAAAATTCTGGATTTTGAAGTTACCTTGGACAAAATCCAGAACATGGCCTTGAGTAGGGGCTTCAGAAAAAATACGGCAGCCTGGTTTTGATTGAATGGATCAAATTGCGACATTTTGACGCATCCATATTTTTGTTTACAGAAACGACTTATATGTTGTTTTTATTGGATTTTTATGCTTTACGCCCTTGCCTTTTTCCTGAAAGGATGGCCTCTTATTATTCCTTTTTTTCTCAAAAAAACTCTCAACTTACAAAGTTTGGTAGAACTTCATAGAAATTCATAGAATATTATAGAAAATTATAGACTTTTATAGAAAAGTATAGATGTAATTTTTACTATTGACGATCTGTAAATAAACTTCCCATACTTGTTTTTGTAAAATTTATACTAAAACTAAAACAAGCACCGGAAGGGAGATCATCGTCATGCAACCATTGTTTCTAACCCCTGTTGAATTGGCCGACCGGTGGCGTATTTCCACCAATATCCTGGATCGGTGGCGATGGGAAGGGCACGGCCCTGCATTCGTAAAACCTGGTCGGAATATCTTATATTTTCTTGAAGATATTAAGAGGTTTGAAGAAGAGCGACGCCGGAAAGCTTGCTCTGCACCATCCGGCAATCCTTCAAAACGCCTTCCCTCATGGGAGCGCCTACCAGACATTGCCTGCATAGGCCAGAAGGAGATTTAAGCGATGTATTGTCCCCTGCTGATCAATGAATTCCCTTTGCAAGTTCTGCCTTCGCTTGCCGAAGCCATTGGCCTGAACGAGGCTATTGTCCTTCAAAGGGTCCATTATCGCCTGAATAAAAAATCCAACAGAAGTTTCTTTGACCAAAAGTATTGGATTCACAATACTTATGAGCAATGGCGCCGCCAGTTTTCTTTTTGGAGCCTGCGGACGATCCGCCGCACAATCATAAACCTGGAAAAATTGGGAATCCTGGTTTCCCGTCTCATAAAAGTTTGCGCCACAGGGCAAATCGCCAAATCCTATACCATCAACTACGGCCGCTTAAATCAAGTCGCGAGACCTACAAAGATTAGGCATGGAGAAACCAGGCAACCAGAAAATAGGTTACCTTCACGAAACGGCTTTCCCTCCCAAGTTTCGTTTTTAGAAGAAGAGGAGGAAGAAGTAGAAAATAATTTTGAATGGGTGTTTGAGCAAGCAAATCAAGCCCCCGCAAATTTAAGGATGGAAAATCAAGATCAGAAGCCAGGTGAGCAAGAATTGAAAGATGGGGCACAGAAACCCCAATCACCTATGGTAAATCTGGCAAGGGAAGCTGATGGTTGCGATCTCATATCCATCTGCAGCCCCTCAATGCATGGGAGGGTAGAAACCGAAAATTCCAAAGAGGAGCCTGGCAACCAGCAGCTTGTCGCTGAGGACCAGCTGCTTCAAGAAACATCCTTGGCAATGCCTTTTGCCGCTAACTCAAAAAACCATGAGGCTTCTGGGTGCAATCCTTTGGGCCGGAATCCTTGCGACCCGATGATATTAGCTATGGTCGCAATTTGGAACGAAGTAGCACAATCCAAGCTGAATCCAGGGAAAAATGCATATCTTACAGTCAAGCGCCAGGTTTTGTTGGAGCAGTTCCTGAACACGGCGCTTGCCGATAAGGCCAGGGAAGAAAAGCTTGACGCTTGGCGGGATTACTGTAACCGGATTGCCAATTCCCGCTTTCTAACCGGGGAGAATCCGAGTGGATTCAAGGTTACCCTGGATTGGGCACTAAACCCTGAGAATGCCTACAAGGTTTTGGAAGGCGTTATCTATGACAAGCCTTTACCTGCGCCTGCCTTGGGTGGGCAATCCCAACCTTGGGAAGAATTGGAACAGGAACTCCGGCAAAGCATGGGTAGTCAAGGGCAAGATGGAGCTTATGCGCAAAGCTGGCTGCAAATCTGTCAAAACCTGGCAAAAGCAGTAGGGCAAGTCCGTTTCAAAAGCTGGTTTTTCAAAACAAACCTAACAGAATTAACGGAAAACACCGCGATCTTACAGGTGGAGAGCCTTTTTAGGCGGGATTACATCGAGAGCAATTTCCGGTTTGATATTATCCGCGCCATTCAAGCCCACCACCCAACCGTTACAAAACTCAATATCCAGGTTATGCCCCGTTTTGACAGTAACGACGGAGCAACCACTCAACCAACAACAGGAGGAACCTTATCATGATTGATGCAATTTTTAATCCAACCATAACGGCCTCAGACCGACTCCCAGAGCAACCATGGGAAGATATAGAGAGATGGAACACGCTGCAGCGGGAAATCAAACGGAACACCTTTCCGAATGACTATACCCAAAAATGGCTGCCTATTGCCAAGAACCTGGCATTAATCCTCGGACATAGGGCTTTCCGGTTTAGTTTCTTAAAGGCGCGCCTGGCCTGCCTGACAAGGGATACAGCCGTTATTGAGTTTGAGAGCCGCCTCAAGCGGGATCACGTCAGGGATTTTTACATGCTGGAAATGAGGCGCGCTATCAGGGATTTGCATCCCTGGGTTACCGTAATTGGCCTGAAAGTTGCGACCAGCGCCACTTTATCCCGGGATGATATCGTTTACACGAGAAAGGATCCTGGCCAGATCGCCAAGCCTGGAGGAGTAACCTTGCCATGATCGACCAACAAATGATTGCCAACCCGCCCCACTATGTTGAAGGCCGTAAAATCCAGCCCATTGAGGCGATCGAAGGATGGTCTTTGTGCCATCATTTAGGGTGCGTGGTGAAATACGTAGCAAGAATGGGGCGTAAAGTCCCTGGCTACCAGAACCAGTTCTTAGGCCAATCGCCTTTGGGAGATTTAAGGAAGGCCGAATGGTATTTGATGCGGGAGATCTATGGCAAAGCATGCCAGGCCGTTTACATACCTTCCCGTTCGCCAGTGCGGACGTACTTTGCTCCAGAGGCTATCGCAAAGGACTGGCGGTTAACGCCCGCCTTGGGGCAAGTTGTTTTTTATATTACCGCGTACCAAAGGCTTTTTGAGCGCTTTCCCTTAACGCGGGTTGTTTGCCTGAAACAAGCTTTGGCGCACTTGAGGGCAGAAATCAGGGATTGCGAAGGGCAGGAGTTGTCCCGCCACGCTGCCTTGTTGCGGGACCAGGCATCTGGAAAAACAAATATCATCAGCTTTACAGGAGGAAAACCATGCAAAAACCAACAAAAATAAACCATCAAGCCACTAAGGCAAGGCTTTTTCGCAAAGGGAGAGGCAAGAACCTGGCGCACGCATATCTTAAGCACCCCCATCAAAAACAGGAGCCTCATATCAAAAATTCCTTGTCTTCCCAAGAAAAGCAAGCCAAGCGGATTGTTGGTTTTATCAAGCGGCATGCCCCAGCCATTGTGATTTGTACAGGTATCCTGTTCTGCCTTGCCGGGCCTGTTTTTGCCGTAAAGGTTGGAGAACTCGTGGATCCTGTAAACGATTTAAAAGATACGATTTTTGGGGGATGGATGTGGGTCCCAAAAATTGGCGCTGCGGTTGGCGGATGTTTGCTGGCTGTTTACAACCAAAGCATCATGCCCCTGGCAACAGGCGCTGGCATTGGCCTTGGCATCCACTTTTATGATCTCTATATCGACGCCTCCGGGGCATTGATTTAGGAAATCAAAGGAAAAGGCATATCAATGTCGGACTTAACACGCCATGTCATTTTAAACCACGTGGACAGCCCCTTGAAGGTCCTGGTGTGGACAAGGGGGGAGCTTGCCTTATTCCTGATGCCGTTTTTTGGCGGCCTGTTCTTTAAGCAATTAGTCCTGGGCGCGCTTGTCAGCTTCCTGAATTACCGATTGTTTAAAATTTACCGGGAACGGTTTGGCAAGGGTCAATTCCAGGCGGTTTGCTACTGGTTTTTGCCCCCATCCCCCAAGCGGTATCCGGCGATCCCGGCATCTTATATCAGGGAATACATAGGATAACAAGGAACGCCCATGGATTTACGAATCAACCAACACCGCTTGAAGGACTTGAAATTCCAACGGGACGTCATTGCTGGCGTTTGCGCAATTTTGCTTGGGATCAACGTTATTCAAAGCCTTTGGCTGTTTTTCCGTCATGAGCGGATCATTATTACGCCACCCCAGCTCGCCCAAGGGTTTTGGGTGGAAGGAAACCGGTTCTCGCCGCAATACCTGGAGGAAATGGCATTGCACTACGCCCACTTCCTCCTGGATGTCACAGAAAAGACGGTTCTGTACCAGGGGGATATCATCCTGCGCTATGTCGTACCCGAAGCTTATGGCGCATTCAAAGCCAAACTATTGGCCGACGAAAAACGGCTAAGGCGCAACCACCTCAGCACACGCTTTGCACCCTCTGACGTGATGGTTTCGCCGGAGCATTTAAGTGTTGAGATTACAGGCGAATTGATGAGTTACGTCGGGGATAAAAGGATATCACAGGCGCGGGAAACCTACCGCTTCCAGTTCCATAACCAGTCAGGGCGGCTATTGATCAAGTCTTTTACGCTCGTCAAATCCGATCAGAAGGCAGAACATGAAGCAAATTTAGAGGAGAGCTAATCGTGAGGCAACTAATAATTAAACATCCCAATAAACAAACAAAACGGGCAAAGGCATATGCACTCTTCGCTCTGCCTGGCTGTTTATCTTGGGGTCTGGTGCCTGGCGCCTGGTCCCTGCCGTCAAGCCAAACCTTAAAAGTATCTGAACACAAACGTTTGGAAGCGTCTATTTGCCCTGATTCTATGAACCGCATTAGCGTCGCCAATGACCGGATCATGAAACTCTTTGGTGACGAAGGGGCGTTTGAAAGCCAGCATGATGAAGGTACAGGCCAAGTCTTTTTAAAGCCCACAACTGTAAATGGGGTAAAAAATCTTTCCTTAACGCTGGTAACAGAACAGGGGTTGACACAAGACTTGACCCTAAAGCCTATCGCTCAATCAGCAACCACGGTGATCTTGACCAGAAGTTCAGAAAAGCAAGAGGCTCCAGGAATCAGGGATCAAGGGGCAGGAACCGGAGAAACAGCCTATCAATTTCCCTTTGATAAAACCTTGTCTATCCAAGAGCAAATATTAAGTGTTTTGAAGCTGGCTATCGCTGGGCAATTACAGGATGCGGAGGATAGCCCTTTGTCTGATGATTCAAGCCAAACAAGGGGAAACGCCGTAGAGCAAGCATACAACGTGACCTTTGATAAATCCTGGCAGATGGGAGCTTATGCTGTTGAAGTGTTTCAGGTCAAAAATCTCATGGAAACCCCACTGGAACTTTACGAGAAAGATTTTTACCAGCCTGGCGACCTGGCCTTGAGCTTTAAAAAGGCTGTACTGGCGGTTGGGGGGTCAACGACGCTGTACGTCGTGAGCCGCGCGACTCAAAATAGGGAGCTATCCTGATGATGGATTTTTCCGCCATAAAGAAGCACCAATCTTATCTGCTATGGGGAGTTGGGTTTATCCTAATATGGGCAGCCGTTGCTTATGGATGGTTTTTCATGGAAGGCGGCGCAACAACCCATGCCAAAGACTTTAAAAGCTCCGTGGCTACCGGGGGAAGCCGCACCAATCCGCAGGAAGCCTGGATATATGAATCCCAGGAAGAAGCTAAGCTTGCCAGGAAACGCCTGGATATTATGGAGAAGATGCTCTTAAAGATTTTGAAACTGAATGAGCCTAAAGCGCTGAAATCAACATCGAAAGATGTCATCCAGACTATTGGGGAAATCCGTGAAAGTTTGAAGGATGCGCAAAGGATGGGTGACTTACCCCCAACACAACAGGCCGGTCAAAAAAATATTCCTGACCAAAAAACCTGCGGGGATAGTACGCATGTCAAAGATAATGCAAAAGACGCTACGGTAGGCCAAGGTTCAGAGAAGGTCGCCATGGATTCCAATCCTGATTCTTCTCAACCTCCATCCCCTGGAATTACTGGCTCTTCATCATGCATTGGCGTTTCAGGGGAAACTTTTCAACAA
>Ga0206857_1148_pt1 | contig 12909 bp, 11 predicted proteins | sample Alteio_BWOrgCont_49_FD_152865 | JGI IMG/M metagenome (GOLD analysis project Ga0206857, IMG submission 152865) | Enriched cells from forest soil in Barre Woods Harvard Forest LTER site, Petersham, Massachusetts, United States -... | ecosystem: Environmental > Terrestrial > Soil > Temperate forest >...
GTTCGCATACAGCAGTACGGCATTTCCTATGTTGACCGGAACGCTGGTGACGGTAGCGGGATTTTTACCCATCGCGCTGGCTAAATCCGGCACGGGCGAATACACGCGTTCGATCTTTGAAGTTTCTGCAATCGCGCTGCTACTGTCATGGCTGGTCGCGGTGGTGCTAATCCCACTACTGGGTTTTCACATCCTGAAGGAAAAGCCGCAGGGGCAGGCCGAAATCCACGACACCGAAGATCACGATCACGTTATCTACCAAACGCCTACGTATGTGCGTCTGCGCGGATTAATTGAATGGTGTGTAACGCATCGCGGTATCGTCATTGCCATTACGGGTTTGTTATTTGTCGGTTCGTTGGCAGCATTCAAATTAGTGCCGCAACAATTTTTCCCGAGTTCTGATCGTCCGGAATTATTGATCGATATGCGCTTGCCTGAACGTGCGTCGTTTGAAGCGACACAACGTGAGGCAATACGTATGGAAGCGTTGCTCAAAGGCAGACCGGAAATTGATCACGTCATTGATTTCGTCGGCACAGGCGCGCCACGTTTTTATCTCCCGCTTGACCAGCAACTGACCAGTGCAAATTTCGCCCAGTTTGTTGTCACGGCCAAATCAGTCGAGGATCGTGAGAAGTTGGCGAAGGCTTTAGAAGTACCGCTAGCTGAACAATTCAGCGGCATCCGTACACGATTGACGCGATTGGAAAATGGGCCGCCAGTAGGCTATCCGGTTCAATTCAGAATCAGTGGCGATAACATCGCTCAGGTGCGCGGCATCGCTGAGAAAGTCGCCGATGAGGTGCGCAAAGATTCGCGCGCGACCAATGTGCAATTTGATTGGGATGAACCTGGCGAACGTTCTGTGACGTTTGAGCTGGATCAGCAGCGCGTAGCGCAACTCGGATTGACTTCGCAGCAGGTGTCCAATTTCCTGGCGATGAGTTTGTCGGGCTACACGGTGACGCAATATCGCGAGCGCGACAAGTTGATCAGTGTCGATCTGCGTGCGCCAAAAAGCGAACGCAGCGACCCGTCGAAATTGGCATCGCTATCGATGCCAACTGCCGCTGGTCCCGTACCACTCAGCACGCTCGGCCATGTTCGTAACGAACTGGAATACGGCATCATCTGGGAACGTGACCGTCAACCAACCATTACCGTGCAGGCTGATGTGCGTGCCGGTGCTCAGGGTCTCGACGTCAGTCAGGCTATCGATGAAAAGTTGAACGCATTACGTAAAGACCTTCCGGTAGATTACCGCATCAGTGTCGGCGGGCCCGTGGAAGAAAACGCCAAAGCACAGGCATCCATATCCATGCAAATGCCGATAATGATCATCGTGGTGTTGGTACTGCTGATGACGCAATTGCAAAGCCTGGGTCGCGTGGTGATGGTGATACTGACCGCGCCGCTCGGGATGATTGGAGTAGTCAGCGCGTTGCTGCTGTTCCATAAACCGTTTGGGTTTGTCGCCATGCTGGGAACCATCGCCATGGTCGGCATCATTATGCGTAACTCAGTCATTTTGGTGGACCAGATTGAGCAGGACATTGCAGCCGGACGCGGTCGTTTCGACGCGATCATCGGCGCAACCGTCCGACGCTTCCGTCCGATTACCCTGACTGCCGCCGCTGCGGTGCTGGCATTGATTCCGCTGTTACGCAGCAATTTCTTTGGACCGATGGCCACCGCACTGATGGGCGGCATTACCACGGCAACTGTGCTGACGTTGTTCTACCTGCCGGCGCTGTACTCGCTGTGGTACAAGGTCAAGCCCGATGAAATTACGAAAACGAAAAAAGGGGGCCAATAATGGGCGTCGCAAATTTAAATCAAATCCGTCCGGGTTGGTTGATTGGGTCGTTAGCCATCGCGTTGACCATATCGGGCTGCGCGTTAGGTCCCAAAGGTATCGCGCCGACGATGCCGCAACCAGCACATTACGGTGTTGAGGAAACCTCCTCCGAGATCGGCGCGGCGGGTTCAGTCCAGCATTTCAAGATGGGTGAGCGCCCCGTGCCCACGTGGTGGGACGCCTACCACTCGGAACAATTGTCGGCATGGGTGACGGAAGCATTGCAGCATAATTATTCGCTGTCGCAAGCCAGCAATAATCTGGCCGCAGCGCGTGAGCAACTGCGTGCCCAGGTTGGCTCCACGTTGTATCCGAGCGTCGACGCGGTCGCCCAATCTGAGCGTCAGCGTTCCCTTGGCTTGCCCACCTTTGGACCGCAGACCAATCTCTACAATGTCTATTCCGCTGAGCTTACAGCCAGCTACACCTTTGATCTGTTCGGTGTCGCCAGTTACGCCAACTCGGCGCTGGCGGCGCAGGTTGATGCGCAGTCCTATCAACTTGATGCAGCGCGACGCGCACTCGCTTCCAATCTGGTGATTGCTGCAGTCAACAGTGCTGCGTTGCGTGCCGAAGTGGACAGCACCGAGCAATTGATACGATTAGCGGATGCTGACGCGGCAGAGATGAAAAAGCGGTTTGAGTTTGGCTCCGCATCACACGGGGATTTGCTCAACACCGAAGCCAACGCCCAAGCGCTGCGCGCCAGCCTGCCGGGATTGCTCACGCAATGGCACAGCACGCGTCACGCGCTGGCCGTGCTGATGGGACGCACTCCCGATGCTGCCCCACCCGATCTCGAGTTGAGCGCGTTGACGCTGCCGGAAAATATCCCGGTTTCGATTCCGTCGGACTTGCTACGTCAACGTCCCGACATCCTGGCCGCTGATGCTGCATTAAAGGTCGCTGCGGCCCAGGAAGCGCTGGCAACTGCGGAGATGTATCCAAGTTTGTCGATCACGGCATCATTCGGACACGCCGGTTACACCGTTCCCACGGCAGAATCCGGCACGGGTGCGATATGGGGTATCGGTACCTCATTACTGCAACCGATATTCCATGGTGGTGCTCTGTCGGCCCGCCGTGACGCAGCGCACGACGCGTTCCTGGCAGCAGAAGATAACTACCGCCTCACGGTTCTGAACGCGTTCCAAAATGTCGCCGACAGCTTAGGCGCACTGACACACGATGCCGACACACTCACCGCAGCGACAAATCAACGTCGTTACAGCGAACAAAACTGGCATGACAGTGAGCGGCGGGTGGCATTGGGCGCGCTCCCGCTGACTGCCGCACGCGCGGAAGAAAAGCAATTTCAAAACGCGAAATTAGCGGAATTGCGTGCGATGTCGGCGCGTCTGGCGGATACTGCGGTATTGTTTCAGGCGATGGGGTTGGCGGAATCCGAGCGCAGGTAATGGTTTAGAGGAATCGAGATGAAGGTATTAATATTTGGCGCTACCGGCATGGTGGGGCAGGCGACATTGCGTGAGTGCCTGGCAGCTCCCGACGTCGAACAGGTTACGGTAGTTGGCCGGACGCCGGTGCAACAGGACGACGCAAAATTACAGCAGGTCCATCATGCTGATCTGATGAATCTGCAAGGACAAGAGAGTGCATTGAGCGGAATTGATGCTTGCTTCTTTTGCCTGGGCGTGTCGTCGTCGGGGTTGAGCGAGGAGGCTTACCGCCGTATCACCTATGACGTCACACTGTCGGTTGCGGCATTCCTGGTGCAACACAATCCGAAGATGACCTTCGTCTACGTTTCTGGTGCCGGTACTGATAGCACTGAACAAGGTCGTAGCATGTGGGCGCGGGTCAAAGGAAAAACGGAGAACGATTTACAAAAGCTGCCGTTTCAGAGTGTGGTGTTGTTCAGGCCTGGGATTATCCAACCATTACACGGCATTCAATCCAAGACAACCGCCTACCGACTGTTCTACGTGCTGGCGTGGCCATTTCTGACGTTAGCGCGCACGCTATTTCCTGGCATGATTCTGACTACGGAAGACATAGGTAGGGCGATGCTGAATGCGGCGCGCCAGGGTGAAGGGCGTCACGTAGTTGAAGCAAAAGAGCTGATTGGGCTCGCCAGACGATAAGGTTGGATTGCGAAATCAATAAATGGTGAGTTCAGGTCCGGGAACGTCTTCGTCGGGCAGATATCGTTTGAAGATGGCTTTGAGTGTGCCGTCTTTTCTCATCGTATCCAGCGCAGCATTCCAGCTAGCGACGATGTCGGCAGAAGTTTTTTTCGATGCAGCGATGTAGATCGGATATCTCGCAAACGCGTACAGAAATTTAACATCCTTCACACTGAATCCAGCACGTTGTGCCTCAACCGCAATGCCGACTGAGGTACCGGCGATCACAGCGACCCGGCCCGCCATCAGTTTTTTTAAATTCGAAAAATTATCATTGGCCCGCTCCAAATTGGTAAAGCCTTCTTTAGTCAGAAACTGATCCCGCACATCATTGCGGTAAACGCCGATAGATGTGACCTTCCGCGCGTCGTCCAGGTTCTTGATGACGATAGGCGAATCTGCTTTCGTGTAAAAACCGTAGCTAGTCTCAGAGATGGGGCCTATCCACTGATAGAGGTCATTGCGCTCTTTGGTGCGCGCCATCGAAAAAAGTATGGTGTTCGGCTCGGCGTCCAGAAATTTCATTCCGCGAGTCCAGGGCACTAATTGGATTTCATCGGTGTTGCCAACGCGTCTTTGAATCTCGGAAACAATCTCAATGTCCAGGCCGGTAATTTTTCCGTCCGGTCCTTTGAAATGTGCTGCATCCTCGCAGTAGATACTCAGATTTTGCGCCGAACCAGGTAGTGAGAACAGGAGGTTGAACAATGTGAGCAAGGTGAGAAAGCGCAGTTTTCTCATAAATCCGGCGTTGAGATTAGTGGGTGAATTCCTCCAGTATAGTCGGTCGCCTCAAAATGTCGATATGTCGGCTTTTGGCCATCAACGCCAAACGCATCTACTAATTGCTTAGTAGATGCAATTAAAAAAATGGACCTCGCACTGATGTTATCGAAGCCCGCGTTTACTTCCCGGATGGTGTCGCAAGTGGTGCAATAGCCAATGAATTAGTCGTCCACTTGCCCATCAATGTTTTGCCAGAATAGCTCACCAATGCACGACCTTTGGGTCCTGTCATGGCGACGGTGAATTCTGCTTTCCCGCCTACTGGTTCATCGATACCCCAAATGTGATAATCGCCAAGTCCCCAGGTATGGATGCTGCCGTGAAAACTTGTTTCTTCTGCAGATACGGGCGTGCCTGTAATGGCTGTCAATCGGTTGTCAACGACGACGGTACGCATCATATTTTTAAAATCTTCCGACTCGGTTACAGCGGTTGGCGGCGCTGGAGGCGCTGGAGGTGCCGGTGGTTCCGGTGGTGCCGGTGGTGCAATGTGTGGTGGCGCTGCAGGTGTCGCAGGCATTGCCGCAAGTGCAGGGAGTGCTGGCAGAGTTGGCGGTGCTGGCGGTGCCGCAGGTGCTGCTAAAGCAGGTAGAGCAGCCATCGCAGGCAACGCCGGCAGTGCTGGCGGTGCTGGCGGTGCTGGCGGGGCTGGAAGGGCAGCAGCACGGTTCATATCGGTCATCGCCGAAATCCAGCTCCGCACATTGCTGGTCAACGGTTTTTCGATGCCGTCTTCCTTATACACTTCAGTTAGTTTTCCCTTGGCATCCATGCTCACGCGATAGCTGCGCTGATTGTCCGGAAAATAAGTGGCGGTGTATTCACGATAGTTACCCGGTGTCAGCGCATTGCCTGATGAGGCATGCACTACCAGGTTGGTCAGAAAATGTTCTGGCGGTTGAACCTGCATCGCCAGCAAACTACCGGAACAGAATAAAAACAAGAGCGCGCCTGGCACCCGCCAGCTCAGCATTTTGGGCGTGTCGGACAACAAATGGGTAATGCGTTTCATGAGCGAACCTCCGTCGGCCGCGAGGCCATAACGTGGGGACATAGAATGCAAGCCTTGGCGTTGTTGTTGTGCATGCAGCGCCGTCAATGCCTCGGCCAGTGCTATGGCGTCCCCACATGCCGCCACAGCGAGATCATCACACGCGTACTCGCGCTCCTGGCGTATCCGCCGAGTTAACCACCACATGGCTGGGTGGTAAAACAGAATCGCTTCAATCAAACATTGCAGTCCGTTCCAAACCCAGTCGAGCCGGCGGATATGTGCTAATTCATGGAGCAGCAGTGCTTCAATTTGTTCTTGTGGCAGCTGCGTGAGCATCGTCAGGGGTAACCAGATAATCGGGCGCAGCACGTGCGCAGTAAACGGAGAAATGACGTGAGATGCCAGCCGTACCGATACGTCACGCGATATTCCCAGCGCGTGTTGAAGCGCTGCAGCGCGTTGCTGCCAGTAGAGTGGTAAAGCTTGAAACGGTTCTCGTTCGATGCGTTTGATAAGACGCCAACCCCGGTATTGCACCAGCAGCATAATCGCCACGCCGCCCAGCCAGAGTTGCGCCACCACGACCAGTAGCCAGTCCATCCACGGGGCCGTGTGACCTAAGGTCGTATAGCCTGGTATGACGCTGAATTGGATTGGGGTTGATGGTCGACTCAGTTCGTGTTGCGTCAACGCGGCCGGATCGGATGTCGTTTGCCAGCACAGATAAAACGTGACCAGCGGCGCAACCAGCATTGCCAGCATCCAAAACATGCCAACGGTGTGCCGCCACCTTGCGCTGGTATTACCTGCCATCCAAAAACTCAGTGCAGCCAGCAGCGCCAGCAATGCGCACTGCCAGAGCGAATGGGCAAGTGTCAGGGCGACGGTGGATGAAAAAATAAATTGCGTGTTCATAGCGAGTATCTCGATGAATTGGTGAGCCGCTTATTTCTTGCGTGCTTTGGCATCCGCAATTAATTTAGCGATTGCGTCCAGGTCTTCGTCGCTGGCTGTATCGCTATCCAGCGCGCTTTGCACCAGCTTGTAGGCCGATCCTGCGAATGCGTTATGCAGAAAATTTTTCAACATCGAGGATTGCACCACTGGCTCTGAATACAGCGCCAGATAACGATGGCTGCGCTCGGATTCATCGCGCCGGACCAGTTCTTTGTCATTCATGATGGTCAGCATTTTTAATACCGTCGTGTACGCCGTGTCCTTTTGCTGAAGCAATTCTTCGTGCACTTCGCGCACCGTCATCGGTGCTTTGTGCTGCCATAAAATGCGCAATATCGCGAGCTCGCCTTCGGTGGGTAGGGGGTGGTCCATAGGGAGGTTCCGGTGAGGTGGATCAATTACTAATTGATTAGTACTATATTGTTAGTATATTGATGTGTCAAGGAGTTGCGCTATTTTTTTCGCGTACTACAGCGAGCCGATCATTCGCATGCAATTGTGGCTTTCCAGGATAAAATCGTCCGACCTAATTTGTCCGAACACCAAACAGGGAGTTGACCATGTCCTATATTTTCCCCCCCGAAGCAATTTCGACATTACCCGTAGCGGGGAGTGCAGATGAATTTGCCGTGCGCCGCGTGTATTGCGTCGGTCGTAATTACGCCGCTCATGCGCGTGAGATGGGCTCCGATCCGACTCGCGAAGATCCGTTTTTTTTCTGCAAACCAGCTAATGCTGTTGTGCCTGCATTGGGTGGGGAGACCACGATCTTGCCGTATCCCGGCATGACCAAAAATTATCACCACGAAGTTGAACTGGTGGTTGCCATTGGTAAGGGCGGGCGTGATATTCCAGTCGATCAGGCAAATTTGCATATCTGGGGTTATGCCGTCGGACTCGACATGACCCGGCGCGATTTGCAGGGACAGATGAAAGACAAGGGCAAGCCGTGGGAAATCGGCAAGGCGTTTGATTATTCCGCGCCTATCGGTACGTTGTATCCCGTCAGCCAGGTCGGCCTACTCAATCATGCGGCGATTTATTTGCAGGTCAACGAGCTGGACCGGCAACGCAGCGATATCGATCAGATGACCTGGTCGGTCGTAGAGGTCATCAGCCATTTATCGCGCTACTTCGAGTTGAAACCTGGCGACCTGATTATGACGGGCACACCAGAAGGTGTTGGTGCAGTCGTTGCGGGCGATGTGATGGAAGCCGGGATTGCGGGACTTGGCACGATACGAGTAAAAATGGCTTGACGTTCCACAACAACTGAACAAATAACGCAACACGAGAAACCAGATGATAGAACAAGCGCTGACTTTGCCATGTGGACATCAGATTCCAAACCGCTTAGTTAAGGCGGCGATGACAGAAGGTCTGGCCGATGCGCACGACAATCCCACGGCGCGGCATCACAGGGTGTATTCACGCTGGGCACGCGGCGGTGCGGCGCTTCTGCTGACTGGCAATATCATGATCGATCGACGCTATCTGGAACGGGCCGGTAACGTCGTAATAGAGGATGTAGCGGTGTTGCCATATCTGCGCGAGTGGGCACGGGTGGTGCATGAAGGTGGTAGTCAGTTGTGGGCGCAGATCAGTCATCCCGGGCGGCAATGTCCGCGCATGGTCAACACGACGCCGCTCGCGCCATCGGAAGTGCAACTGGATATACTCGGTAATTTTGGCCGACCGCGCGCTGCAACCGAGGCTGACTTGCAAGAGATTATTCAACGCTTCGCTACTGCTGCTGGGCTAGTCAAAGAGGCCGGATTCGATGGCGTGCAGATACATTCGGCGCATGGCTATTTGCTGTCGCAATTTCTTTCGGGCCGCACCAATTTGCGCACCGATAAATGGGGCGGCACGCTGGAAAACCGTGCCAGATTACTGTTGCAGGTGGTGGCAGGGGTCCGGCAAAAAGTCGGACCGACATTTCCGGTCTCGGTCAAACTGAATTCCTCCGATTTCGTCAAAGGCGGATTCACATTGGACGAAAGCGTGCAGGTGGTGAAATGGTTGAACGAAGCGGGAGTCGATTTGCTTGAAGTGTCAGGCGGAACGTATGAGCAGGTGGAGTTTTTTAAGGCAATACCGGACGATGAAATCCGCGACAGTACCCGCGAGCGCGAGGCGCTATTTCTGGATTACGCAAAATTAATTAAAGCTGTCGCGACCATGCCGATTATGGTGACAGGCGGATTCCGCACGTTAACGGGAATGAACGCAGCTTTGCAGGCGCAGCACACGGATTTAATCGGATTAGCGCGACCATTTTGCCTCGACCCCGATCTGCCAAAACGGATGATGACTGGCCAGCTGACGTCGTTACCAGTGCCTGAAGACGGCTTGCGTCTTGGCCGTGGTTATTGGGGACCCAACAGCAAATCGGGCGCGATGCGCGGATTAAATAATCTGGTACACGCCGGGTGGTACTACCATCAGATTGAGCGCTTGGGTGACGGGCAAAATCCGCAACCTGATTACGGCCCGCGCAGTGCGATGTTCTCGCATCTAATGCACGACACGGGCAGGGCAATTCGAAGAAAATTTGCGTAACGCAGAATCCGGCCGTGCGATTAACTGTAGCGCGACAGATTCAGTTCACTCACGTCAACCGCTGGAGTTTTTCCGGAAATCACATCGGCGAGCACGCGACCGGAACCGCAGGACATCGTCCAGCCAAGCGTGCCATGCCCGGTATTCAAAAATAAATTTGGCACGCTGGTTGCACCAACCAACGGTGTCCCATCCGGTGTCATCGGACGTAAGCCAGTCCAGAAACTGTCATGCTCCAGATCGCCTGCGCCAGGAAATAAATCATTCAATACCATTTCCAGGGTCTTCTGACGTTTGGCTTTGAGTTGCTTATTAAAGCCAACCAATTCGGCCATGCCGCCGACGCGGATACGGTCATCAAAACGGGTAATGGCGATTTTGTAGGTTTCATCCAGAATCGTGGAGACGGGCGCTTTTTCTGCATCGATAATCGGCACCGTAATCGAATAGCCCTTTACCGGATAGACCGGGATATCCAGAATGCCGCGCAAAAAGTTGGTGGAAAACGAACCCAGCGCCACGACCACAGCGTCCGCGCTAACTGATTCTGAACCGCAGCGCACACCAGTCACTTGTTTATTGCTCATGGTCAGTGCATCGATCGATACACCGTAGCGGAATTTCACGCCCAGTTTTTCAGCCATTGCGGCCAAGGTAGTCGTAAAGAGTTGGCAATCGCCAGTTTCGTCATTCGGCAGACGCAATCCGCCAGAGAGTTTATGCGCGACTGCAGCTAACGCCGGTTCAACATCTGCAAGATGTTCTGTGCTCAGCAGCTGATAGGGGACACCCGCTTTTTCCAGCACGGCGATATCTTTCTGTGCCGCGCGATACTGGTCTTCATCACGGAATAATTGCAGCGTACCTTGCTGGCGGCCTTGATATTGAATGTCGGTCGCGGCACGCAATTCCTTGAAACAGTCGCGGCTATATTCAGCCAGGTGCACCATGCGCTGCTTATTCACGTTGTAACGATCCACGCTGCAATTCATCAACATCGACCACATCCAACGCAGCTGAAACAGCGTACCGTCCGGCGTAATCGACAGAGGCGCGTGTTCCTCCAACATCCATTTCAACGCTTTAAGTGGGATGCCAGGCGCCGCCCACGGGGCTGCATAACCGGGAGAAATTTGTCCCGCATTCGCAAAACTGGTTTCCAGCGCCGCGCCCTGTTGTCGGTCCAACACCGTCACCTCGTGACCAGCCAACGCCAGGAAATAAGCACTGGTGACACCGATGACACCGCTACCCAAGACGACCACACGCATAGTTTCTCCCAATACATTACTAAATTCCGCTATATTAGTGCCTTAATCCCAGTTTTAGTTGACAAAAAACACGTTTTTTTCAGTAGATTATTATGCGTATCCATAAAAATGCAGTACGGACACTGGATAATCTGGATCGCCGGATTTTGACGCTGTTGCAGAAAGATGGCCGGTTATCGATGAAAGATCTCGGCGAGCAGGTCGGGCTGTCGATTACGCCTTGTATCGAGCGCGTGAAGCGGATGGAGCGCGATGGGATCATTACCGGCTATTCGGCGCGCGTGAATCCGGTTGCGCTGGGCGCGTCGCTGCTGATGTTTGTGCAGATCACGCTCGCCAATAAGTCCGGCGAAATGTTTGATCAATTCCGACGTGAAGTATTGCGCATTCCGCAGGTACTGGAGTGCCATCTGGTGTCGGGCGACTTTGACTACATCATCAAAGCGCGTATTCATGAAATGACGGAATACCGCAAATTGTTGGGCGATATCCTGTTGCAGTTGCCGGGCGCGGCACAGTCGAAGAGTTATGTGGTGATGGAAGAAATCAAGGAGACGCTGGTCCTGAATGTTGAACTGGCGCGCTGAAAGGTGCTGCCTACAACATAAACGGCAGCGGCAGCATGCCAAATTCCTCATCCAGCGTTTCGATACTCTCCAGAAGTCCCCGTAGTCCGTTATCCAGTTCATCCAGATGTTTTCTGTCCAGTTGCAGTAACGCTTCCGGTAACAGGCCACGCGCCGGCTTGGGCGCGTTCAGTAACGTGGCACTACCGAGTTCAGTCAGCATCACTGTGACCACACGCTGGTCTTTGGCGCTGCGTGCTTTACTGACATAGCCACGCTTTTCAAGATCGTCGACCAGATTGCTGGTGGTGGTTTGATGCACGGCAAGTCGGGCCGTGAGTTCGCCCACCCGCAATTCTCCAGCCTCATGCAACTCCTTCATGATCCACAACTGGGCACCATTTACGCCGCATTGTTTGACGATCCAGGACGAATGTTGGGCAGCGGTGCGCATGATGATGCGCAACTTTTTCAGAATTTCCAATCGCATTTCCGCAGTGCTGAGCCCGGAACTATCGACTGGCGACGCAGCTGAATTTTGTTTCGACTTGATTTTCGGCATAATTACTTAATTAAAAGATATTTAAGTGCGGCACTAATTTAAATTTGCGCAAATATAATTGATGGTCATATAATATGCCAAATTAGAGATAAAAATAGTTTCTCGTGATCAAAATTATCCTCGACAAGCAGCAATGTCTTTCTCATCCGTCCACGAACGCCAATCCAGGTCGCAGCAATTCCGTCAGAGGTCGCCGACCACTGCCTGGTGCTGGTACTGATTGCAGCTTCAAAGATAGCGAGTAGAATGTCGGGATTTATCAGCCCGGTCCCGCTTGATCATAAGCCGTCAGAAAATTTACTGACGAGCTAAAAATGCACAGGACCAGATGGACCAAACGGGCAAATTATCCGGAGCGGTGTTGCCAGCGGCAATGATGGATAGTCGGGAAGAAAGAACAAAAATTTACTAGAATCAAAAGTCAGCCGGAACGTAAAGCGGACCGGACTAACAATCAGTAGTTGGAAAGTAGTAGTAAATAAGCTCAACGTCGTATTTGTTTTATCGAGTTTACAGCCTGTATCAACAATGCATCACTTCAGTCACTTTTAGAGGAAATAATATGAAGAATTTGAATAGCCTGGCATTTGTTGCCGCAGCTGCAGTTTTGTTGGCAGCTTGCTCAACACCTAAAGTTGAAACACCTCCACCAGCTCCAGTAGCTGCACCAGCACCAGCACCAGCACCAGTAGCGGTACAAGCACCGCCACCACCGCCACCAGTTGTTGATCCACTGAACGATCCAAACAGCATCCTGGCAAAACGTAGCATCTATTTTGACTTCGATAAATACGTCGTTAAATCAGACTACAACGCGTTGAACACTGCTCACGCTAACTACCTGGTTGCACACACATCACGCACTATCACTATTCAAGGTAATACTGATAACCGCGGCGGTCGTGAATACAACCTGGCATTGGGTCAAAAACGTGCTGAAGCTGAAAGCAATGCGCTGACAGCATTAGGCGTGCCTAAAGCACGTATCGAAGTGGTTTCGTTCGGTAAAGAAAAACCTAAGGCAGAAGGCAATAACGAAGCAGCATGGGCAGAAAACCGCCGCGCTGATATCGTTTATGGCGGTAAGTAATTTGGGTTAAATTTAGCTGAGCTAAATTTGAAATTAAAAAGCAGGTTGAGCGCACATCGCCCAACCTGCTTTTTTTATCGCGCCAGTAAAATCAATGCCAGCGCAAATCCTGC
>Ga0206857_1149_pt1 | contig 12798 bp, 9 predicted proteins | sample Alteio_BWOrgCont_49_FD_152865 | JGI IMG/M metagenome (GOLD analysis project Ga0206857, IMG submission 152865) | Enriched cells from forest soil in Barre Woods Harvard Forest LTER site, Petersham, Massachusetts, United States -... | ecosystem: Environmental > Terrestrial > Soil > Temperate forest > O...
CGCAGATGGCGTCTCCATTGCCTTAATTTCAAAAGCAACCTTTGAGCAGAACAAGTCTGCCGACGCATATCTTCTCCTGTGGGCGACGCCGGAGACCATCCAACAGGCGGAAAGTAGCGCTTACAATGCAAAGGCAATCATTGTGGTCACGTGGAGTCCAACCGAGGCGGCAGAGTGGGAAGAAACCAATGCTGTCGAAACCATTTATAGCAGCCCGACACCTGCTTAGAAGTCGCTTTTAGTGTTCGGCAGGATTGAAGTTTGCAGACTAATCGACGCAGGCGGGTCAACTCGCAAAGCTCGGCTCCTCAGCCTATATTTCGGCGATCAATTAGTTGACTCGGTTTTTCCAGCACCGGAAGAACCGGCCATAAAAACTGCAACAGGGATCCTCGCCACTGCCACCGCCATCTGGAAGGCTGCGGTCGCTAACACGAGGCTGCGGAAGCCCGTAGAGATTTCTTAATGGCTTTAGTGAATCGAATAGCAGCGTCGCAGGGCCGGCACCACAACTTGATCGTCGCGGGCGGAAAGTAGGGCCTTGAGTAGCTCTACCTACGAGAAAGCCGTCTTTGAGGGGGAGCAGGACCCTCACGTACGGGCTGTATTCGCCTCATGGAGGATGTCGACTCCCTGGCAGCAACGAATGATCCGAAAGCGCGTTAAAGATGGAGCACCGAGATTCCTGTACAAATATCTTGGCTTCAACAGCAAGTTCGATCAACAGAACCTCTTCGATTGGATTGTTCGCTCGACCTTTCGACTTTCGAAGCCGGTAGAGTTCAATGATCCGTTCGATATGCATGGCGTCATGGTTGTGGAGGGTACCGATGCGGAACTGCACGAGCGACTCCTCGAGATCGCGCGCAGAAGGGCGCCCGCTGGCGCCACTGAGCAACAAATTGAGGCCGTTGCCGCAACTTTGGCTACCCATATGCCTCGCGAGGTCATACGAAAGGAAGGCCAAGAATCTTACGAGAGGCAACGAGAAACGTTTGGTGTGGCTTGTTTCTCTACTGATCCTAGGACCGTGCTTTTGTGGAGCCATTATGGTGCGGGTCACAGCGGAGTCTGTCTCCAGTTCAACGTTGCGAGAGACTTCCCGGTCTTCGGGACCGCATTCGACGTGAAAATTGCACCGAATTTGGAGCTCCCCACCATAAATTGGATGAAGTCGATGGCCCAGGACATAGGCACTGTTTTCTTCCGCAAGAATAGTTGGTGGGCCTATGAGAAAGAGCATCGAATCATTGCGCGGGATCAAGGAGGGAAATACGTCTCTTTTCGCCCCGATGCCTTAAACAGTATCGTCTTCGGCTGCAATATTCAGTCGAGCGACGAGCAATATATTGACCAGCTATTGGTGGCGCGGGCTTCACACGGGATGCCCGCGATCAACGTGTATCGAGCTGTGCCTCACGAGAAGCTCGCAAAGCTTGTTATTCGAGAGCGCGTTTCGCCTAAATCGACTTCAGGTGGTGGCACCTGACTGGTCTGCGCATCTGAGTTAAGTAGAGCGAGCCTCCAAAAAAGCCCTGTGCAATCGCTTTGCTTCGGCAAGTATGTTTCGATTGCCGCGGCTGACACCATTTGGCGCCCGGCGGCGGATGCTGGCGACTGCCATCCCCTCCTTGCATTTTTGGAGGACGCATAACTTCCCACATTGAATTGGTTGCGGGGGCCTGCTCTGGCGTTGGCCATCCGATCCCGGACAGCGTCACCCTGGTGCGGGAGGTGGGGTAGCCCCACACTCTCTCTAACCTTCGACAATGCCCTCAGCCCTCTCCTGCGTCGTACTCGGTACGGGTGGAAACGCTACGCGCCCTACCGTGTTGATTATCGCGAGGCGACACGCCTGTGCATATGCCTCGTCAGAGGTTCCAAGCAAGTATTGGACTGGTGGCAGGACATCCGGTGTGAATATCAGCGCCGTGCCGGTCGATGCGCCAACGCTTTGGCATTTTTCCGTGAAGGGATCCGGGCGCTCGCTCAATGGTGCAAGCCGGAATCCGTTCCCGAATAACACTCCCTTGGCAATCGTGGTGACCTCGTCGCGCTGCAGATCTTCGTGCAGGTTCGTGTTCAGTTGCCGCAACTTGTCGATGTTTACAGCTTTGTTGTCCTTGCCCTCAGCTTCACCCAAGAGTCGGCCCTCTGCGGATTCGAAAATGGAATCGAATTCAGAACCAGAATCCTTATATGGGTTTGCGGTAAAGCCAAAGACCCGAAGGCTCTCGATAATTGCCCTCTCAAGCGGCTTGCCTTTCTCATATAGCAGTGCGCGGAAAGAGCCTGCGGCCTTGAGAGTTTCTGCGACAGATTCCTTGCGTTTTTGAGCCTGCACCGCTTGCGCCTCAGCTTCGAGTAGCTGCGCACGAAGTCCCGCCTCAGTTGGAAGCAAAAATTTCGTATCTGCCGCCCAAATCGGTTCTGGGGTGATCTCGCCTCCGGCCCGGAGCGCTCGATCTACTGCCACGACAGCACCAACCATTTGAGCGGCAAATTCTTCAGCGGCTGCAGAGAAAAATCGCTTTCCGTTCTTGTCCTCGAAAAACCGCTCGGGAGAGAATTCAAGATCAGGGAGCAGCAGTAACGTTCCTCCCGACGGGCTAATCCTGTACATAGCGCCCACAGGCTTGTCTCCATTCTTTGTTACCACACACGCCGGAACTTTCGCAGAAGTTAAAATAACTTCGTACCTGGAGTCCTCGGCGAATTGATCCCAATACGGAGCAAGGATTTCTGCTCCATTGGCTACGAGCTTCATCGAATTTCCGTTCGCCTGAACTGGGTCTAGGGAGGCTGGGATAGAATGATAGTTGCTATACGTGTCCACCACCCGGCTTACCCGTGCGTTTCGCCCGGTGCCGGCATATTGTTTCTCTCCTGTGGCGACGTAGACGTCCACGTACGGCGCAAGAAAGATCAGTACTGTCTTGCCTGTATCGACAGCTTGCTTAATTTCCCGGCGCCAGTGCTCGCAACATTCCTTAAGCGCAAACGAATCAGTGTCAGTGAGGCACGGTTTACCCTGATACTTGTCACTCGAATAGGCAAGGTCGCCGATATCTGGCCGAAACAGAACAATGTCCCAGTCGAGCAAGGACGTTTTCGATCGAAAACCAGCGTAGGTTGACTGTACTGTCGCCAACTGAAGCCCTACCGTCAAAATCTTCTTGGCGGTCATGCGCTACTCGCGATCCGATACTTTGACGATGTCAACGAATTCGATTTGATTCATTCCGCGCTATTGCCCTTCCATGTGAGATCCGAGCGCCAATCTTTAGAACAAAACGCCTTCGCGATTGCTATCGCCCGTGTGAGCCGGGCGGGATTTACCAGGATCACGCCGCCGGTGCGACTCTGTAACCAATCTGACGACTGGATCGAGCGCGTTGGATTCTTGTCTTGAACGTTGACCGTTCGCAGTATTTTGTGCACTTCCACTTGCTTCGCAGAGCCGAGCTTCGCCGACTGACACCAAAGAGCTAATAGTGTTCCTGCGACTCCGATCGAGGTCATGGACCCGACGCCTTTCGCAGGCGTTTGTTCCTTCATCGCATTCCAGCAATGCATGTCCAAGCTGAGAAAGGGAGAGATTTTTGCCGGTGCACACGCTCCTTCTACGACACTAGCGCTAACCCCAAGCATATTGGCCAGCTTCTGGACATCTTGGGCTTCCTCTCCGAGAACCTCCTCAGCCTGCTGTTCTTGCTCCCTGTCCGCATTCACGCTGCCTCCGGGAAGGCGTGCCGGATCTCCGTTTATTGCGAGCAACACGCGTTGCCACAATGCTGGATCTTCGCTCTCGGCCACTATAGTTTCGTCCGCCTGCAACACAATCTTTAGTTTTGCCTTCACGCCGCTCATTCGTGCCTCCCATTAGCCGCACCAGCATCGACTCCCTGCAACCGGCGAAGCGTGGCTGCTCCGCACGCACCTTCCCGATCAATACTTCTCAAAAACATTGAGTATTAGTTGCTCGATATGAGTGACCACACGAGCGTCACCTATTCGAAGAGAATTGGGGTGCCCGCATCCATTTCGCAGGCGAAGACAGTTTTCCAATTCTTGCTTTATGGATTTGCCAAAAATTGAGGCGGCTTCACACAGCTCTAGAAACGTCGCCTCTTTTAAGTCCGCCAAATCGTCAAGGGAGGTGACCTGCTTCCATTTCGCCTGGATTTTCCGTACGCCGGCAGCGTTAAACTCAGTAAGCTTATGCGCAAGCACGAAGTCATAGAGCACGCCGACTGCGGCTATCCAGGCTGACACAACTGCCGAACGCCTCAAGCCATACTCAAGGCATCGGATAGCCTCGTCCGCGAAGGCCCGCGTTGCGCTAGATGTGATTTTCGGTAGGTGGGCGCGCAATGTGTTGGTCACAGTGCTTTGTGGCGCAGTCGATGGCGACTTCTTCAGCAAGTTTGTTACGTGATCTCGCCCCTCGCGCGTCAACTTCCAACCCTCGGGCGTCAGAATCGCGAGGCCTTTCGCGCGCTTTAATAGCATCGAAAGATTGAGTTTCTTCGCCGCAGTCCAGCCTGCTGCAATCGCAACCTTTCGAATTGCCGAAAGTTCGCGCGGCCCAATCGGATTAACGGCAAGACACAGAAGGATCCTAAGCTGATTGTCGGTTCCGGGAACGTGCAGCAGGTCTTCTAAATCGGCAGCTTCGAGCATTGGGTCCTTCCATCAGCCATTGCGGAATTACCGCGCAATGACGTAAATCCAATTTTTTCCGTCGCGCAGGCGGCGCAATTCCCGACGCAGAACGAGGCGTCGCAGGGGCGTCGAGATTTGGTTTTGCGAGTAGATATGCCCGTGCTCTTCAAGTTTCACTCGCACCGCAGCCAATGTTTGGCGTTCATCAAAGAACTTATCCGCAATCAAGACACGGATATGCTGGATTGCTCCCTTGCGACTTCGAGGCCCCGCGCCGGATCGACGGGCTTTTCGTGGTTTCTTAATTGGGGTCTGTGTTGCGTGATCAGGCCGAGAGGATTGAGACGCGGCTCGAGGCTGGTGGTAGAGCGAAAGTACACGCGCAATCTCTTCAGGAGAACCGTCTACGGTGACCTTGGTGCCATCGGGCAATTCGATGTTAGCTATCGGCATATCTTCAGCTCAGTAGGGCGTCCTTCCGGGAAGCTGCCTCTTTTTCCATCTCATGGAATCGAAGTAAGCCGCTGTTGCTCACGGCAAACCCTACTCCGCTCTTTTCCAGCCACTCTTTCTTGCGGGACGGCGCGGTGAGCCATTGCAACGCCCGGAGCCAATCACCTGGATCGTTGACGGCAACAACCTTGAGCCGCTGGGAAATTAACTGCCGGTGCAGGTAGGCCACATCTGCGGCAGTGACGAACTCCAACCCGGTGTTCTCGCGCGCATAGTTTGCCAGCACGAATGCGACATGCTCAGTGCCCTCTTCCAGGTCGAAACGCTCGCAGTAAGACTTGAGATTTTTCAATGCCTCCACATCGAGGCGTAGCGTGGATGCGGGGAGCGCAGGTTTCTTTTCCTTTTTAGTGCCGGCCGTCTTTTTGCGTGGCACCGGAACACGCCGTTCCTCATCCTTCGGTAATGCCCCTTGATCCTTCCGGTCCGCGCCTCCACTTATGAGTTTCGCGAGCAGGATTTTGAAGCCCTCAGTTCTTAGCGGCTCTTCCAGTTCAGCGACCGCGTCGCGCGCGGTGCGGACCGCGTCGGCCATAGCAGTGTTCGATGGGATGCCCATTGAGAAATCCTCCAATCCGCCTGGCTTGGAAGGATATCCAGTATCTTGAGAAAACACAAGGAAGCCATGGCCAGTATGGCCCGTCTTCAGTATTCATGTACTACCGTTTTGATTATTGGACGCCGCCCTACTGCTCCGTAACGCTTGCGGCGCAGGCGCTCTCCCGCCATAAAGACATCACCAGTTTACATATTTCCAGCGACAATTCGCTATTCTTCTTCGAATCATGAGACTTTGTCAGGCGGCCTCTATGCCGAGCAGACTCCAACGCGCTGCGAAGCGACCCGGCCGCGCTCACTCTAATCATCGAAATTGTATGATTACAGAACTGCTGAGTTGAGCATCCTTAAAATCTTACTATGTTGAATATATTAATGAAATTTGCCGAATCTCATGTTATGTAATTAGCACTTCTTTAGTCATTCTATGCCTGCATGGTTATCGGACGCCACCCTACTGCTCAGTATCGCTTGCGGCGCAGCCGCTCTTCCACTGTGGTGCGACGAGTCCGACCCGTAACCACACTTTCAGAAGCGCCCGCCCCAGAGCGTCCCGTTCCGGGTCATCGGACTTCCGGGCGCTGGTTTATTTTCGACGCTGGTTGACAATAGCGCCCTCAAGGGGCATCCCGCGGCTCAACCTAAGAAAAAGAGAAAACCACGGGAAACAGAAAAGAACCGGCCCGCAGACATGCAAATCCTTCGACGAGCGCCCGCGACTGAGGCCATCAATTGCTGGCTCGCCAGTTGCCAAGAAATGGAGATGAATAATAGTGAAAGCTGCTCTTTACGCCCGGTACAGCACCGACATGCAACGCGACGCGTCTATTGATGATCAGTTCCGCGAATGTGATCGCGTCGCCCGCACTGCCGGCTTTGATGTCGTTGCGCGGTTCGAAGACAAAGGCATATCGGGCGGGACAGCGGATCGACCTGGATACCAGGCATTGCTGTCGGCAACACGACGCGGAGAGTTCAGCGTCATCGTGGTGGAAGATATCTCGCGGCTCTGGCGCAACCGCGCCGAATTTGGCGCTCGCTCCGCCGAATTTGAGGACTTCGGCGTACACTGCGTAACCGCGGTTGGAGATGACACGCGTCGCGACGGCTGGGGTTTGATCATTCAAATCAAGCAAGCAGTCGCCGAGCACGCCCGCCGCGAGGCTTCTTACCGAACACGCCGAGGATTGGAGGGCAGGGCCATCAAAGGTGAGAGCGCAGGCGGCCGAGCATATGGCTACCGGCCGGCGTCACAGTCAACGACCGGTCAGGTTGAAATAATCGAGACTGAAGCGGCAGTCGTTCGCCGGATTTTCGAGTTGTATGCGAGCGGCATCTCCTCGCGCGCCATCGCAGAATGCCTGAACTGTGAAAACATCCCGAGTCCTGGGTCAGCGTGGCGGCGAAATGATACAGGCGAGCACGCTAAGCGCCGCGGCAAGTGGGTAGGCTCGGCGATCCATGGAGATCCGAAACGCGGTTACGGCATTTTGAACAATGAGCGATATCTTGGACGGCTCAATTGGGGTCGGCTTCACTGGAAACGAGGCGCGGCGAACAGTAAGAAGAGAGTTGCCGTCTTAGCGGACCCGGCCTTGATGGTGAGACGGGAGGATCCGCGGCTGCGAATCATCTCCGACGAACTTTGGGAACGAGTCAAGCAGAGACAGTTGGCTCAGATAAGTAGGCCGACAAGCGCGAAGGCATCGTCGGCGGGGCGACCCGCGACGTCGCTGCTTTCTGGGTTGCTTGTTTGCGGTGAATGCGGCTCACGCTTTGTCGCCAGGAATCAGCGTAGTTATCAGTGCGCATCCCGGATCTATGGTGGCTCCAGCGCCTGCTCAAACCAAATCGTCGTGCCAAGAAAGGGAGCCGAGGTGGCGATCGTCAAATATCTCGCTGCAGATCTGCTGTCGCCGGAAGCAATAGAGATCGCAAAGCGCGAATATCAAGCAGCCGTTCTTGAAGACGCGAAACAAGAACACAAAGACTCTGCTAAGGACGAGGCACTGCGCGCTGAAGAAGCCCTACTTCGAAAAATGTTGAGGGATCGGACTCTATCACCCGATGTCGCGCAGGCCGCGCTGGACGCCGTGGCAAACAAACGTCGAAAGGCAGTCTCGACCGTGAAGATGCCGCCCGCCAACCTCGTCCAGACCTTTGCGCTGACAGCAGAACGCTACGTGGAAGTGGTGAAAAATCTAGGTAAACACGTGACGAAGAGCGCGCACTCGACCGAGGAGCGCGATCTGGTGCGGGAAATGCTTGGCGGTTACGGGACGGTTTTCAGTCGCGACGGAAGCGTAGGAGCGCGCTTCGATTCGGTTGGATTGTCGGATAATTATAAACTCCTTATAAATCAAGGAGTTGAAATTGGTAGCGGGGGCGTGATTCGGAATTACAACTCATTGAATTGTCACGATATCTACTTTGACCGAGATGCACGTAAGCGTCGGCTACCAGGCCGAACGCCATCTTACCCTTTACACCGATAGACGGCGAGGCAACACGAAGCAGCAGCACTCTATGGGACGCGTGTCCGAGTTTGCGTGAGAACCCTAAAAGGTCTGGAATCGCGCTTCTTCCGCATGTCTTTCTAATAGATCAACCACGCCGATGGTGAAGCCGCGTCGCTCCGTCGGTACTGGGTCGCGACGCCAGCTAGGAACTCGGAATGTGGTTCTGGTATTCACGAAATTCGTGCCAACGGGCGTATTGGTCAAACTTGGCTGTGCCTGAGACCTCCTCTCCCTGCAGCCAAAAGCGAAACCAGTCGACGAACAACTGATAAGCGCGCAGCCGCTCCCCTATCTTAAAGAGCTCATGGGTTCCATCCGGCATGCTCCAGTATTCCACGGGCTTGCCGAGACGCTGGAGCACGGTGTACCAATCCCAAAGGCCTGATACGCCGCCGCCGCTCCACATCATCATCGGGGTGTGAATGCGATCGAGGTTGAAGCTCGGCGACATCTGGCGCCACACCTCGAGTCCGCTGCCGAAGGGCGGCGTCCCGTATTCGGACTCTCCGTGCCGGCCTCCCTGCAACAGATACCACCACCAGCCAAAGTCCGCCGTGTCGCTGAACGCCGCCGCCGCAATAGGAAACGATGAGTGGGTAAGCGTGTAGCCAACGGTCGGTCCGGTCCAGCTCCATCCGAGCATCCCCACGCACCCTGGATCAATCAGTCCACGTTTGTCCAAGTAGTCGATGGCCGACTCATATCCCTCTTGGACGGCAGGCCACTGATCCGCGCCCTGAGCTCCTGCCGTGTTCTCGGCAACTTGTAATACCATGATTCCGACACCAGCGAGAGGTTGCGCGATGAAGTTTTTGGTAATGCCCGACAGGGAGAATTTGTTGGCGTCGAAGCCGTGGGTCTGCAGCACAAGCGGATACCGCTTGGTCGCGTCATAGTCCGTTGGATAATACAAGCCGCCGCGCCATTCTCGGCCGTTCGTAGATATCCATTGGACTGCTTCGACGCGGCCCAGCTTGCGTCGCGCGAGCCAGGGATTGGGATCAAGTACTTCTCTTTCTTGACGCCCATCGCGGCTAACCGCAAACAGACGCGGTGGACTATTCAAAGACTGACGGAGAACCAGACTGATTGCGGATTTGAGTTTCCCGCGCTCGGCGTCGTTCGGCCGACTTTCTATTGCCGCACTCCAGCGCGACCCGTGTCGCCGGAATCTGAAGTCGGGCAGCTGCTTCCCGGTGGCATCCTGTGCTTTTACCGTTAGTGTTTCATTTTGTGGGTCCCAACTCGCCGACGAGATCCGGGAAACGTACTGACTCAATGCCGATATTCGTTGTACGGCTCGCGTCGCTGGGTCAATAAGCAAGACCGCATACCGGCGAGCGCTTTCAATCTTGTCCTGCTCCGACAGACCCTCCAATGGCTCTAGCGCGCCTGCCAGAACTAATCCTCGACCCTGATCAATCCACAATGGGTAAGACGCGTTTCCGAAATTCTTGATCGGATATGGCGCGCTTGTCAGGCGATCGGTTTTCGCCTCCGCGAAATCTCGCAGCACGAGTTGCCGCACAACCGAAATATCGCCGCCCTTCAGCAACTGCCCCAGGTGGGGGTACGCCGTGTAATCGACCCACCATGCAGGCCAGTGATCCTTGCGAACCACGCACTCCTGGACGCCGTAACGGCCGTTGGGAGACAACCCACCTTTGAGATCGCTTGTACACAGCAACAAGTCGCCATCGATCCGCTCCGCAGGCTCGAGCGTCCGCAATTCTCCGGTCCGCAGATCCCATCGGGTCACCGGGTAGGACAGCTCGGCAGTTCCCTGGGAGGCCGCATAGAACGTCTGTTGGGTCACACGGCAGCCGCTCTTCAAGCACTGCGCGTCCTCGCTCATCGGCTTTGGCGACGGCTCGCGAAATTCCGCGAGGTATTGCGAATCCGGCGTGATGTCAAACCAGATTAAGGGACGGATTCCGCGAGTCAGTTGGGTCGAACGACTATTTGAGGTGTCGACTTTATACACTTGCGTCGGACCGCTCTCTCGAGTACCTGCGAAAATCAGGTTCGTACTGTCCGGAAGCCAACGCACCAACGCCAAAGGCTGAGCATTACCGGTAGCCGCAAATCGCGCGACCTCATGCGGCAGTGGATTGCGCAGCAGGGTGCTCGTCTCAAAGACTAGTAATTTTGCTTCGTTTGTCAACGCGCTGTCATTTCCCCATCGAATAGCGACCGCGACATGTTTGCCATCCGGAGAAACGACGCCTGCGCTCGATGAGCGATCATGCCAATCAAGCGAATTGGGATCACCGACAATCGTTTCGCGAACAACATCCTCAACGGAAATGGGTCGAAGTTCGTTTGATGTTGCTTCTTGCGCGCCTGCCGAACCGAACAGCCCGTCTGCCAATTGAAGAAAGCACACAAACAGACAAACAGTACATCCCTTCAAATGCCTCTCTTGCAACCTCGCGGTCCTGCACAGTTGAGCTTCCGTGCGGCGGCCCTTCATCGCAAGCACTACCTAAAACTGCTTTCGAACCGTTAGGGCAAGCGCGCGACCCAAGGCGCTCGCGTTGGTTGGATCGTAATTAAAGCCTTTCGCAAACCCCGGGTACACGTAAGGGGGATTGCGCGAAAAGAGATTCAGTGCATCTACGCTGATGCGCGTTCCACCCCAGACTCCACTTCCTTTTTCGGTGGAATACGCCATACCCGCGTCAACCGTGACCCAGGCGGGCACGGCGCAGCCTTTGGTGCCCGGGCAGCTCGGATCGTTCTCATTGTTGGTGTCATAGGATCCGGTGATGTTGACCCGCGAGTGCGCCGCCCAGTGGCCTTTGTTCCATGACAGAGACACGTTCCCTCGAAACTTAGGCGGCAAGTAAGCCTGGCCGACCTCGCTAAATAACGCCGTATCCGGCGCAATACGCCCTTCATAGCTTAGGAAGTAAAGCTCCTCCGCATCGATGGCGAACTGGCCCCATTCCGTCGCAAAGTCGTAGTGCGCCCTCTCATTAATGCCTTTCGGATGCACTTCGGCAGCATTGACATAACCGAGATTCGCAATGGCACCGATCTGCTGCGGGGTGAAAGGACCCACGTAGCTAGTGGTGGGTTGATAAGGAGAGTTCAGAACGGCTTCGACCTGCGCCAAAGTCGGGTTGCGTTCCACAAGGGAGCCGAGCTGATTTTCATCAGTTAGCACATTGAAGAAGTATCCCAGACGAAACAACTCCTCTATTTTGTTGGTGAACAAAATGTCGAAATACGACAGGCTTATTTTGAGTCCCTGCACCTCAGGTGGAGTGAAATCCAATTCGAATTTGAGTGACCGCGCCCGCTCGGGTCGTAAATGGGGGTCGCCACTGGTATAGGCCAGCACTCGCGTAGTACCAGTGGACGATTTCGGATCGGGTGCATCGATAATAAAGTTGCCGCCCTGCACGCCTGGAATATCCTCGAAGAGCGTGGGAACCCTAAACGAGCGACCATAAATCGCCCTAAGTGAGAGCCCATTCGTCAGAGCCCATTTCAGAGCGACTTTCGGGTTCGAAGTGGATCCGAAATCGCTGTAGTGGTCATATCGGCCGGCCACATCCAGGCTCAGCTCTTGAACCCACGGCACCGAATTGCCGGATCCCACGAAAGGCAGCATCAGTTCCGCGTAGGCGGAACGTACGGATCGAGATCCATCAACTAGTACGTCGGGGGCAGCAGGTTCAGCCGATGACCGTGTCTCCGCGATGCTCTCGGATCGGGCGGTTCCACCCAACGCAAGTCGCGCAAGACCGCCTGGGAGTTGAAAGATGGGACCATCAAATCTAAGGTCTCCACCGGAGTCCTTGTTTACAAGCTTCTGGCCGTTGATGTAGGGACTGCCAGCATACAGCTCGTAAAAGTCTGTCTCTCCTTCCTCGCGTGAAAAGTGGCCGAGAAGCTCGGCGTGCCAGGTCCCCATGATGTAGTCGAGCTGTGCCTGCGCATTGGCCTGCTTCGTATCTCCGGTGGTGCCAAGAGTCGACGGAATCGCGCTGACTGTGGCGATCTCGTCATAACTTCGTCTCCCGAAACGCACATTTGTCGAGAACTCTAGCTCATCAGCAAGCTTCTGGTGTACGGCCCCCATGAACGCGTACTTCTCTTGCTCCGGGAAAAGAGACGTGGGGTCATCTGCATCAGACGTGAAAGATCGGCTTCGTGCGAACACGGGCATGTCTTTCTCGTAATCAACGTCAAACACGCCCCCACCATTTCCCCAATCACCACCCGCCAATAGATACGCACCTGGGCTAGGTGCCTTTCCTCTGCTAATGTCCGTATACCGTAAACCGGCATCCGCGCCGTCGTAGGAACTTCGGGTGATGATGTTGACAACTCCGGCCACCGCGTCGGCGCCGTACAGTGCAGAGGCGCCGTCACTCAGTATCTCTACGCGATCAATGATGCTGACGGGGATGTTGGATATGTCGACGCTATCGCCGGAGTTGGACATGGACACGCGCTGTCCGTTGACGAGCACAAGTGTCGCATTCGCGCCTAGCCCGAGCAGATTCACGCTCGACGCTCGACTGGCGTTGAA
>Ga0206857_1150_pt1 | contig 12679 bp, 10 predicted proteins | sample Alteio_BWOrgCont_49_FD_152865 | JGI IMG/M metagenome (GOLD analysis project Ga0206857, IMG submission 152865) | Enriched cells from forest soil in Barre Woods Harvard Forest LTER site, Petersham, Massachusetts, United States -... | ecosystem: Environmental > Terrestrial > Soil > Temperate forest >...
TAACTATGCTCCTGCCGGATTTACAAATTAAACCCATGAAAAAACTAATTTTATTTTTTTGCCTCATTATAGCTGCGGGTTGCAGCCGGGCACAGGTACAAACTTATTTGCCCCCGCCATTTATTCCACCCTATAACATATTAACAACCGACAGTGTTAATGAAACGCCCGCTAATTTAAAAAAGAATAAACCTGTAATGATCATTTACTTTTCCCCTGATTGCAGTCATTGCCAGCATTTGATGTATGATATGAAACCTCAAATGAATGCATTTAAAAATATACAGGTGGTAATGATCACTTTTGCCGAGCCATTAAAGGCTTCACAGGTTTTTTATCGTGATTTTGATTTAAAGAAATACCCTAATTTTACTGTAGGCACGGAAGGCTATTCCTTAAAGGTTCAAAAATATTACGAGTTAAAATCTACCCCGTATATAGCCCTCTATGATAAAAACGGTAAACTGGTAAAAGCATACGTAAAAGCCCCTAAAATTGAGGAATTGGTTGAAGAAGTGAAGAAGATTTAACATAGTCCGAAAGAAGCTGCAATTTGTTTTGGTAAACTGATAGGGCTTTTTCCACTTTCGGACTGGTTGCCGCTATTTTTTTAACTGCTACTGCTGACTACTTCTGCTACTTTTTTCAAACTGCAAACCGCCAACTACAAACTGCCTACTGCTGCTGTTGCTGCTGCTGTATGATCTCCATATACCGCTGGTAGCTATTTTTTGAAGACTCTGATACGATACTGGTTATATGCGCTTCGTGTATCTGGGTGTCGTTATTGCTCAAAACGTTTTCATCATCAACAGATACAGCAACTTCGAGTTTATGATTTGATGAGCCTTTATAAACCCCTTTAACCGGAGAACAATCAGTAAAATTACGGCCTACGGCCAAGCGCACATGTGTTTCATTGGCAATACAGTTATTGGTAGGATCGATGCCCAGCCAGCCGTAGTCGGGGATGTAGGCTTCTGCCCATGCATGGGTTGCACCCAGGCCACGCATACCATCGCGGCTGGTACAAATATAACCACTTACGTACCGTGCGGGAATCTGAACCATACGCAGCATTTCCATTAAAATATGGGCAAAATCCTGGCAAACACCGGCTTTCAGTTTCCATATTTCATCCAGCGTAGTCTCTACCGTGGTAACACCTTTTATGTAAGTGAAATTATCATACACATATTTGCAAAAACGGAGGGCAACCTGGTAAGGCGTATCGTCTTTTTCCCATTCTTTATCAACGATGGCCCTTAATTCATTTAATCCCTCAAAATATTCCTGTTTTAAAAAATCAATATAAGGTACTACAAACTGCAGGTGTTTAAGATCTTCCCACTGATGGGCAGGGAAAATATCATTAACGGGCAGTTCGCGGTGTTTGGTGGCCACCCATATTTTTGAGCTAATGGTTAATTGCCAATGCGGCTCGCTGTGAGTAAAGCCGCCCACTTCATTGCCATAATAATCAATATGGGTATCAACCTGGGGGTTGCCGGTTATGGTTAGCTCCTGTTTTAAAACATCCTGGTACTGGTCTTTTATAGGGAACAGGATGATCTGGTTGGCGCTATCGCGCACCGGGCTTTCGTAAATGTAGCGGGTGAGGTGTTGTATCTCAAATTCAGGCATACTTTTTAATTAATTAATTTGATGATTTGAAAATTTGAAAATGCCTTTCTGCCGGCTAAGGATAAGTTTCATTTTCAAATTTTCAAATCAACACATCTTCAAATTACTATGAGTTTGCAAAATAATGTTCGTTTAATGAATTTCCAATTCCGTAAAGCTCTTTTCTTATCTGCGTAAGGAACAAATGCAAGCCCTCCTGCTCAATGCTTTTTACAGAGCTGTATTTTATGCGGCTTTGCAGCCTGCCGATCTGGAACGACATTTCCCTGAAGTCGTCCAGGTTGCTGTCATTCTTTAGCCTGTCGAAATAGCGCTGGATATTGTTGACCGAATAGATTACCGACCGAGGGAAGTCATTATTTAATACCACCTGTTCCAAGATATTTGATGCTTCGAATCCCTCACGGTACGTTTTTAAATATAATTCGTACCCGCCTAAGGAAAGGAGCAAGTGTTTCCAGTAACTGGTATCGGTAAGTAAGTCGGGATTATCATCAATCGAACCAAATTTTGTGTCCAATATATCCACCGACTGTATGGCCCGCTCCAGATACTTGCCGATATTCATAAAGCTGCGCCCCTCACCGCGCTCCATCGTGATTTCCACCGTGCCATAGTAAAGCATTACCTGTTTTATTAAAACATCCAGTACGCCAATGGGGTCTTCACGAGTTAAAGCTTTTTCAAGCTTGGGATCTTTTACCGTGTGGTAGTATTCGTTAAGGCATTGCCAAAGATCTTTGGGGATATGCTCCTGCACCCCACGTGCATTTTCGCGCGAAAGCGTAATGATATTCAAAATTGAATTTGAATTGCTTTTGCCCGTCACCATATATTTCAACACAGCGCGACTATTGTTTTCTAATTTTTCAGTTTCTTCTTCTTCATCTTTTCCCGCGAAAATCCTGATCACCGGCTCCCAGGTAAATTCCTGCACCGTATCCTGCGACGATGCATAATTTATTTTCAGCATTCGCAGCATCCCATCGCTACGCTCAATATACCTGCTTAACCAGTAAAAACTTGCTGCTACTCTGCTTAACATAGGCCCCCTAACCCCCTAAAGGGGGAATGTTTATGGATTATTTTGTTCATTATTCTTTTCATGTGCACATTTCACATTTGTACATCTATACATTTTCTTCCCCCTTTAGGGGGTCAGGGGGCCAGCACCCACGTATCCTTGCTCCCCCCGCCCTGTGAGCTGTTTACTACCAGCGAACCTTCTTTTAACGCCACTCGGGTTAAGCCGCCGGGCACTATTTCAATGCCATCGGGGCCATATAAGGCGTAGGGCCGCAGGTCAACCCGGCGGGGCATTAGCTCTCCCTGCATGTAACATGGCGCGGCAGACAAACTTATGGTTGGCTGGGCGATAAAATTACGCGGTTCTTTTAACACCTCCAATTTATAATCCTCGATCTCCTGTTCCGACGCCGCATGGCCCATCAACATGCCGTAGCCGCCGCTGCCATTGGTTTTTTTGATCACCATTTTGTTGATGTTCTCAAAAACATGGGCACGTTCGTCCATATTACCGAGCTGGAGGGTTGGTACGTTTTTCAGTATCGGCTCCTCGTTTAAATAATATTTTATCATATCGGGCACGTAAACATATACTGCTTTATCGTCAGCGACGCCGGTGCCAATGGCATTTACGATGGCGACATTGCCCTTGCGATAGGCCCCCATAATGCCTGCGACCCCCAGCATACTGCCGGGATTAAACACCAGCGGATCAAGGTATTCATCATCCACCCGGCGGTAAATTACATCCACCTGCTGCAGCCCGGTAGTGGTTTTCATATATACTTTATGGTTGTTCACCACCAGGTCTCGGCCCTCCACCAACTCAACGCCCATGAGGCGGGCAAGGGTGGTATGCTCAAAATAGGCCGAGTTGTATATGCCTGGCGTTAACAGCACAATGGTAGGGTTATGGATTTGCCGCGGCGACAGCGCCAGCAAATTTTTATACAATATAGTTGGGTATTCCGTTACGCTGCGTACCCCGCATTGCGGCAGCAGATCGGGGAACAGGCGTTTGGTGATCTCGCGGTTCTCCAGCATATAGCTCACGCCCGACGGCGTGCGCAGGTTATCTTCCAGTACATAGAAGGTGCCGTCGTGGTCGCGGATGATGTCGATGCCGCTGATGTGCACATAAATATCATAGGGTACCTGCAGCTGGTACATTTCGCGTAAAAAGTGCGGGCAGCTGTAAATGATATCTATCGGCACAATGCCGTCCTTGATAATAAATTGGTTATGGTAAACATCCTTTAAAAACAGGTTGAGGGCGGTTAGGCGCTGCTTTATGCCCTTCTCCACAAAGGCCCACTCATCGGCGGTGATGATGCGGGGGATAATATCAAACGGGAAAATCTTCTCAATCCCCTCGCCGCTATTGTAAACGGTGAAGGTGATCCCCTGGCTCATGAAAAGCCGCTTGGCCAATTCCTCTTTTTTATTGAGGTCATCCGCCGATTCGCCCGAGATATATTCAATGACTTTACGATAATGGTCGCGGACATTGGCATCCGCGCCATACATTTCGTCCCAAACGCCACTTATTGGGTTGTATTTGTCAAAATAAGCTGATTCCTGCATAGTAAAAAACACGATAAATAGAAATACGACAATCACTTACTTTAAAAAAATGTAATTTATGAAGTGTTTTTGTATAAAAACGAATTATTTGTTAATTTTTTTAATGATTTTTTAAAATAAATTGATGTTTGGTCGGGAATTTGTAAAAATTGGTGAATGGTGAGTGGTGAATGGTGAGTGATTAGGGATTGGAGATTAGTCCGAAAGTCCGAAAGAAGCTGCAATCGATGTTTCGGCAAAAATAACTTAAGTTATATAGAAGAGATTAATTAAAACTTAGTAAGTACACTGCCGATAAAAGAAAACACGTTAAAATTTTATTCTTCTTCATTTTCAAATTATCAAATTGTAAAATTTTCAAATTAAATACTCATGTTCACGATTTTCACGCCACCGATTTTTGGAACACCTCATTTACAGTTTTTTATAGAAAAAAATTGCCGAAAATCGACCCCTTCAAAGTGACAAAATGGTGTCACCACTAATATTATTGTGGTAGTTTATATTTACGCCCATGTTGGTGTTCGGAAGATTAACAAAGGTAGTTATAAAACAATGTCCCTCCCTCCAACGTCATGCCGAACTTGTTTCGGCACCCCATCAGAAAGGTATGCGACAGAACGGTCTGCTATATGCATATCGCCGACCAAGCAGTCGTGAATGTCCTGTGGGGTGCTGAAACAAGTTCGGGATGACGCCCTGGGCGGGATTATATATTGCGGAGAATAATCATTGTATTTACCGCATAAATGCGGAGATTATGCATAAGGCATCTGCGGCAGCATGGGTGACGGTGAGGATAAGGTGCCCGGTTACATGCCTCCCGATGGGCTGCACCCATCGTTAACGTTTTACGTCCTTTCAGGACTTAATTTCCACCTTCCCCCAGCCCTGAAAGGGCGTAATATGTCCGCATCCCGACCAATCGGGGTGAAAAAGGATAATACTTTCTGCTTAGCCTTGAAAGGGCGTAATATCGAATTGCCATCAGGATATCGTCTGCTGTCGCAAACTTCCCCGCTTGCTTAGTAGGCTGCTTGCAAATAAGGGCAATACTAAAAGTAAGATCAGGTTTTGTAGTGTTATGCATGAGGCGTAAATATAAGTTTTTAACAATCCCTTAATATTGGTTTCATTTTTGTGTCGATAGTTTATTCAGGACGTATCTGCCAGTCAATCTTGTTTATATGAAAAGGATTCTTGTGATTGAGGATGAGCCAGATATTGTTGCGATAGTCAAAATCGTACTGGAAGAAGAAGGTTATGTGGTCAGCGCGTTACCCGATCCAACGGAATTTAAAACAGTGTTACGGGAATGCAAAGCCGATTTGGTGCTGCTCGATTTGAACGTTGCAGGATTTGATGGAAAAATCATTTGTGAGTACATTAAAGGGCATGATGACCTTAAAAATATACCCATCATATTTATGTCGGCAAACATTAATATAAAAGAGGCCAAAGAACAATGTGGCGCAGATGATTTTATACCGAAACCATTTGACCTTGACAGACTGATTGGTGCGGTTAAGTCATATATCTGATATCTGAATTTCCTGTTTTTATTCAATTATTTTTTGTAGATTTAAATAAATCTAATTTTTTCTAATTTAATCATTGTGAGCAAACGTATCGTAGTAATTGAGGACAATAGGGACATCCTTGATGTAGTAGAATATATCCTTGCTGACCAGGGATATGAAGTTACCGGGTATTTGGACGTTGAACCGCTGGACAAGATCCTGGTAGGTCAACCTTGCTTACTGTTGCTTGATCACAAATTGGCCTCGGGTAGCGGATCTGACATATGCCTGGCCGTAAAATCAAATCCGCTCACCAAACATACCTCGGTAATTTTAGTGTCCGCCAGCAGTAATATAGCGGTGATCGCGGAAAAATGTAACGCCGATGGGTTTATTTCAAAACCGTTTGATCTGGAGGATTTGGTTGCGATGGTGAAAGAGCATTGCGAAACGGCTATACATTGATTGCCCGATCAGCTGGTTTTTAGATTGCCTTTTCCATGCTATGGACGATACAGAAGAAACCCTTACCGGTGTATTTGACCGAAATCGATTTTGGGAGCATCACAGCGAAACCCCGCTAAACAGCCGTCAACGACAAATGGTTGATAAATTATTAGACGGCTTTTTTGGAAACCTTACCAGTTCAAAATGGGGCAAAATGACAAAATCCTCCCCCGATACTGCTTTAAGGGATATACAGGACCTGATAAACAAAGGAATATTAATAAAAGAACAAGGCGGGGGCAGAAGCACCAATTACGCTTTGGTGATGCCGAAAAATCACGTTTAAAGTGACCTGAAGTTTTGCGGCAGCATAGGTAATAAAATGGTTTAGCGTTTAATAAACTCTTTAGGTATCGGATGCTTTTTAAGAAAAGCAGCGGCTTCTTCGTTTTTCTTTTTGAAAAAGGGTGAAGCATTATATATTGCCTGGCGCTCTTGCGAAGACAATTTATCAAAAGCTGTTTTTTTATCGTCTTTTAAAGTACTCATTGGGTATTTTCCTGTTTGCTTACAATATAATTATTTTTTGCTGATGGAGAACGCATATTGTAGTACAAGTTTAAAATACCGTGAAAACACGTGTTGTTAATGTCATTTTATTTACTGTACCTTCATTGATTGATTTGAACCTGAAAATTAGAACAATAAAAAAGGCGACTTGCGCCGCCTAAAATGTTTTCACAACGGTAAAACCTTATTGTGATTTGCTTCAGATTTGTATCCAAACTTACATAAACCTATTTACAATACAATAAAATAATTTTAAATAACGAGTTTAAGATTACAGTCTATTATGATTCGATTTATTTAAACCTTAATCACAGTATAAGATAAATTATGAAAAAAGTACTCGGCCTTGATTTGGGCTCCTCCTCCATAGGATGGGCTTTGGCACATCAACCAGAAAATGAGAGTGAAAAATATCAAATAGCCGGATTGGGCGTCCGAATTATTCCATTGAGCAAAGATGACGCAGATGAATTCAGTAAAGGGAACGCGATATCAAAAAATGCAAGCCGGACTTTAAAAAGAGGTGTAAGAAGAAGTATGCACCGCTATAAAATGCGAAAACAATTTCTATCCGCTGTATTTAAGGGCCTGGATATTATGCCAACTCAAGAACTGTTTATGCTTTCGGCTACAGAATTGTATGGATTAAGAGATAGAGCGATAAGACAGCAAATTACATTGCGAGAATTAGCAAGGATTTTATTCCACCTTAATCAAAAAAGAGGTTATAAAAGTAACAGAAAAGCTAACAATGAGGAGGAAACCGAGGTTAAAGAAATTAAAGAAGATGAAAATATTACAGAAGATAGTGAACCTAAAAAAACAAAAAAGAAGGGTTATCTCGATCTAATTAATGACAGGGAAGAATTGGTTAAAGAACAAACCATAGGCCAATATTTTTACAACGAGTTATTAAAAAATCCATTCTATCGAATTAAGGAAAATATTTTCATGCGCAAAAGCTATGAAAATGAGTTTGACCAAATTTGGGCAACTCAACAACAATTTTATCCTGATATATTAACCGACACAAATAAAAACCGCATCCGAAATGAGATCATTTATTACCAGCGTCCCTTAAAATCCCAAAAGGGATTAGTTTCTGTTTGCACGTTCGAAGGCAAAATGTATCGTGACAAACGGGTTGGTTATCAAAAAGAAGTTTTTAGCGGCCCAAAAGTAGTTCCTAAAAGTTCTCCCTTATTTCAGGTCTCTAAAATCTGGCAGGAGCTAAATAACGTAGAGATTACAAATTTCCAGGCCATGAAAAATCGCAATCAAAATTCACTATCTGATTCTACAGAAATTGATTTTGACAAATACCGGAAACGAATGTTAAGTGTTGAAGAAATACAAAAGTTATTCGAAGCACCGAACTGGGGCGAAAAGCTGACTCCGAAACAAATCTTACAAAATCTTGGATATTCATCGGGCTATAATGAATATAAGATTAACCTTCGAAATGAAAAATTCATGGAGGGCAACAGAACTTTAGCTGATATTAAGAAAGTTTTTGATAAGCACAAGGTAAACCGCGATGACTTACTCAGGTTTGATTTAAAAACCGATACTATAGGTAAAGTTGATAAACAAACCGGCGAAATATTTTATAGGCTCAAAGGAAAGGGTGAAAAAGAAAATCCATTAAATACATTTGAAAATGAACCATTATATAAATTATGGCATCTGATTTATTCTATTGAAGAAACGGAAAACTTAGTTAAAACACTTCAAAAAAAGTTTGATCTTTCAACTGAAGTGGCTATTGCATTAGCAAAACTTGATTTTCAAAAAGCAGGATATGGCAATATGAGCGCACGTGCATTGCGTAATATTTTACCGCATTTAATGGAAGGATGGGGTTATGCGGATGCTTGCGCAAAAGCGGGTTATAATCATTCTAATAGCATACCTACCGATGAAAATTTAAAAAGGGAATTAAAAGATAAATTAGACTTATATCCTAAAAACAGCCTGCGCCAACCAGTGGTGGAAAAAATCATCAACCAGGTAATTAATCTGGTCAATGAACTGATAGACGAAAAAAATGGTTTTATAACTAAGGAAGAACGTTACGCAAAAGACAAATTTGAAATAAGGATTGAACTTGCCCGTGAATTAAAACAAAATGCAAAAGAACGTAATGATGCTTTTAGCCGGAACACCCAACAAGACAAACGGCATAAAAATATTGTAGAGGAATTAATAAATTGTGGCTTTAACAGGGTAAGCAAAAATGATATTGAACGATATAAATTGTGGGAAGAATTTGGAAAAGTATCCCCTTATGAACCTACAAAAATTATTAGCCTAAGTGAAGTATTTAACCAGGTACCTGGTGTATTATATGATATAGAGCATATCATACCAAAATCGAGATTATTTGATGACTCATTTTCAAATAAAACAATTTGTCCCAGAGGAATGAACTCTGGAGTATCGGCTAAAAATCAAATGACAGCCTATGATTATATGAAGTCAAAAAGTGATCAGGATTTCCATAATTATGTGGAATTCATTAAAATGCACCATGATAAAAAGGGCATAACTAAAAGTAAATATAAGAAATTGATGATGCCCTTAAGTGAAATACCCGATGACTTTATCGATAGGCAATTGAATGAAACCCGTTTTATAAGTCGCGAAATTAAAGGGTTGCTGCAAGAAGTTTGTAGGAATGTATATTCTTCAACAGGTACAGTTACTTCAAAGTTGCGCCATTTATGGGGCTGGGACGATGTTTTAATGAATTTACAAATTGATAAATACAGAGAACACGGTTTAACAGAATGGGTGCCTTATATATCTAATGGACAAAAGCACAAGGCTGAAAAAATAATAGGATGGAGCAAAAGAGAGGATCATCGTCATCATGCTATTGATGCGCTAAGTATCGCATGTACAAAACAAGGTTTTATACAACGAATAAATAGTATTAACTCACAGTATACACGTGATGAAATATTTAGCGAAACCAAAGGAAATCAGTACAACGAAAAATTAAGTTTACTTGAAAAATATCTCGTAGATCAAAAGCCTTTTGATACCGCAACTGTTCAAGACCAGGCTGCAAAAATTTCGGTGTCATTTAAAGCTGGTAAACGTGTTGCGTCAAAATCCGTTAATAAAATAAAAAAGGGAAAGCATGTAATTGAGCACAGAATATCGCTTACACCTCGCGGTTTTTTACATAAAGAAACTGTGCACGGGCAGATTAAGCAGTATGGAAAAGTAAAGTTATCGCCCCGCTTTGATTGTTTTGATAACATGGTAAATGAATTTGAGAAGCAACAGGTATCCGATCAGCTGTCAAAATTTGACAATGATGTAAAAAAAGCTTTTAATGGCAAAGAAGTAACAAATTTCATAAAGGACTTTGGCTATAATGAAATTACTGTTTATAAAAAGGAGGCAGTTGTAAAATATAAACTAAATGGTGATTTCAAGGAGAAGGATATAGAATTTATTGTAGATAAAGGAATACAAAGAATAGTTAGAGATCATTTAGCTAAACACGGCAATAGCCCCAAGATAGCTTTCAATGCTGAAAATACCGTTTGGATGAACAAAGCAAAAGGAATTGCCATTAAATCGGTAAGATGTAAAACAGGATCGGATAGTTTACAAGCCCTGCATAAAAACAAAAATGGTGAACCTATTGATTTTGTTTCTACACGTAATAATCACCATATCGCAATTTATCGTGATACTGATGGCAAATTACAAGAAAACACCGTCACATTTTGGGACGCTTTTGAACGTAAGAAAGCAGGCCTGCCTGTGATTATTAAAGAACCAAAATCTGTTTGGGACAATATTTTAAGTAGCGGCTTTGATGAACAGCCTATCCTATCTAAATTACCATTAGAAAACTGGGAATTTGTCACTTCTTTACAACAAAACGAAATGTTTATATTTGATTTAACAAATCCTGAACTTCAAAATGCAATTGATGAAAATAATTTTCCTTTACTAAACAAACATCTTTATAGAGTTCAAAAAATAGCTGAAAGCTACTATAATTTCAGGCATCATTTAGAAACCAGTGTTGATGATAAATTTAATGGTGTGAAAAACGAAGGTTTGTCAATTGCAATTGGTAAGATGAAACGTATCCAAAGCTTACAGAATATGACGGGTATTAAAGTAAAAATTGACAATTTGGGGCGTATAGTTAAAGTGGGAGAATAGCCATGATCAAACGCACCCTCCTTTTCAGCAACCCTGCATACCTCAGCAAACGCAATGAGCAATTGCTGATAGAATTGCCTGATGCGCCAAAATTGGACGGGAAGGATAACAAACGTTCAATACCTATAGAAGATATTGGCGTTGTGATATTAGACAACCAGCAAATAACCATAACACACGCTGCATTGGCGGCCCTGCTGCAAAATAATGCAGCCGTAATCACCTGCAATGATACCCACCACCCTGTAGGTTTGTTTTTACCTTTAGACGGGCACGATGTGCAAAGCGAACGTTTCCGGCACCAGATTACAGCCACCGAACCGCTTAAAAAACAATTGTGGCAGCAAACTATAAGCGCTAAAATATTAAACCAGGCAGCAATACTGAACGAACGCGGGATAGAAATTGACAACATGCTGCATTGGGCAAAAAGCGTTCGGAGCGGCGACCCGGATAATTACGAAGGTCGGGCGGCGGCTTATTACTGGCGGTATATTTTCGGGGCTAAAGCAAACTTTTTCCGGCGGCGTGAAGGCGAAGCGCCAAATAACCTGCTCAATTATGGTTATGCCATATTGCGGGCAATGGTGGCGCGTAGTTTGGTCGGTTCGGGCTTGCTGCCTACATTGGGCATTCACCACCGCAATAAATATAATGCTTATTGCCTTGCCGACGATATTATGGAGCCCTACAGGCCTTATGTGGATAAACTGGTTTGTGAAATAGTGGATGACGGCGAAGATTTTGAATTTTTAACAATTGCACTTAAAGCCCGGCTATTGGGCATGGCCGAAAGGGATGTGCATATTGAAAAAGAGCACAGTCCGCTAATGGTGGGTTTGCAACGTACCACGGCTTCGCTTGCCAAATGTTATGAGCTAAAAAACCGTAAAATTTTGTACCCGGTTATGCCATTGAAAATAGCTGAAAGCCGAAAGGCGAAAGCATAAAGCTTTTAAGATAAATATACCGGAAAACAAGCTTTATGCTTTCGCCTTTTAGCTTTCAGCTTAAAAAACATGCGTTTTAATGAATACCGTATTTTGTGGATACTTGTATTATTTGACCTGCCGACCGAGACCAAAAAAGACCGGAAGCTGTATGCCAAATTCCGGAAGGAGATTATGGCCGATGGGTTTGCCATGTTCCAGTTTTCTATTTATTTAAGGCATTGCAGCAGCCGCGAAAATGCAGATGTGCATATTGCCCGCGTAAAAAAACTGCTGCCGCCAAAAGGGAATGTCGGGATTTTGACGGTTACCGATAAACAATTTGGAATGATGGAACTTTTTTATGGTAAAGAACAAAAAGAACTCCCTAACACGCCGCAGCAATTAGAACTGTTTTAATGAAGAAAGCCCGGCAATTTTAACAAAATGCCAGGCTTTTTTTCTTTTGAGTTTTTTCGCTATAAATAACTATGAATCAACACGATAAGCCAGGGTATGTTGTTGTTAAATATAGCAAAGAACAAATCTGAAAGCAAATCACAACTTGATACGAAGCATCCCCAGCGTTTATTGTGTTGTTGTTAAATATAGCAAAGAACAAATCTGAAAGCAAATCACAACACATTTTGCTTTAGCTTCAATAATCAGGTTGTTGTTGTTAAATATAGCAAAGAACAAATCTGAAAGCAAATCACAACGATTATGAATAAGCAAGAAAGAAAATTAAAGTTGTTGTTAAATATAGCA
>Ga0206857_1151_pt1 | contig 12659 bp, 14 predicted proteins | sample Alteio_BWOrgCont_49_FD_152865 | JGI IMG/M metagenome (GOLD analysis project Ga0206857, IMG submission 152865) | Enriched cells from forest soil in Barre Woods Harvard Forest LTER site, Petersham, Massachusetts, United States -... | ecosystem: Environmental > Terrestrial > Soil > Temperate forest >...
TCGCTCTCCACGTCACAAAAGGCGGGAGAAAACCATTTTTCTGTTCCGTGCGTCAAGTCGCAAGGTATTTCGGCTGGGGCTTCAGCTCGACAAGCGAGGCGTTCAAAGAATGCGAGGATCAGGGCTTGTTTGTCCGGCTGACAACGGGTCACGGAGGCAGAATTGGCCGCGAAGATTGCGCCAATACCTACCGGGTTGCGACTCACTCAACTCTCGCAGAGATATATAGGGCCCGCTGCATTTCAGATTTGACCGTCTCGGGAGGCGGGAGCCGTTCCCAAAAGCAACGTAGCTCGTCGTCACCCGTTCCTAAAAGCAACGTAGGAGCCGTTCCTGAAATCGTAGCGGGGTGCTACGAAAGTAGGAACAGCACCCGTTCCCAAAAGCAACCACTAGTCTACGATGTTGATTCTCCGAATGAGTCTACGAGTAGAGTCTACGAAGAAGGACCCGCCCGCCCTCTCAATTCAAAAGCAAAACCTCGGGCAAGTGAAGAGGAAGAAGCTCTGCGGGAAATGGCTGTCGAGCAGTTGGTTTTGGACGAATTGGAGGTCATCGCCAATTTGCCCGCCGCTTTGACTGAATGGGTTGAGGATCAGCCGCTTCTGCTCAAAGCTCTAGAAGTAATCGGCGACGATGAAACCAGCAGAAACGGAAGCGAGTGCTTGTTGCCTTATACCGAGGAAGATGACGAGTATTGCGAAGCCACGGCGAGCGAGAACCGCGAAAGAACGATAAATACGCTGTACGGCGACGGAGTTAATACGATTCACGATGAGTCGGGCATCTTAGTCGATTACGACCTGATTTGGGAGCTGGATATTCACTACGGCTCGGAAACGAGCGTGGCCTTGGCCGTCATGGTTGCTCAATACTGCAAGAAAGATCGCGGGTTCATCTATCACCGTCTCGCCAGCGAACTCGTCCAGAGAGCCAAGGCCCGCGAAGCAGTCTGTACGGAAAACGGATAAGCGGCATGGACATCGAACTCGGGCTTCTCACTCCTCAACAATACGTCCACATTGATTTGCGGTCATTGCTGAACGCCGGACATCGGCGGATCGTCATTCAAGTTACGCCCAACGATCACACGTTCTTCCTCAATCACAAGTTTGCCGTCATCGGTACAGCGTCGATGAACGGCAAGATCAACTTTGTAATGTCTCGGGCTCTGACGCCCGCAATGGTCGAAGAAATCAGGGCAGATGACAGAACATTGGCCGAAGTCGCCGATTGGGTGCAATCCACCAAGGCCAGGATGAATCGCCCGAACTTGAATCCATTTCTGTTAGAGCCGTTGCCCGCAACAGACGCAAACCTCGGAGAGCTGCTCAAAGAATACGCGGATACGTTGCAGGAAGTTGTGAATCTCGTTTGTACGGAAAACGGACTGGATGACCCGAGGCCCGTATGCAAAAACTAGACCTCATGGACAAAGTATTCGGGCGTTTGACCGTCATTGCAGAGGATGGCCGATCACGCTCGGGCAAAGTCAAATGGATGTGTCGGTGCTCGTGCAGGACCGACGATCCCGTGGAATTGCCCGTCATAGGCAGCAAGCTAGTAAACGGCGCTACTCGAAGTTGCGGGTGTTTACAGATTGAGGCAGCCCGTAGGACTGGCAACAGGTTCAAGCATCTCCTGATACCTGGAGACCACGGACAAAGACGCAGATCGGCTGCCCGCAATCAATCAGAAAACGTCACCCGTAACCTGCCAGTGTCAATCAGTTACGTAAAACGGACAGCCGGAAGCCCGCAATAGACCAACAACCGAAGTAGAACTCAAGAGTTCTATCGTCTCGGCTCTGCAACGGGTGCGCTTACGTGACTGGCCACCTTGCCAAATTGCTTCGCGAGGTTGAGCATCTCTGCCGTTGGTTGAATCCTAAAGAAGAAATCCATGCTAACCAATGTAGATTCCCAATCATCAGCGGCCTCGGTCATCCTGGTTAAGAGCCAAGTCGTGGCGATGAACTCAATTCCGAGAACGACATGGTACTGTCCAACCCAAGCAGTTGTCGAAGGCTTGCGAGGAGGCTGACCCGGAGGAGCTGGATCGGGCGGGTCCCACACCACGACCCAAGAAACAACTTGGTCGGGTAAGCCCGCGCTGTCGCATCTGCCGACGAGGGGGTACTTTCTTTGCTGTGCCTGTCCTACGTTCGTGTGATAAAGCCCGAAAATCTGGCGAGGATCATTAGGGTCGAGGGTGAGCGATGCCATTGAACCTAACTCGTTGAACCACTCGCCAGCAATCGACATAAAAGCCTCCTTGTCAGGCCGTGGAATTCTGCTCGACGATGTAGCCTTTGTCAAGCCAGAAAAGGAGAAGTGAGACGTGAAGACAGATCGCCCGCAACCATCTCTTTGCCCGTAAGCGACTACCAACCAGAAGCCGATACTCTGTAGCTGTACCCGCGCTCTAGGAAAAGCGATCCGAGGCCGGGCGTCGCGACGTGAAAGAAACCCGGCCCTCTTGTGGCGGAAGGCCGGGTTGATGGACTATTGGACACATTAGTCGATCTTCACATACACCACATCCAGTTCCGCAGCTTCGCTAGTAGGACCGTCTCGGCGAGTGTCGATTTGTGCCACACTGCTATTCCCTGCAAAGGGGGCGGGAATAACGCTGACGCTGCCCTTTTCGCCCCTGAAGCCATAAATCCACGTAACCCTGTTTGTATCCTCGGCAAAGATGAAGCACTTGGCGTCCTTACTACCATTGCCATTCTTGTGGCCGCTCCACAGGTCGTCGGGATTCGACTGGCCGCATTTGTCTCCACATGTCTTTATTGGGGAGTTGTCGTTGCCTTCACACGAACGGGGTTCCGGCATACGGAAAGATGCTGATTGAAACCGATAACCAATTGGTGCGAGATCGGAGATAACGATAAACCACGGTCCATACCAGTCGCCACCTCCACTCGTAAGTTTGGGGGCGAATAGTGTGCATGAGATCGTCTGCGCGTTCGTCTGTTTGCACTCCCTTCTGTAAGGCTTCAGAGGGTTGCCGTCTTCTTTTCTGAGATTGTAGTCGGTCGTCCGCATCGTGATTTGGGGCTTCAGAAATTCCTCGACAGTCTGCTGTACGTCGATAGTCTGCTGTGCGTGGGCCTGGCCCGCCAGACCGATGAACGTGCTCAGCGTAGCCGCGAAAGCTACCTGCTTAAATCTGTTTTTGCTTGCTTTCACTTTGTTACCCTCAGCAGGACCTGTTTACTTTCAGGGGAGCCTGCTACGTCATCAGCGTGCGCTCGTCCCGTTCGGCAAACAAGATTACGGAACGATTGGTAGATGCCTTTGGTAACATGGAATCAAAATGATCAACTACAGGTGAAATGTGGCACAACCGGGCGATTGTACGGAAAACGGACTGGCCGCCCGACACCGAATAATCTCCAGCGATCCGGTTAATAGACGGTCGCCCGTAAACGATCAAGGCGTATAAGTGAGAACACAGTAAGTGTAAGAGATGCAGTCGGGCTTAGTGTGTGTCAGGGCATAGTGACGGCTATTAGGAACGGGCAGAACCAAGTCCGCGAGCACTGATCCTCGCGCTAAGTTCGGCGATTCGGATAACAAATTAACACATCAAGATCAGACTCAATTCTTGCCCGTATGAACTGACTAAGTACAGGCTGTAACTACGCTCGGCAATCTTTTCTCAAAAGTCGCTTTCCCTGTGGAAAATCTGACACACAATTGTGTCGTTCCGCGTTTATTCGCCTTGCATTCGCCTGTTAGGGCAACGATTAGTGTAAATTGGTGAAAATCCCGAGGTCAGATTTCGCGTAAGTTATTGTAAGTATTGGCTGCTGTGCTTAGAAAGCATCTGATTCAATATCGGATTATTGACCTTACCGCCTGTTCGAACTTCGCCTAAGATTGCCTCCGAAACCGGGCTAGAAATCATGGCGCTTATGTGGCTCTTACATGGCGCTTACCTGGTCACTAACGGGCATTTCGTCTCTGGGGGTCCGGAAAACGGACTAGCGGGTCAGCGGGCAAGAAACAACCCTCAGATTTGCCCGTAGGCGCTCCAAGTCGGCAACCTGGACTAGATATCGCTCGCTAAGATCAGTCGGCTGACTCTAGCCTTCGAAGCCCGCATAAATCCAATCGACCCCGACACTTGCCCGCCATAGTCCAATCCTAACGAATTCGCTGCATCTTGGAGCGGCGGGGGAAATCGCCCGCTATGCGCCAGGGGAGAGTCTCTTTGCGCGGATTGGCGCGGGGAGAGAACTGGAAAATAATTTTCTAGGGGTCCCGACGTGGGTCCTACCGTTTGGACGAGCCGTACTCCGCCTTCACCCCACCACCCTCGACGACCGTCGGGCCAGCCCCGCCACGCTGATTTCTATTCGCGGTTGATTTCCGATTTCCCAACAAGGGGTAGGGTCTTCGCTCGGATTCTAAGTACCTAGATCGAGAATCGCCCCACCCGGCTTTCAAGTTCCATAACATCCACGACACAGGAGACACGATGCTAGACCTCAGAGGTAAGAAGTGCGGCAAGCTGCTCGCCATGAGTCCGACAGATAAGCGGGCAGGAACGAAGATTCTATGGGACTGTGTTTGCGAGTGCGGGCGTCATCGCCTCGTATCGTCCCGAGTGTTCAACAAACATACGCGGTTGGCTTGCGGAGATTGTCAGAAAATTGGGCGTCCAAGAACACGCGGCGGTCTGTCGAATACTCAGGAATACGGAGCTTGGCAAACGTCCGGCTGGCCCGACTTTCAGGAGTTCCTGCGGGTGATGGGTCTATGCCCCGAAGGGTGCAAGCTCGGGCGTCTGGATGAGTCTAAGCCTCACGGACCCGGCAATACCGCTTGGGTGCCCAAGTACAGCCATCTGGGAAAGCGTCACGGCCAACTTGAAGTCCAGTCTGTTGTCCGCAAGGGCGGAAGGGTATATTACCGCTGCCTCTGTGATTGCGGGCGTCCTTTCGACAAGCGAGTGAGTAACGCGTTCAGTGAGCAGTCTCATTGCGGGCATCCGAGTCATTCCACAACCCACGGGCACGCCATAGGGCAGGGTTCGCCGACCTACATCTCATGGGGACGCATGATGACCCGTTGCTACAACCCGAACTCTGCCCGCTTTAAAAACTACGGTGCCCGAGGCGTTCAGGTGACCTGCCGCTGGCACAAGTTCGAAAACTTCCTGGCCGACATGGGCCCACGGCCCGAGGGAAAGACGTTAGGCCGTTTCCTTGACCGTGGAAATTATTCGTCCCGGACTTGCGCGTGGATGACGAGCGCCGAGCAAGGTTTGAACGTCCGCAACAACAACGCGCTCAAGAATTGGGCGCTACGGGCGACCGTTCTTCGTAAGCCGCCCGTGAGTGTCGAGCTTGAACAGATCGCTGTTGCCTGATAATGAGCTGCGGGAGCAAGACCGAACGTTGCGATGGTTTAGTCCAGTTTAAATTTACAATCAGTTGGAGGTTCTGCACTGATCCCGACGAATAGAAGCGGCCTATCGGGACGCCACGTAGACGGTTGGACCGATTCTATTCTGTAACCGCCATCCTCCAGTCTGTGACTGGTATTCAGTTGAGAATCATCACGAACATTCGATATTGCCAACCTGCCCTGCCTAACAACAAAATTTCCTGCGCATCTGAACGTACCGTTAAATGGTGTGACTTCCCTGTTTACGAAAGCTGCAATAACCCAGTACCGCAAGTCTTTTGCGCTTTTCTCGTCTTTTCCTAGATTCGCATTGAATGCTGCTTCACTCACCTTGATAACCACAGGTTCTGGCTTGCTCTTGAGACCCAGCTCCAAGAGACAGCGATTAAACAAATCCTGTTGCCCGTCGTTCCTTGACTGTTGATAAGTAAGATTGGTTGAGCAGGACTTTGCTAAAACATCATTGACTGCTCTCTCTTTGTCGCATTGGTTGTATCGTGCCCATGCTTCCGACTTCCCATCTTTGCCGTACATAGCTGCTTGAGCATTGTTGTGCTCAAAAACCCAAGCTCGATAACACCCGATAAAAAGGCAGATCAGGGCAATAGCACCTAGATTTTTCTTCAGAGCGTTGCCGCGTGCGATAAACCAAACATCCACCTTCGGATGTGCCTTGCGTAGCCACGGCTCAATGAGGGACTCGATGAATGGAATCAAGCGGAGTATCCCTCCAGCCCAAACCATCCAAGAGCCAAATAAACTATGCAGAAAAAGAAAGAAATTGGACACTTTAAATACCTCCATAGAGTCAAGAGTCGTGTTCTTGACCCCATGAAGGATAGTCTTTTCGGGAAATTGGAGCCAATAGAACAAAGACAGTCGGGGCGTCGCGATGCCTTTCTCGGCCAATGGTTGCCTAGATGTCCGCCGTATGGACGTGGCTGTGATAAACTCTGGCGGTGAATGCGGAAGTCCCCTACAACTTCCGAACGGCTGCCCGCTCCTGACAAATCTGACAGGAAGGCCCGCTGATCAACTATGGATGTAAAGCCCCTTATCGACACCATCTTGAGAGCTTGTGACGCCGAACACATGCTTCCTCCGCTCAAGACCCGTCTTGTCAAACTACTGTATCTCGTAGAACTGGAATATTACCGACGAACGGGTAAACGCCTCACAGAACTCGACTGGAAGTTTCATCACTACGGACCTTATGCTTTCGCTCTCCAGGATTCGTTGGGCGATCCCGATGAGGAGCGGCTCGCGCTGATGCTCATGCAGGCTCCGCCGCCGCTTGAACACGACCTACGTGCCTGTGTCACAGATGTTGTACATCAATGGGGCGACGCCGACCTAAACGACCTCCTCGATTATGCGTACTTCGAGACCGAACCGATGCAGGCAGCTAAACGCGGAGAGTCCTTGAGCTTCGCGGGCGTCGCATCGTTGGCGCAAACGCGGAAGGACAATATAAGGATTGACTTGGACGCCAAGAAGCTCGATCAGCTTCGAAAAGCTTTAGTGGCTCGTGCTGCGGAATACGGTCAATTGAGAGTGGCGAACGAAATATCGAACGATCTGATTGAGAATTTGAGGGAGTGGGATATCGACCACACGCTCAGGTTGAAGCCAGGATCATCTTGCAAAATCGATCCGAAATCTCTGATCTAATGAAGACAGATATCGTAGGGCTGCTTTGCCCGAAGTTTTATGAATTTGCCAACATTGTTGGTAGAGATGCCGACCCGATTCCCGGTCAAGTCGTTTTCGCCCATTGTGTATACCCTCCGGATGATCCGTGGATTGTTAAGGTGATAAATTACAACGCTTCGGACCCTAGCCGATCTCAATTTGAACTGAAGAAATACGATGAAGCTGATCGCCATCACTTCCCTATCGCGGAACTCGAACTTCGAAAAGACGAACATCTCTACGTCTACAAGGGCAAGCAGCGGCCACTCGTCGTGTTGGGCGCAGTAAAGTCGCGATGGGCGAACCCCCTCTATGATGAGCGGCTGTTTCTATGCGTTCCACTATATACGTTCAAGGATAAGCACCATAACAAATTTAGGATTGAATGCGCCGCATTCTTCCATCCAAATCTGATGTATCTTGCAGCCGAACCGGATGGTTGCACAGCAGAGAGCGTGTTACGCTTTGAACACATCCAACCTATAGCGCGAAGGGCTCTGCACAATTATCTTTCAGGCGAGCCTAGGAGAGCGGTTGCACTTACCAACGAAGCTTTTTCTCTCCTTTTGAACCACGTCGGATGGTTCCTGTTTCATCGGATTTTCGATCCGGTAATCTGCGGACAGATTGACGCCTATCGAGAGCTTGTCCGAGAAGAACTCGACAAAGCGAAAGGAGCGTAGCCGGGGCTCGGTCGCTGGAATCTGAAGCCCGCTTTCTCCTAGGACTTAGGGTCTGCTGTAATTTTTCGGTCCTCTGCACTCAACCAAGCGGAGGCTGTCACATCCGATACATCTGACGTATAATCGCACGCCTTGGTTCCCCGACTTGAAAACATTCACGCGAATCGTGCTCGCAATAGTGGCAGTTGCCGCCGTCGCATTCATGGCGTACTGCTTTCGATTGGTAATGGACGGAAAATTCACTTGGGAGAATCCTTATGCTCCACTACTCGCAGTCGGGGCAATCCTGGCGGTTTTGGGGATCGCGGTTGAGGCGTATCGCTTCAAGCTGGACAAGCCGCGCGAATACGGGGCTGTACAAATCTTCGTTGGTTGCGCTGTTCTGATGACTCAGTTCGGTGAGCCTGCCAGCGCTGGAGGGTTTTCCCTAAGATTTCTCGGAGCCTTGTTTTTCTTGGTGCAAGGCATTGAGCATATCAACCGCAAACCGCCGTCGAAATCGTAAACGGACACATTGGCTTTCCGTACAGCCCGTGTTTGAAAGCGGATTAGTCGAGCAGATAGGAAAGCGCCCGGTAGCCCGTCCACACGATGGTTCCTGCAAGGATCGCCGATAAAAAACCGAGGATTGCCACTTGGCCCCAACCGCATCCGCTTTCAATTGCGGTGCCCCAAGCGGGCAGCCAATACGCCAGGTCGTCTTGGAATTCCCACCAGCCGATGACGATTGCCAGTATCGCGATAATCGCCCGTTTCATCCTTTTAATCCTAAACCGCGCCTTCCTTGCCCGCATCGGGCTTAGGTGTTAGTACTGCCCGTGCGTTTGGACCTGTCCTTTCGGGTATGATGCTTTCAAATGTCTATGAGAAACCTTGAAAGAATCGCGACCCTCGAACTCCAGAAGGCGCGGAACCGAATCGACCGCGAAACGCAAGAGAAGCTGCAAGCCACGTTGACAATGCCGCGTGGCGGTCAGATGGAACATGCAAAACTGATGATTCAGCTTAACGACGCGGAGGCGATGTGCCACGAGTATGCACAGATTTGGCAGAACTTGTTGGAGGAGCAGAACGGCGGTTACTTAACGCGGGAGAACGTGAAGTTCATCCTTCGGAAAGTCGGGGCGGTAATAGCGACCAGAAAAACTAGCCTAATGAATCAGCGTATTCGTCTTGCATCAGCCGCAGGAGAGATAGCACGGAGGATGCAAGCAGTGTTGGCTGGCATCAACACTGATTTGGAATTAAGGATTAGCAGGCAGGAGGCGTTCCCAAAGAAGGAGAAAGTCATGGAGGCCGAGAGGCCGAACATAAATGTCACTATTCACTCTGCCGCGAACGTCAACCTCGGAACACAGGTCGGTACCATCAACGCGGCTCTAAGCGCAATCTCTGAGCAAGGGGGATCGAGCCAAGAGGTAGTCAAGGCTCTGAAGGGCTTGACCGAAGCTGTTGTCAAGAATACGCGGTTTCAAGATGAGGAAAAACGAGAGACGCTGGAAGTCATCGAAGAAATAACAAAGCAGGCTGAATCGAAGCCAGAATTACGCTCGCTTGGCAAGATCAAGGCTCTGATTGCTGGATTGCATACCTTGGTCGCCGCGAACGCTGATCTGACAGCGCTGTGGACGCAGTACGCTCCTGTGGTGAAGCACTTCTTCCTTTCACGCTAGTTGGTCAGGCCCACATCCTGTCCTGGATTTCATGGTGATCTTCTTTAAGCACCCGGACCAATTCTGCCAGAGCTTTGTCGAATTCGGCGTCGGGAATCCTCTTGTCGAAAAAACATGAAGCGACAACTTTGATCTTGCTCTCTATCCTCAACAGTTTTTGCTCCGTGTTGTAATACCCGCCACTATCTAATTCGAGATGGCCGTTCGACCTGAGGATGTATACATCCGTATCGCCGCCGCAGCCCTCGATAAACGCTTTCGCCTTGAGAACCAAGTAGACTCCTAACATGCTCGCTTGGTTTGCCCTGTATGGCTTGTAGTGTTGCACCATCATGACGAGTTGACCCAAATGGCGCAGCAGTGAGGAGTCGCCCACTCCGATATAGCTGTAGTCGGGGACTTGGCTTACGATCTTCCCAGTCGTTCTAACCAGTCGCATCTCTGTGTTGGGAATGGCTATCGCACACAACATCCAGAGTTCCGTCGGGTTGGCGTCAAGCACATCTAAGAATGAAAGAACGGTTTCGATCACATCCTGAATTTGCGCTGCCGTGTGCGGTGGCTTTACCTTGCTCATCGCATCTCTGAATTTGCCGTTGAAACTCTTCACCAAATCCGGGTCGCCAGCGAAGGTGTTTATCATTGACCACTCGCTTGTGCGATGCTCATAAATCTTGCACTCGTAATACTTGTGACTATGCGGCCAAGTGATCTGGGTATCAGCACACAGAACGATGCCGTCTTCACACAAGAATCCAACTCCAATCGTCACGATTGTTCTCCTTCAAGATACCGCGACGGATGAGCAGCGATATTCTGGTGAGTTGATTTTTTCATCCGCGCTTGGCCTTCTTCGAGCCTGTCCCGTCTGAATGTTTCGCGGTTCGGACGAACGAGAGCCCCCGCTTCAGTTCGGCTGTGAGGTCGGTATTTTCCGTAGCAACATGCACAGGCTTCCCTGACTCTTTTCCAAGCCAAGCGTTCAGTTCCTCGGGCGTCGTCTCCACGTAGCGGCCTTGCTTTCGGACAGGCATTCCATCTGAGGCCCATCGTTGGACAACAGACTGCGGCTCACCTAGAAAGCCCGCGATTTGTTGCCAGCCCTTCAACGTCTCGGGCGGAGCCTTCGGAGGTTCAATTTTCTTGGCTGATTTCTTCATTACCACGTCACCCAAACAACTGGCCCTGCGGAGCCGATTCTAACGTAATCGGCGCAGCGCATTCCGCGTCATCATTGGCGGCGTGGTTTATCCGGGTGCTGATGGGATAGCAGCGCATCAGACGGGCGTCATAGGGCTTCAACATTTCGGACGCTGCCTCCACATTGTTCATTCCCGGATCAAGCCACAAGTCGTAGTTGCCCGGATCAAGAATGACGGGCATCCGGTCGTGGACGGCTGAGGTCACAGCGTTCGGCGTCGTTGTCAGGATCGAACACGATGTGACCCATTGCCCGCTCTGGTCTTTCCAGCGATCCCACAATCCAGCGAACGCGAACAACTCGCCCTCATTGACTTCGAAGCAATAGGGCTGTTTGGTTTTGCCCGTCTTCTGCCACTCGTAAAACCCATCTGCCGGAACCAAGCATCTGCGAAATTTCATCGGATCGCGGAATGCCGGTTTCGTTGCCGCCGTCTCCGACCTGGCGTTGATCATGCCAGCCGCGCCCGACATATCTTTCGCCCAAGACGGAATCAGTCCCCATCGCATCAGGGACAGCGTACGATTCGGTTCCTTCGGATGCTGGCGGATGACAGGGACAGGCTGGGTCGGAGCGATGTTGTACCGGGGAGCCCAGTTTTCCTCGCCGGACAGGGTGTCGAAGTGCTCCTCGATGATCTGCTTTCGCCTCGACAGTCTGTATCGTCCGCACATGGAGAGATTATGGCAAAACAAAGGAACGTTGGCATTATCCGATGCTGTTGCTCAGTTGCTTTCCACTCACCTTAGTTCCTCAAATCATCGGCTTTTGACTGGTTTCGGCCTTCTCCGCCCTGTAGGTCTGAATATTTTCGCAGAATCGAATGCCTAGCTCCGTGATGCGTCCGTCCTTGTTCCATATATTTTGCTGCTCCCGCACGAAAGGTGCCGATCCTGTCTGTATTTGTTCGGTAATTAGACCTTCTTGCGACAGCTTGCCCTCGTGACGCATAACAAAATCCAAAGAGCCGTGGTCTGCAAACTGCGAAACCTGAGCAGCCCAATTCTTCAGGCTTTCGGTTATCCCATTTGAACACCTCCCGCTGCGGTACAGCTTGTAAACGGCGTGAAGAGTCAGAAGTTCTCCTGAAGTGAGACGCTTTGCAATTTGAAAGAGTTGATAATTAAAAACCTGTTCTTTGCCCGGAACGTTAGTCTTGTTCACTGAATAAAACATAGCCTTCAGCGCTTCAAGCTTATCGTCGTCAGGAACTTCCTCGTCTATGGTCTTCAGAAGGTCTACCCAAGACTTGAAGCCATACTTCTTTTCTGCAAAATCGTCTGGTATTTTTCCATTGTCTCGCAGTTCCTTTATCTCTCGGCAGACCTGTGGAAAAAGTTTCCCTTTTAGCATTCCCTGGACAATGTGCCCAGTCATCACAGTCCACGACTTCGGGCCAGAGGCCAAAGCACCTGTAATGGCTTCGGCAATCGCTGTGAGTGGCTGATCCATAAACTTAGCTAGTTCATCTGCGTTCTCAGGCAAGATGGCGTCCTCAAATGGCTCTCTCGGTTTGAGAACAAGGCTTTGATCCGCGCTGTCATCGCTCATACATCCGCCTCCCCCCAGACTGCTGTCGATCCTTTCTCATTATCTCCTCCGCTGCACGTCTAGGGAGGGGATTCCGAAATCAGCGCCACTTCCACAACTGTTTCCACACCTGGACAAGCGTCTGCATCTGGCGCGGACTCGGAAGATGGCCATAGATCAACCTGCAATCTTGATACGCCCGGTCGTAAAACTCCCGAACGGCGGGCAAACTCAAATGCGCGAGACTGTGACGAATTTCCGCGAGGTTCTCCTTGCTCAACATCTCCACCTCGCGGTTGTCGGGCCGTCGGGCCATCACGCTAGAAATGCTATCATGTTCGCTTTCTATTCGCCATCAATGTTCCGTCCGGTCCTCGTGCGCCAGCCGACGCCCGATTTGACGGGTGCTGAATGCACTCGGGCCTTTGCTAAAGAACAGAGAACTGAAATGCAGACGTAT
>Ga0206857_1152_pt1 | contig 12448 bp, 13 predicted proteins | sample Alteio_BWOrgCont_49_FD_152865 | JGI IMG/M metagenome (GOLD analysis project Ga0206857, IMG submission 152865) | Enriched cells from forest soil in Barre Woods Harvard Forest LTER site, Petersham, Massachusetts, United States -... | ecosystem: Environmental > Terrestrial > Soil > Temperate forest >...
GGTTCGTCGCGAAAGGCGGAGAGAATCAAGCGTCCCTTGGCCGTGATCGGCGAAGCGTATTTTCCCACGAGCCACGCGTCGTCGAGTCGGGTCACAACAGGAGCGCGTGTTTTAAACGGGCGCGCTACCATGCGATGTTCATCGGTGGGTTTCTCAATCCTCGCGATGCCGGCCGCGGCTTCGACCCTCTCCCCACGGCCAAAATGCCAGGTCCGTGCGCCCGGAAGGGAAGAGGCGGAAGCCTCAAAATAAAGCCTTCTCCGCAGAAGCCGCGGCAGCCGCCAATAGCGCCGACCGTAGCGATAGCTAATATTCCTCAACAGGGAATTGTTCCGCAGACGATCGAGCATCGCATCGACGGCGGAACGAATGGACGCGATCAGACGCACAATAAACGAATCAGCAGATTGGGCAGATTTTTTGCCCTTCCGAGAAGGAAAGCTTTCCGTACAGAAAATATCTTCATCGGGAATACGGTCCATAATGCCCACGGCAATGATCCCATACGGCTCTCCAAGTCATCAAGAGTTGCGCTGAGGCCGTAGGATCCCGGCGCCGAAAGGCGCGCACACAGCTTCGCAGCCGCTCCGTCAAGACGGAGCAGGTAGCTCGCAATGTTTGTGGCCCACTGTGCTTTAAGATCAGAAGAAGATTATTGCGGACACTATAATAGAGCCCATGGAGCTTCACGGTGTTCAAGGAGCGACTCACTTTGTGCCGGATTCGTGCGGAAGGAACCAAACCCACTCGAAGTCCCGCATCACGTACGCGGAGACTTAAGTCGACGTCTTCCCAATTGAGGAAAAAGCGGTTGTCAAAGCCATGGAGTGACCGGGCCACTTCCGCAGGTATTAACATCGCACACCCCGATGCCCAGGCTATCTCTACGGTGCCGCCATCCCGAGACGGTGGTTGTTGATTGTCGTGCACTGCCGTTCCCCGCGACAAGTCGATTCGCGAGCCCGCAAACCAGGCATCACCCGGAGCGTCGTGATACAATATAAGCGGCGTGAGCAATCCGAATTCCTTCGACGCTTGCGCCGCCGTTACCAAGGCACTCATGGCTCCCTCTTCCGACACCGTATCGTTATTTAGCAGATACAGATAGTCCGCACCTGCTCTCAAAGCGCGGTCAATTCCGACATTGTTGCCGCCGGTGAAACCCAGATTGCATTTTGTCTCAATAAGCGTGACTTCGGGAAACTCCCGAGCAATGGAAACGACCGACCCGTCCGAAGAGCCATTATCCACGACGATAATCCCTTTGTTTTCATAGGTATCGCGTCGGAGAGAGCGCAGACATTCCAAAGTATCGGCTTCGCCGTTCCAATTCACTATGATGATGAACACTCTCGGGGGCATCCTATTGAAAGAGCTTTGCGTAATGCAATTTGTACCTGAGATCCCGGCTTCGTTCACGAATCGGTTTCGCTGGAACGCCGCCTACGAGGGTGAACGGCGGCACTGCTTTCGTCACTACTGCGCCGGAGGCGACCACGGCACCATAACCGATGCGCACACCAGGAAGGATGGTCACGCGAGTGCCAATATACACATAATCTTCAATCACCACCGGGCCGCCTATTTCGGCGAAAAAAGGATCGTCTATATCGTGCTCACGCGTGTAAATGCGCGCTTCCGCTGCGATATTTACGTTCAGACCAATCGTAATGCTATCGCGCGCGTCAAAGAATCCATCATTACCGATGATGCAATTTTCGCCAATAGTAAGGCCTTCCGGACAAAAGAAACGGGCGCGCCAGTGAATCGAGCTAGTATTTCCGAGTTGCACCCCAGCCCAGCGATAGAAGAAGTTGCGCACGGTGTGTGAGGGCATATACCCGACGAGCGTCAATAAATAAAGGCGAAGGTCCGCCCACACAGAAATCGCCCACGCGAACGCCGCACGCAGCGGACCGATCTTGCGCGCCATCCTCCGCCAAAGCGGTCGCGAGGATTCGGAAAGCGGAGCGCTGGTTGCGTCCATGGTCTTAACGGCCGAGCAAAGCTTGCCGGAGGCGCCGCTTTAAACGCCGCGGGAGAGGATCGACAAAATCACATTCCGGACGAAGTGTGATGTAACGGTGCTGGCCGCTTGGCAGGCGGCGCATCGCGTTCACGATCACGGGGAATAGGTTGTATTGATCGAGAACCAATTCCCTGGCTTGAGCAAGAGCGGGGATTGCTTTTGTGTAGAGATCGGACTCAATGGCGTCCGTAATGGCGGCCACAGCCGCTTCCGGCTCATATCGGCTAATCGGGCGATACGATTCCGCTGGGAAATAATCGCCGAGATTGGGGCACCCGCAGTACAAGGGAAACGCACCCGCCAGAAAAGTATCGGCGATCTTCTCGGTCCAATAATGATCGGCCCGGACATTCTCCAGAACGATATGGTAGCGATACGGGTGAATGGCGTCCCATTTGTCCGTGATCGGCTTAAACCCATGTCCGAAAACGTCCAACTTCGAGCCAAACTTGGCGATCAAGCGATCGAGAAAACGCAGACGCTCCCGGTGTCCTTCTGTCAATGCCTTGTTGGAGCAAATCACGGACAAGACCTTTTCCTTCTTTGCGGGGCCGGCTGCCTTCAATTTATCGTAATCCAAGCGATATGAAGACGTCTGCTTGGCCGGTTGGTGCTCTATAGCCACTCCCACCCACCAGGGGATGGCCGGCTGTTGGCGAAACACCCGGGAATGCTGGAGCCCCTGGTGTGGCGTAATGACCGCCGCGAACTGTGCCAAAAAGCGAGGATCGTAGCTTCGCACCGAAGAAGGTTCTCCCGTGATGAAAATAGTGCGCTCCGGATCGCAGAGGCTCGAAACGGGACGCTGCAACGAATCGTATACTGCCCATCCGTCGAACGAACCACGATCTTCACCGACGGAAAAAGTGGAGTCCTCCCAAATTCCATGACAAGCCGGAGTCTGCCGGAGAACGAACTCGGACTTTGGGTATTCAAGCTTGATGTGCATGCAGTTAGCTGCGGTTCGGAGCTACTTTTCCAATTGCAATCAACTGGTCACCGCTTCCGAAAGCGTTTCCGACGAACGCCGTCGTGCGCACAATCACTCCCTTTATCAAGTCCTGCCAACGCTGGATATATTCTGCTTTCAGACGATGATCCATGGAAGTCTGACACATTCGCATCGGCTGGATTCCGGCATTCAGGAAAGGCGTTTCCATCGCTTTGGCTGAGTAGTGGCGATAGTGTTGTGCGGGCATCCAACCGTACCACCACTTGGGAAACAGCTTCGGCAGAAGGCCCGCATGACACGGAACCGCTACCGCCAATATTCCGTCGGGGGCAAGATGCCGGATACATTCCGTCAGAAATTCTTTCGGTTGAGCAATATGCTCCAGGGTGTGTGAGAGGCAAATTACGTCATAGTTGCCAGACTCCAGCTCCTCTAGTCGGCCAAGGGAAACCGGCCGTCCCTTGGCCTTGGCGAATTCGACAGCGTGCGAATCAAGATCGACTCCTTCGGCCACATAACCCAAGCGGTTCGCCTCATCGACCAGAAGGCCAAGACTGCAGCCCACGTCTAGAAGCCTCCCCTTCCTGATCACAGCTTGAATCGCGGAAAGAAAGCTGCGTTGGTAGGCGCGAAATTGATCTTCGTTCTTTTCCACCACCTGCGACCATTGGGGAAAGTCGTTATAATGCGATGTCTGCACGTAACTCTGGGGCTCCGTGCTTCCGAACATGCAAGATGTGCAGCAAAGTATGGAGAATTCCTCCTGCCGAAGGACGTACCGGGATCCTTGGTCTCCACAAAGCAGGCAAACATTTGCCCTGTCCTCTCGGGAGTGATGTTCTGAAAATGGTTTCATTCTGGCTAGTGAAGAGTCGCGCCTTGCCCTCTCAGTCTTATCATGCTGCCGGCAGAGAGAACTTGGCTGCGGGCTCGTCGAAATTCTCCCAGTAGCCTTGTTGCTTCAGAATCGGACGCCAAAATTCCGGCGCGACACGTTGCCACGCGTGGCAACCGAATGGGAGGGTTCCGCAAATTCGCATGAGCGTCGACGGCTCGATCTCCCAGGCGAAACGACGGGCCAAGGTTACGGGCGGGATGCGCATCCACGGCAGGTAGCTCGTAGCGGCGAACGACCAAAAGACATCCTCATTTCCGTCAAATCGGCGGACCACCGGTCCCAGGAGCCGCAACGCCGTGCGCATCGACGAGATCTTTCGCAGACTCAGCCCCCCGTTCCCCACCCTGATCTTCGTGTGCAGACCCAAGCGAGCGAAAATGCGACGCGGAAGGCTGCAGCGTTGCGCCGCCCATCGCGCTGATGCCTCATCCATAAATGGTGCCCCAACGTAGCAATAATCCCGCAGGCACCAATCTTCCAGTTCATCGCGAAAAACGACGGCATCGAGATGGTGCATCAAAATGAACTCGCTGTCCGCGAAAAGGTCGTAGAACTCCTCTGAAAGGCACATGCGCTGGTGAGCAGCAAAATCGCGAAAATAGACATCGGGGAGACGCTTTACGCCGGTGACAAACTCGTGCGCCCGTGGGTCTAACTCCGCCGTATCCGGAAGAACCAGCCAGCGCGGGTATCGGGCCAGGACCCGCGCACAATGGCGCAGCGCCGTCCACTCGGCATCGGCGAATTCTCCGGTGTGGAATGGAAGCACCACGCTCACCAGCTCCGTGGGAGAGGAGCCCGAAATACCCCGGTTCAGGATGTCAAAAATGCGAGCCATGGTTCAGACCGAATCGCCGGCCAAAGCTCCTGGCGGCTCGCTGTGGTCTCTGCTCTCCACGCGGGGGCGCAGCCCCTGGCGGTCGTAACGCCGCGGGCGTCTGGCTTCGACCATGACTTGCGCGTAGAACGAAAGACCGGAAACAAATTCCCATTCCTGCCAGGTAATGCCTGGCTTCCGAAACCACGCACTCCAATGGCGCCCCCGCCACGAAATCAGACCTAAGGCAGCCTTGATCCACTGATTCAAGGGCCGGGCGATCAGATCGTGTTTCCAATGGTAGGCCACGTAGGCATACGAGGCGCCAGCCCGCCGGGCGATCTGCAGCATGCTGGCCCGCGTTAACCGTGACGAATCAAAGTGATGCTCGACTTCCACGTCCAACCGGTTCACCAGTCGATATCCTGCGGAAAGCAATTGGTGCGAAAAGAGCGTCTCGTCCTCAAAGCCGAGGGCACCAGGTCCGAGCGCCTCGTCGAAGCCAGATACCTTGTCGAGAACGCTTCGCGAAAACGCCATGTTGGCGCCCACCATGCGCGAGGGCTGCAACGGATCCAACATATCGGTGCTGGCGACATATCCTCGCAAGGGACCTTTCAACCATTCCCGCTCCAGATGAGCAGCGATTTGTACCCCTCCGGCTACCGCGTCCGCCTCTCCAGACAAGATGGGCCGACACATCCCTTCGATCCAGTCGAGAGGAGGCCGCACGTCATCATCGGTGTAGAGGATCACGCGCCCCGTCGCGTGATCCAACCCACGATTTCGAGCATGGCATTGGCCAGGGATGGGCTCCTCAATGTACAGCAGAGACAGTTTGGAAAGTTGCGCCTCTAAAACCACATCCCGGGTCTCATCGGTCGATCCGTTATCGACCACCAAAACCTCACCAGCGAGATCAGCCGGCACCGCGCACGCTGCGATGGCCAGAAGCGTCTGCTTCAAGCTTTCCGCATGGTTGCGGGTACAAATAATAATACTGATATCCATGCTAGTGGTTGCCACCGGATCGCGCTTCATTTCCAGACATCCGCCGCGATCTTCGCGACTTCGCCACAGAAGAGAATGGAAACGCTCCTGCTCATCGGATGGAAGCAGCGCAATAGTCGGATTGACCAGCGAGACTGCTTTTTCGGCGGGCGTAAGCTTTGATCGCCCGTTCATAACCGGCCTCGAGCATCGGTCCGACCACTTCGCCATTGTAAGCTGTCATCACACGATCCCGGGCCGCCGCCCCAAGCTTTTCCCGCATCGCGGGATTTTCCGCCAAATGGATCAAAGCCTTGGCCAGACGTGAGGGGTTCCGTGGAGGAACGAGGATTCCGCATCGGCCCCCATCCAATTGTTCACTCATCCCGCCGGCCGCCGAGGCGACGATGCCTCTTCCGGCCGACATCGCCTCCAGACACACATTGGGAAAATTTTCCCAGACACTGGGGAATACGCAAATGTCACTGTTGGCGAGGATTTCCGGAATGGCATTTAAGGGAACGGGATCCTCCGCCACCACGCGCTCCCGAAAACCTTTCAGCTTATCCAGCAGATATTCTCTCATGTCCATGCTGGGCACAGGCGAACCCTGGGGCCGCCCGACCACGCGGATTCGCCAGTCGGGGCAACGCGTGAGAAAAGCGGGCGCCGCTTCAATGAGATCCAGAATGCCCTTGCGTAGTTCCAAACGCCCTAGAAATGTCACCACCTTGTGAGAACTCGAAATCGGAATCTGCAGCAACTCCTTGCGGGGAAGGTAAGGATTGGGGACCATGCCGATTCGGTCCGCCGGAAGATCCCAGGCTTTTTGCATCCAATCCCCCATCGCCTCGCTCGGCGCAATGATCGCGTCTGCATTCAAGGTATGCCGCCATTCTTCGATATGCCCCGGATGTTCCCGGTGCCAAAAGGGGCGTTCACCGCGTCGGATGGCGCCCAGCCTTCGCCGTAGTTTTCGGAAGACCCCCAGCGTTGCAGCCTCAATTTGCTGAATGGAAAACATCCCCATGTGCAACTTGACCACGAGGGGAATGTCCGGGCACAGGGCGACAGCCTCCTTCGCCTCGGCGGCAAATTCCGGCCCCTCCAGCACGTCAAACGGTTCGGTCCGATGCCGCTCCGCAATAACCGTGGCGATGTCCCTTCCGAAGAGGTGTCGTTCCGCCTGCGGAAGCTGAACCAAGTGAACGAGCACGCCTTGATCTTCCTCCACCCGGCTTCGCGTGGTGCATCCTGCAAACACTTCCACCTGATGTCCCCGCCCCTGCAACAAACGCGCCGCCTGCTGGACGTACGTGGCGATCCCGCCAAAAGCTGTCTCCGGAGGATATTCGTAACTAATGAACGCGATTCTCATCGTGCGCTTGCCTCCCATTCCGGACTCATCGTCTCCACCGGGTGCAACAGATTCGCGAGCGTGCACATTTGCGATTCGTTCATTTCCTTCACGATACCCAGGCAGTCCTCACCCATGCGCAGTCGGGCTATGGGAGATGCCAGCAGTTCCACCACCGCATGGGCAAAAAGGGGTGCCGAATCAGCAACCCGAACGCTTTGCTTTGCTACGAGAGGAAGCCCCCTGGCGCCCGCGGCCCTCACCACCAGTGCTTTGCCTTGCGCCATCGCCTCCATGGTCTTGATCGCGAGCCCCGTGCCAAATCCGACCGCGTTCAATACCAAATGAGATTGCCGATAGTATGGACCCAGATCCGTAACGCGTCCCAATCGCCGGATTCGCGCATCCGCAACATCGATTGCCTCGCCAACGCTTCCGACCACCCATAACTCGGCCAGCGGCAGCGTCCTCCACACGATTGGCAACACCTCCCGCATGAGCCAATTTAACGCCTCCACATTTGGGGAATTGTTAAACCCGACAAAGAGCATGGAAGGAACCGAGCCTTCACCCGGTTGCGCATCGATCGCAATGCTGTCGAAAAGATGACCAATCGTCACCACGCGACTCGGGATATTGGCTCGAAAATATTCACTCTCCTCTTCCTGAATACCGATCACTGAATCCGCCCTGGAAAGCCCCACGATCTCAGCGGCAGCAGTCGCGGTCCACCACCCGTGAGTCACGCCATTCGCCCGAAGTTTGTCGTTACGGTCCGCAAAGATGTCGTGTGTATCGATAATTTTGATCACTTCGGGCCCAAAATTCGCGAACGCCTGCGAGAGGAACACATATTCGACGCAAACCGCATCAAAACGATATTTTTGCTGCAGCAGATAAAGTCCGAGATGCCAGTCGCGGTCAAAGATGTAGTCTATGTCGCTTTCGGCCAACTCCCAGCGCGGCGCACGAAACATGAAACGGAGCAAGGGGGAAACTAACTTTCGTCTTATCCGTCGCTTGATTCGCCGGAACTTGTTCGTTGCCAGGTACTGGCCCACGCCATGCGCTTGAACGCTCAAGGTCTTCTCCGTCTGCGTTTCGGAGCCGGGGTCGAGGTCCGGGGCGGCCACCGCCGCGATATGGACTTCATGCCCCAACGCCTTGAACGCCCGGGCTAAAGTCGCCACTCGCCTTCGATTACCCTCAAAGGCAGGACATGGGAAAAACGGGGAAACGATCAATATCCGCTTCTTGCGGACGGAGAAACGATTAATGCCAGACACGGATTAGCAGAACGCCGGTGAAGGCACGTTATATTTCTCCAGTAGTTGCGCCAATTTATCGTAACGACTGGCGCAACGCCACGAACTCCAATGCCGCCTCCGGAATCGGTCCACGACAAGATCTCTTACCTGGCAAGGATAACGTCGTAACTGCAAGGCCAAGTAACGGAGGCGCTGAATGACACTGGTTCCCGATGCATAACCCATCTCCACAACATCCCTTTTTAGGCAGTAGACCACGTCCTCGATGTCAATTTTAGAGAGATTCGCTCCCGCGACGTTAACGGCGCGCGCGTAGGCCTGGCGCGACATGTCGATCATCTTCAGTCTATTTTCAACGGACTCCACATTTTGCGTGGCCTGCGCTCCATGAATTCTCCAGGTGGCCAGTTTCTCCGGTATATAAAGGCAGTTCTCGGTAAATCCGGCCCGCATTTCCCATTCGTAGTCACCGATGGTGCCCCAGGTCCCATCAAATAATCCGACCCGATCAAAGACCACCCGACGAATCAAAAGCTGCGTGATCGACGTACAAATGGTGAACAATGCCGGATGAACGACTCCGTCATGAGGCGCGTACCGCTTGTTGCGCATTTGGACCAAATTTCGGCTATATGCCCCCAACGTATATTTGTCCCACTGGTCTTCGGCTGGGCGGGGCACACCCTTCTCGTCAATGACCACCAACTCACACTGGCAAATATTGCAGTCGGAGGTTGCGTCTAATTCCGCAACCATCCTTTCCAGACACTCTGGCATCATGGTATCGTCGCTGGTCGCGATATACACATATTCTCCACGGGCTTTGCGGATACAATCGTTGAAGCCCGCATAGATACCGTTCCGAGGCGATTGGAAAATCCGCATTCGCGGCTCGTGGGCGGCTAGTTCCTGGATGTACTCCCATGATCCATCGTCCGAGTAGCTGTCGCAGACGATCATCTCCCATTCTTGAAGCGTCTGCTTGAAAATCGTTTCAAACCGCTCCTCCAGGTACGGACGGGTATTCAGATTCGGAACGCAAATCGAAACCTTGGGATTGCTATTCATTACGCACCTCGCGAGACAGAATGCCTACCAAAAATGCAACCCTGATTCCAGGCGATAGCGCAGGCCGCGTGCGCGTTCGCCGATTTTCTTCGCTGGGATACCCCCCACGATCGCATACGGTTCGACATTCTTGGTGACAACCGCACCAGCGGCAACTACGGCGCCCTCGCCGATCCGCACACCAGGAAGTACAACCACCCGGCAACTGATCCAGGCGTAGTCTTCTATGACGACAGGTGCAGACTCGGGGCCGAAATCGGGATCGTTAACCGAGTGTTGCATCGTCCAAACCCAGACTCCGGTCGAGAAATTCACTGAATTGCCGATTGTGAGAGTTCCACGGCCGTCGAGGATGCAGTGATCGCCAATACTGGTGAAATCTCCAATCGTAATGCGATGCGGGTCACGCAATTCACAACCGTTGTAAATCACAGCGTTACGTCCCAACGTCAGCCCGTAGACTCGCCTATAAAGTCTATGCCGCAATCGCTGGCTCGGTAAATTGCCAATGCATTGGAGCAGGAAACACTTCAATGACGCTCGATAACTATTCACTGAGTCGCCACTCCACGGGATGCATAATTACAACCGGCTCCACTCACCGCACAATCGATCAAAATCAAAGTCGCTGAATCAGTTTCCGTGCCGCCGGTTGTGACCGCACGCCACTCAGACACCATCGGTAGGTCTTTCATATCACGTGGGTTGTGTCAACGACGGGCGTGGCCGAGCGATCCAAAAGTCTTTCGACTGCATAAACAACTTCTTGAGCATGTATTGAAAGCATACATTTTCTATCATAAGGGCAAAGGTCCTCCCTCCAGCAAGGCGCACATTCCGGAGTTCGAAATATATTCTCATTGCACGTGTAACCCGTCTGCCATGGTGCTTCACGTCCACCATAAACTATCACCGAGGGACAATCCACGGCCCTTGCTAGATGCATCAAAAATCCAACCATTCCGATATAAGCCTTTGCCGAGGCAAGCATGCAAGCCACTTGCCGCACAGTCACCTTGCCACGTAGGTCGGTAACGCCAGTCAAGGCGGCATCGTCTCTCACGCCGACTTGAACAATATTGAAACGCTCTCGCAAGATGTCCACCACTCCTTGCATTCGCTCTGGATACCACTCCTTGTTGAGGATTGCGTACCCCGCATTAGCTATAGATGATTGCACGATAATCGTATCGCCAGAAAATTTATATTGGCTCTTCTCCGCTTTCGTCAGGTACATGCGGGGCTGCAAATTGATACTGCCACGGATGCCAGCTTCCCGACACATCACTCCAATGATATGCTCCTTTGGACTTTCCATTTGCAGGGGCGTGTCAGTTGGACGCGAATAATGCAAAAATTTGAGCCTCGCATTATGTTGACGTAGTGCGAAGCAAAATTGCTCATCACTATCATCAATACTCCATATATCGGGGTTATTGGCGAACATCTCACGGTGAGGAGTTGCGATGGACACTTTTCTGATCCCTCGCTTTGCTAGTTCTCGAGCAACGGCACTCAACAGTAGTGTATCGCCGAAAGCCTTATGGGTAAACAATATCGTATCCGGCCACTTCAATTTGAAGTTCAATCCGAAGTCGGCTTTCGCGTTGCGCAACCTCGTGCGGATGCGTAGTCGACGAGCTAACTGATGGTACGAAGCTAACATTACACAACCTGAACGCTATTGGGCCAATAAGAATGCCTGCTTAATCGCTTTGCGCTCCTCCAAGAGTGATCGTTCTCCCCGAAAGATCCTCGCAATCGCAAACCCTTCCTTTTAAAATGCTTCTATCGTCTCATCGATTACTGCATTTTCGCCGAAAAAGCAAGACGGGTGGCCCCAGCGATACCAAAGATAGTATCGCGGTGGTTCGTAATGATTTTCCGCTGTAAAAGGGGCGGCAAATTTGTCCTCTACCAGATCGTTCCTTACAAAAAATGCGTTAATCCCCGTGAGGTCGCATCCGACGAGACTATAGCCGTATTTCTTACCCAGCAACTCATATGCCTTTAAGCTAGCACCAAAGGCCTGTGTGCAGTCCCACACCTTATCTGGCTCGTAAGGATGAATCCAATTTTGGCCGGGGGGGAAACCCGCATTGTACTCGACGACAATTACGCGGGGGCGAAACTCTGAAAGAGCGGCCCAAATATGATAGGTATTTAGGTCGATATCGAGAGAGAAAACGTCAACCTCGTTTGGGACGCCCTGCTCTCGAAACAATTGCTGGATATTCTCCGGCGACACAAAAGAGTTTTTTAGGGATAGCCGGGAAGCCAAGACAGGCATCGCCTTCAGGCGCGACCGAATAGCATCACAACTTTTAGAGTTTCCTTCAAACCACCAACCGCGCCAGCCTTGCGCTAGCAGAGCGGTTGTATTTGTTTCAGAGCCATCCTCAACACCGATCTCGACAAAGGTCTTGCTCACGGGTTCGATCCGGCGAAGAATCTCAGTGATCATTCCGTCTTCGTAATTTTGCGACCAATACTGTGCACCATGAAACAGTAAGCGCCGATGATCTTGAAAGCGGGGATTGCCCCACTTTAGGGCCTCGATAGCTTGGACCATCGCGATTGTTTCCAAGAGCCTCGGATTGCGTGGCGTTTCAGGCAAACGCTTTACCGTATTCTCGATCTGATTAACGGATTCCTTGATCGCTATGAGCTCTCGGGCGAGCGGCAGGCGTCTGTACAGCGATTGGAGCAATGTTTTCAAAGATTCAGGGCGATAATTTGAACTGGCGAACAGCCTGAGCTAGTTACTTTTCCAATACGCCAATCCGGTCCCATCGATCCGAACGATGTTTCTTCCGATATTTCGCCACTCCGTGACAAATTGAACAACGCCAGGATGGCCAATATCACAGTCATGCCAGAAAAAGACCCCCTTACCATCGCAGGCGGCAAAGCACTTTTCGGAGTCGTTTTTGCAATACTCATAGGTATGAGACCCATCGATAAAAAAGAACGACGGCTTGCCGATTTCTTTAAACTCGAGACTGGCAGTATCGCCGAAGTGTTGAACGATTCGTTTGCTGCAACCCTCGCCTTTGAACTCTCTCCCAA
>Ga0206857_1155_pt1 | contig 12235 bp, 9 predicted proteins | sample Alteio_BWOrgCont_49_FD_152865 | JGI IMG/M metagenome (GOLD analysis project Ga0206857, IMG submission 152865) | Enriched cells from forest soil in Barre Woods Harvard Forest LTER site, Petersham, Massachusetts, United States -... | ecosystem: Environmental > Terrestrial > Soil > Temperate forest > O...
AGGATAAGTGCATCTAACAATATCTTTTTAAACTTAGGCTTCTCTACCTGCCTTTGCCTGTAAGAATTGTTAATGTAAAAAGCCAGGGTAAGGGCATCGGTACAGTTACGGCCGGTACGCAGGGCATGGTAGGCATCGGTGGTAAAGGTTAAAAACGTAGTACTGCCAATATACTTGGGCCCCATGTTGGGGTTGTTGTCTTTATACTTATTCACCCAGCTAACGGCGGGGTTCCAGAACTCGGGGTTAGCATGCGGGAACACGGGTGCAAAGCCATTGGCATAATGGTAATTAATGCTCTCGCAGGTGCCATCTAACAGGCCCGATAAAAACATAGAGCTACCGGGCAGCAGCCATTTCTGTAAAAGTTTGTTGTGCTTTTCGGGTGCCATAATGTTGGTGGTAACGGTTTGTGCGCCTGCAGTAAACACAACCAGCAGTGCAGCAAAGGTAACCAGCAATTTTGGGTTAGTAAAGTTTGTTTTCATAGTAATGTATATAACAGGGTTAGTATTTCAATTAAACTATGGGGTGGTGTGAACTGAACAGTACTAAGATAATAAAAAAAAGTGAGAATGCCAACCTTCACCCTTTGCGCATTGCTCTGCGTATGTGTTCGGTAATAAGTGCTGCCGATTTATCTACCCATTCCTTGTATTCTTTATTGGGTTTATAGGTGGCCAGGTAGGCCAGGAATGCATCGAGGTTGAAATGGGTGTCGTAAATGCCTGCACCGGCTTTGGCGGCATCGCGCGAGTTGCAGAACTGCTCGTAGTGGCCATCGACAGGTACCATTAGCACAGGTTTGCCCATATACATAGCCTCGCATATCGATTCGAACCCGGCGGTGCTTGCAAGTCCTTTCGAACCTGCCATAAGGTCGAGGAATTTTTTGTCGTTTATTTTGTGAAAGAAAAGCGTGTCGTCGTATTTTGTGGTTTCTTCAATACCGGTCTTATCGGTAAAGCAATGCAGTTCCACCGACAGGTTTTTTTTATGCCATGCAATAATATCGTCCATATAGCCGCTGTTCAGCAGGTATACCAGCAGGTAGTTTCCGGTAGTGGTTTTTTGCTCCAGCGCTTCTTTACGCAGCAATGGCGGCACAGCATACAGGGCTCTTCTTTTATCGTCGGGGTAGGGGTAAAGCGATAACGCCAACCGCCTTTTGGCGCCTATAGCCGTTAAACTGGTATATGCCTTAAGCCCCGATTTTGCCATAGCCGGCCCGTCGGGCATGTGAAACGATTTGTACAGGAAAATATTCTGGTGGGCTATGCTTATCATAGGTGTTTTGGGCCTGTGCAGCATATAGTGAATTCCGCACAGGGGTTCGTAAAAATTTATGATAAGGTCGGGCTTAAGCTCTTTTATCTTTTTGTCTATAACCTTCAGGCTTTCCATAAATACGGGCACATCGTGTATATTCTTAATAAGCGATGGCAACGTTTTAATGGACTTTCCCTTTTTATCGGTTTCAAAGTTGGGGCTGCTTATAGTGGTTATAGGTGCACCTATTTTAGAATAGTAAAAGTCGGGTATTACCCTGCGTTCGCTTTTGCCAATCAGCACCCCGCATAGTTCCATACCGGCCTGCTCAATAATGGTTTTCATAGCAGTAGACTGGGTCATGTGGCCACGCCCTTCGCCCTGCACCATAAAAAGACATTTCTTTCCTTTCAATTCCATTCGGTTAAAGTAACACTTATTGCCGATACGGGAAAAAAATTTAGGTGAAACATAAATAGTTAAATTAGCCCCATCAATAACCCCTATTATGAAACACATTATAACAACAGCAGTAGCACTTTTATTTACCACCGTTTGTTTTGCGCAAGATGTTCCCAAGCCTGCCGATCCTTGTATGAAAGCCGATACGAACCAGATAAAGCAATTGCTTATAGGCACCTGGACAGATGTGAAAGACACTACCCACCATATTATAATTACCCCCGATTCGCTTACCGAAATAATTGTGGCTAAAATGGGTACGGTTATCAAGTACAACACTTCGTACTGGAGCTATAAGTTTACCGACAACTTTGCATCGACCGATGCGGTTACCTGCTACACGATGCGCGAGGTGAAAGATGGTTACACCGGCCATGTCGATGTACCTATTAATTATGTCGATGCCCATTACCTGCTTACCGGCACCACCGGCAAAACGGTTTACAAAAAGAAGTAAGGCCTTACTATTTGCATTTATAGAATATTTTTTCGAGCACCCTGGCACGGTAAGGTATGCCAATAATAATGTATTTAGGTAATTCAGAATTGTTGTGTTTTAAAATAGCCATGTCGTAAGCTACTTCGTGCACGGCTTCAATATTCACTACCGAACTTTTGTTTATTTGTATAAATAACGCCGACAGCCCCAGCAGGTCATCCATAGAATAATTCATAAGTGTATATTTTTTGCCGCCTTTCATATACACTTCTTTGTTGCGCGGGTCTACCTGGTCGGTAGTTATCAGCATCATTTCTTCAATCCGCAGCGGTACTTTGTTGTCCGATTCGGCCACCCTGAACAGGCCATGCTTCCTTTCCTTCCCCAGTAATTTAAATGCTTTTGTAAGCGCTTTGTCAAGCTTTTCTTTCATTACGGGCTTCAGCACCACATCAATTGGCGAAAGGTTAATAGCTTCCTTAAGGCGGTTGCCTTCACCATCGGTTACTATAATGTAAGGCTTTATGTGCAGCATTTGTATCAGGGCAATACCGTCGGTGTCCTTTATATCGGCATCGGCAATGCAGTAATCAAAATCGGTAAGGGGAACCGATTCCAGGAACTCCTTCGACTTGTCGAACACGCGTACTACTTTAGCGGTATCCGATTGCAGGCAAAAGGTTTTAAGTTTTTCGGTAGTGTTCTGGTCATCTGATAAAACAATAACTTTTAATGGGGTTGTTGACATTTTGTATGGGGTTAAAATTCACAATACAAAAGTGCTATTCTAAAACGCGTTTGTAAAGGTGCAGAGTAAAGCTAAAATGGTGAAAATCAAACCTTATGGTTAAGTTCGGCCTGAACCCTGTATTCCTTGGGCGAACGGCCCATTTTCTTTTTGAAATACTTAGTGAAATTGGTGGGTTCGTCGAACTTCAGTTTGTCTGATATTTGTGCTACCGACAGGGTGGTATTCAGCAGCAGGTTCTGTGCTTCTCCTATAATCATACCCTTCAGCCAATGCGAAATAGACTTGCCTGTTTCTTTCTTTACCCTGCTGCTAAGGTAATTGGGGTGTACGTGCAACAGGCGGGCAAAATCGGCAACGGTATATAGTTTGTCTTCCTTGCCTGCCACAATGTTCCTGAAATGCTTATCGAGCAGTTTCATAAAGTTGAGCACCATAGAGGAACATTTCTTTTCAGTGCCAATTTGAACGGGCGATATAAGTATAAGCTGTTTTACTTTGTACAGAAAAGCAATAAGCAGGTTACTGATAATATGATACCTGTATGAGCCCTGTTCGCAGTCGTAGGTTTTTAATATGTTGGCCAGTACGGTAGTAAAGCAATTGTTTAATCCCCCCTCTACCTGCAGGGGCGGAGCATTTACATAGCCCAGGAAAGGAAATTCCTTATATATATCTCCGGCATAATATTTTTCAAGAAACCCTACGCTTGATGATACCATATAACCCTTCAGGCTCTTATTTACTTCAATAGATGTTACATGCCCCGGGCTGGAATAGTAGAACATGTCGGGCTTAATAATGTATTCCTTGTTATCGAGTGTAACCTTGCCTTCGCCTTCGGTTATATACACAAACACATAATAGTTCCTGCGGAATGGCCCCATGCTGAACAAGCCACCCTTAAAATAGTTCTCCATAGTATTTATGGTGAAGTCGGGCTCGGTTTGTTGCGGGAAACCTGCTGCTGAAAGAAATTCAGATACGTTGTTATAAAACGGTATTTCTTGCTTTACAGGTTTTTTATTACCCATGCGGTAAGTTTCACTATCCGAATTGTGGTAAGGATATATTTTAGATTCTAAATGTAATAAAATACTGTTACCCAAACTATTAGTCATGTGTGTTGTTATTTATAAAAAGGCTTACCCCGGCATTCCTTTTTAAGAGGTCGACCGGGATATTACCTTTGCCAGATGCTCGGAGTTTATACAGCTACGGTGAAAAATTACATGGGGTTCAACCGTAAACCGTAATGCAAGCTTAACCGATGCAAAGCAAATAATCAGGGCCTTTGTAACAACCTATGTTATATTATGTAACAACCTTACGTTTTCATGTAACGAAAATGGTTTGCTAACGAAAGAGCTTTAAGTAATCACTAACCGGTACTTATTTAATTTGGGCGTTGCGCCATGCTTTGCAAAGGCGCCGGGCTTTATATTCCAAGTCCTCATTACATTCCGGGCTTTCCATAACAATCCCTAACGCATTCCTTCTCATTGCAGGAGAAGGTTAGGATGAGGTCACCATTCAGTCATTTATTTTCGTAAATTAGTTGTTCAATAAACCATCTCGCTCAAGGTATGAGGTTCTTTCTGTTTACAATAGCATCCCTTTTCACCCTTACGGCTTTCGGGCAAAACCTGCCCGATAGTGGTTTTACCAATAAAGCAGAAGCGAAGAACCAAATGGTGAATGGTAAGAAAGAGGGGAAATGGGTAGAATATTTTAATGAATTTGAGTTTCCGGCAACTGATACGAATAAAACCTATTACCGTCTTACAGTTTATAAAAAGGGCAACCCTTATGGGTTGGCAATGGAATATACAATGAATGGGAAATTATATCGTTCAATTCCTTATAGAGATAGTATTGAAAATGGAGTTGAAAATCGATACTATGCTAATGGAGTTATAAAAAGCAAACTATATTACCATAATGGCCAGATTACCGAATTTAGAGCATATTCAGAAAAAGGTGTGTTGGAAAGTACGACTCCTTATACTGATTGGCATATTACTGATGGGACTGAAAAAACTTTATCCTCGGACGGGAAATATGTTTTTTCTGAAATTACCTTCAAAGATGGGAAGGGTATATTATATAAATACTATGATCCCAACAATAAGTTAATTGATGAATTTACATGTATAGATAACAAAAAAAGCGGAATAGAAAAGCAATACTATGATGCCGGAGGAATAATGAGCGAAACACCATATGAAGGCGGTAAAATAAATGGAACCGTTATATATTTTTTTAAGAATGGAAAAACATCAAGCGAAACTCCATATAAAGATGACACTATAAATGGAACCCAAGAAAGTTATTATGAAAATGGCCAAATAGAGGAGGAAACCCATTATAAGAATGGAAAAATGATTGATACCCTAAGAAGTTATTATGAAAACGGGCAATTGAAACTTGAAAGAATATATTCTAACGGCAAAGAGAATGGAATAACTAGAAGCTACTTTCAGAATGGAAAAATATGGGGCGAAATTCCTTATAGCAATGGAACTAATGATGGTGTGCAGAGAGAGTATTATGAAAGTGGAGGGCTAATGCATGAACGGACTTTCATAAAAGGTAATGAAGTTGGAGTTGATAAAACATATTATGAGGATGGTAAAATAAAGATAGAGTGCCCATTTGTTGACGGTAAAATAAATGGAGAACAAAAGTTTTACTATGAAAGCGGAAAATTACAGAGGATTACAGTCTATGTAAACGGAGTTGCGGGAGATGATAAGTTTTATGACGAAAACGGAAACGAAATAAAAAGTAAATGAAATACAGGCTTTCTCCCATGCACGTTGCGGCAGCCGTATGCGCTTTTATTGTAGTAAAATACTTTTATAATGCTGCTACCCAAACGGACTATGACCGGCATGGTTGGGGAGCAATATTTACTTTGTTTCCAGCTATTATAATGGGCGGGGTTTTCCTGTTTACCGATTTAATAATGCAACTTATATTTTCTAAGAAAAAACACATTGTGCTGGCTGTTTATGAAATACCTGTACTTTTCGTAATCTTGTTTTTATATGGCCGTTATGTTTTGTATGCCATATGATAGGTTTAACCTTTGTTTCAGTAAGTTTTAGCCTTAATTTGTCGTCTAATAGTAAGGAGAAAAGAATGGAATTATGTTTTTGAAAAAGGGTTTGATACTGGTAATAAGTTGTGTTACACTGCTTTCATTTTATGGCTGTACTTCAAGGGTATTATATAAAAGCACCTGGCAAAATACGCCTATAACCATAGACGGCAGGACAGATGACTGGAAAATGCCAGTTATGTACACCGACGAAAATACAAAGCTCGATTACTATTTTTCCAACGACAGCAATTACCTCTACCTGTTTATTGAAACGGAAGATGATGCCGCAGTTTCGGGTATTACACAACGCGGGTTCCAGGTATGGATTGACACGATGGGCACTAAGAATCATGAGGTGGGAATTTTATGCCCCATGCCCCGGCAAAATGCGTATGCTTCTGGCAGTGATGCACGACAAAAGAAATATTCCAATTCAGGATATGTAAGGAAACAACCCGTTAATGGTGCAGATGCAGATTCGGCAAGAGAGAAACAGTTGCACAGCCAGTTCCGGGAAAGCGTAAAGAAAATGCATGTTTCAGGTTTTAAAACTGTGCCTAACGGAGAGCTTGATAACCCCAATGCCGCAGGAATAAACCTGGGCATATGCTGGACTAATTCAAATGCATTGGTATATGAAGCAGCTATTCCCCTGAAATCGTTTTTACGGTATCCCTTATTACCATCTGACAGTTTAAGGCCTATGGGTATTTCTTTCAGTTTCACAACCATGCCTCAACAAAGTAATTCTGCAATAATGCCAGGTTTTGGGGCTATGGGTTTCAGAGGTGGTTTTGGTATGATGGGTGGTGGTATGTCTGGCGGTGTGCCACCAGAGCCCGAGGCGCAGGTAATATGGCTTCCCATGCATTTATGTACGAAGCCCGTTAAGCATAGCGGCAATTAAAAACAAAAACACCTGAGTATCTTCTGTTCTTGCCTTGCCCTTAAATAAAGGCGCAAGAATAAAAGAACACTATCGTCGAATAGGGTAAGGTAACAGTAAACGAACTTTAAACTATATACCCATGAAAAAACTGATTGTAATATTTGTAATGCTTGCATTTGCGGGCTCGGTAATGGCGGCAACAACTGCTTCGGCAGGTGGGCATCATCACCATGGCGGTCATCATCATGGCGGCCATAAGTAAGAGTGTGTTAGGTTTAAGTGAAAAGAGGAGTTTTGGTCTCCTCTTTTTTTATTAAACCATTAAGAGATTCCTCACCCTGTTTATACAGCCAGGGATTGGAATGACAAGCTTTAGCAATGGAATTCCTGATTTGGATGAGTATCGAACACCATCCAATTCATAATGTATAAATACAGGTGTATGTCATTCCGAACGCAGTGAGGAATCTCTGTTACTCTCTCACCAGTTTCATCGTATAACTCCTGCCAGATTCTTCTTTTATGTTGACAAAGTAAACTCCGCTGCTCAGCCCTGAAGTATTTACGGTAAACTGTTTGTTTGTTGTTTCGGTTGAAAGTACTGATTGCCCCACCATATTATAAATGGTTACCTGTTTCATGCTTTCATCTGTTCCTGTAATGGTAACCATATTCTCAGCAGGATTAGGATAGATAGAATAGCTACCCGTATTGCTCAGCTCGTTTATGCCCTCAGTGCAGTTGTTTGTTATTTGGGTTTGCAGTTCTACCTCCATAGTATCGACTGTAATGTGGTATACAGTTCCACTGATGATGACTTTCCTGAGCGTTGTAATGATTATGGAAAAATTATACGCCCCCAATGAATCGGGGTTACACCACGATAGTTCACCTGTAACGGGATTGATAGATACGTTGGAAGGTATATAGTAACCGGGTGCTCCCTGGCAATTGCCCAGTGAATATGAAAGGCTGTCGGTACCATTGGGTACTGCACCCAAATTGAAATTATAACACTGCGTTGTGCAACCATAGCTGCAAATAGGAGCGTTGTTTATGGTTGGTGATGTGACATTGTGTCCTAGCGTATCAATTACCAAAGAATTGTAAATAACCATGCCATCATTTTGCGAGTTGGGTATATTGGTAATGCTTCCAACACGTGTCATAGCGTTAACCCATATATGAAAGGAACCAGTGCCCGGGAATGTATGTTGCCTGCTTGTGTATATATTCATTTTATTGCAGGTGCAAACAGTAACACCTCCTGGTATAGTATCAGGTGCATAAATATTACCGTTAGAACGATATACTATATCAGAAGTACCGTCGCCCCAGTTTATACGAAGTGAATCTAAATCGTTAGAACCGCAAGTACCTGAATTTTGCGGGTCACCTTGGGAATAAGTTACTATAGTAGCTATATATGTTCTGCTGTTTACATATTTTACGCTTATATAGCCCGATACCTGGCTTCCGGCTTTAGTAAAGAATGAAATTAGAATCAGCAATGATAGTAGTGGTATTCTTCTCATTTGTAATGGTTTTATAATTAGATGCTTTTAAACGTTAATGGTTTAACCTGTGTTCTAAGCTAATTCTTTTTCAGGAACTTGTTTTATTTGCCTTAACCTAAATCTTAACCTCAACCTTCTTCATACTTCCTTCATTTTCAGGTATTATGTTTGTATCATCAAATAGGGTTTCTTGAAAAATATTATGCCGGAGATATATATAAGGAATTTCCTTTCCTGGGCTATGTAAATGCTCCGCCCCTGCAGGTAGAGGGGGGATTAAACAATTGCTTTACTACCGTACTGGCCAACATATTAAAAACCTACGACTGCGAACAGGGCTCATACAGGTATCATATTATCAGTAACCTGCTTATTGCTTTTCTGTACAAAGTAAAACAGCTTATACTTATATCGCCCGTTCAAATTGGCACTGAAAAGAAATGTTCCTCTATGGTGCTCAACTTTATGAAACTGCTCGATAAGCATTTCAGGAACATTGTGGCAGGCAAGGAAGACAAACTATATACCGTTGCCGATTTTGCCCGCCTGTTGCACGTACACCCCAATTACCTTAGCAGCAGGGTAAAGAAAGAAACAGGCAAGTCTATTTCGCATTGGCTGAAGGGTATGATTATAGGAGAAGCACAGAACCTGCTGCTGAATACCACCCTGTCGGTAGCACAAATATCAGACAAACTGAAGTTCGACGAACCCACCAATTTCACTAAGTATTTCAAAAAGAAAATGGGCCGTTCGCCCAAGGAATACAGGGTTCAGGCCGAACTTAACCATAAGGTTTGATTTTCACCATTTTAGCTTTACTCTGCACCTTTACAAACGCGTTTTAGAATAGCACTTTTGTATTGTGAATTTTAACCCCATACAAAATGTCAACAACCCCATTAAAAGTTATTGTTTTATCAGATGACCAGAACACTACCGAAAAACTTAAAACCTTTTGCCTGCAATCGGATACCGCTAAAGTAGTACGCGTGTTCGACAAGTCGAAGGAGTTCCTGGAATCGGTTCCCCTTACCGATTTTGATTACTGCATTGCCGATGCCGATATAAAGGACACCGACGGTATTGCCCTGATACAAATGCTGCACATAAAGCCTTACATTATAGTAACCGATGGTGAAGGCAACCGCCTTAAGGAAGCTATTAACCTTTCGCCAATTGATGTGGTGCTGAAGCCCGTAATGAAAGAAAAGCTTGACAAAGCGCTTACAAAAGCATTTAAATTACTGGGGAAGGAAAGGAAGCATGGCCTGTTCAGGGTGGCCGAATCGGACAACAAAGTACCGCTGCGGATTGAAGAAATGATGCTGATAACTACCGACCAGGTAGACCCGCGCAACAAAGAAGTGTATATGAAAGGCGGCAAAAAATATACACTTATGAATTATTCTATGGATGACCTGCTGGGGCTGTCGGCGTTATTTATACAAATAAACAAAAGTTCGGTAGTGAATATTGAAGCCGTGCACGAAGTAGCTTACGACATGGCTATTTTAAAACACAACAATTCTGAATTACCTAAATACATTATTATTGGCATACCTTACCGTGCCAGGGTGCTCGAAAAAATATTCTATAAATGCAAATAGTAAGGCCTTACTTCTTTTTGTAAACCGTTTTGCCGGTGGTGCCGGTAAGCAGGTAATGGGCATCGACATAATTAATAGGTACATCGACATGGCCGGTGTAACCATCTTTCACCTCGCGCATCGTGTAGCAGGTAACCGCATCGGTCGATGCAAAGTTGTCGGTAAACTTATAGCTCCAGTACGAAGTGTTGTACTTGATAACCGTACCCATTTTAGCCACAATTATTTCGGTAAGCGAATCGGGGGTAATTATAATATGGTGGGTAGTGTCTTTCACATCTGTCCAGGTGCCTATAAGCAATTGCTTTATCTGGTTCGTATCGGCTTTCATACAAGGATCGGCAGGCTTGGGAACATCTTGCGCAAAACAAACGGTGGTAAATAAAAGTGCTACTGCTGTTGTTATAATGTGTTTCATAATAGGGGTTATTGATGGGGCTAATTTAACTATTTATGTTTCACCTAAATTTTTTTCCCGTATCGGCAATAAGTGTTACTTTAACCGAATGGAATTGAAAGGAAAGAAATGTCTTTTTATGGTGCAGGGCGAAGGGCGTGGCCACATGACCCAGTCTACTGCTATGAAAACCATTATTGAGCAGGCCGGTATGGAACTATGCGGGGTGCTGATTGGCAAAAGCGAACGCAGGGTAATACCCGACTTTTACTATTCTAAAATAGGTGCACCTATAACCACTATAAGCAGCCCCAACTTTGAAACCGATAAAAAGGGAAAGTCCATTAAAACGTTGCCATCGCTTATTAAGAATATACACGATGTGCCCGTATTTATGGAAAGCCTGAAGGTTATAGACAAAAAGATAAAAGAGCTTAAGCCCGACCTTATCATAAATTTTTACGAACCCCTGTGCGGAATTCACTATATGCTGCACAGGCCCAAAACACCTATGATAAGCATAGCCCACCAGAATATTTTCCTGTACAAATCGTTTCACATGCCCGACGGGCCGGCTATGGCAAAATCGGGGCTTAAGGCATATACCAGTTTAACGGCTATAGGCGCCAAAAGGCGGTTGGCGTTATCGCTTTACCCCTACCCCGACGATAAAAGAAGAGCCCTGTATGCTGTGCCGCCATTGCTGCGTAAAGAAGCGCTGGAGCAAAAAACCACTACCGGAAACTACCTGCTGGTATACCTGCTGAACAGCGGCTATATGGACGATATTATTGCATGGCATAAAAAAAACCTGTCGGTGGAACTGCATTGCTTTACCGATAAGACCGGTATTGAAGAAACCACAAAATACGACGACACGCTTTTCTTTCACAAAATAAACGACAAAAAATTCCTCGACCTTATGGCAGGTTCGAAAGGACTTGCAAGCACCGCCGGGTTCGAATCGATATGCGAGGCTATGTATATGGGCAAACCTGTGCTAATGGTACCTGTCGATGGCCACTACGAGCAGTTCTGCAACTCGCGCGATGCCGCCAAAGCCGGTGCAGGCATTTACGACACCCATTTCAACCTCGATGCATTCCTGGCCTACCTGGCCACCTATAAACCCAATAAAGAATACAAGGAATGGGTAGATAAATCGGCAGCACTTATTACCGAACACATACGCAGAGCAATGCGCAAAGGGTGAAGGTTGGCATTCTCACTTTTTTTTATTATCTTAGTACTGTTCAGTTCACACCACCCCATAGTTTAATTGAAATACTAACCCTGTTATATACATTACTATGAAAACAAACTTTACTAACCCAAAATTGCTGGTTACCTTTGCTGCACTGCTGGTTGTGTTTACTGCAGGCGCACAAACCGTTACCACCAACATTATGGCACCCGAAAAGCACAACAAACTTTTACAGAAATGGCTGCTGCCCGGTAGCTCTATGTTTTTATCGGGCCTGTTAGATGGCACCTGCGAGAGCATTAATTACCATTATGCCAATGGCTTTGCACCCGTGTTCCCGCATGCTAACCCCGAGTTCTGGAACCCCGCCGTTAGCTGGGTGAATAAGTATAAAGACAACAACCCCAACATGGGGCCCAAGTATATTGGCAGTACTACGTTTTTAACCTTTACCACCGATGCCTACCATGCCCTGCGTACCGGCCGTAACTGTACCGATGCCCTTACCCTGGCTTTTTACATTAACAATTCTTACAGGCAAAGGCAGGTAGAGAAGCCTAAGTTTAAAAAGATATTGTTAGATGCACTTATCCT
>Ga0206857_1156_pt1 | contig 12201 bp, 14 predicted proteins | sample Alteio_BWOrgCont_49_FD_152865 | JGI IMG/M metagenome (GOLD analysis project Ga0206857, IMG submission 152865) | Enriched cells from forest soil in Barre Woods Harvard Forest LTER site, Petersham, Massachusetts, United States -... | ecosystem: Environmental > Terrestrial > Soil > Temperate forest >...
ATGGGAGTGATGGAAGTGAATTGTGTTTAAGCTCTATTAATCACGCTGTTGCTCGAACGCTTGTTCCTCCTACGGTGCGCGCACAAATAGCGGAAAGACGTGATAGCCGCGGCCCTCGAGAATGCCTAGGATGCCCTCGAAGCGGCGCTGCAATGGGCCATGTTGTTTCGTTTAGTAGGTCGAACACTGGTGGGGTCGGCGCTGGGCTCGGAATTGCCCCTTATCGGCTTAAGGCAGGTGTCAGTGACGCTACGTGTCGATGCGTGCGATGCAGGTACAGAGCAAGAGCGCGGAACCCCTAACGCTTCCGGGGTCGGCGGCTCGCCCCGTACTCGAGAAGAGAACGATACGACCACGGTCGGCGCGCCCGCTTTGCGAGGAAAAATCGCTTCGTTTGGTCCTTTTCGGCTGCATGCGACCGAGAGGCTTCTGAAGAAGAACGGGACTGCACTCAAGCTTGGTAGCCGTGCGCTCGACATTCTGATCACGTTGCTCGAGCACGCGCCGGAAGTGGTCAGCAAACGTGATCTCATCCGGCGTGTCTGGGGGCAATTGGTCGTCGATGAGGTCAGTTTGCCCGTTCACGTTCACGCCCTTCGCAAACGACTCGGCGATGGGGACTCCTCGGTCAGCTACATCAGCAATATTCCCGGCCGCGGCTACTGCTTTACGGGAGAAGTGACCTGGGCGGAAGCTCGAGCGACGCCGAGAAAGGCCCCCGCGGCTGCGCCGCAGCCGCCTCGAGAACCTTTGCTAATGGTGGGACGCGACGATGTGGTTTGTGAGCTCTGCGCCCAGGTCGTCCATAGCGGCCATACGCTCGAACTGACGGATGCCGATGCGCCGATCGTGGCCGAGATCTACCGTAGATTGGATGGCATCGCCCTCGCCCTCGTTGAGGCCGTTCAACTTTTCCGCCAGCTTCGATCCCGCAACTGAGCTGACAGCGAAAGGAGCGTGGCCTGCGCGCCGCCAAAGGCCGCAGTTTCAATCAACTTACGCCACTGACGTCCAAGCGTTCCTCACAGATTGAGACTTACTCTTCACGAAGACGCAGGACCGGTCGATTTGTGAGGTGAAGGTTATATGGAGTTATCGTTTATACGCACAATTCTCATTCTTGCACTGATCGTCTCGCTTGGCGCCTCGTTAATTGCGGGATTCCTGAATGTAGCGCACCAATTGTTGTCGAGAAAGATATTTGTGACGCCATTTTTTCCAAGTCGAGAGCGAGCGGATGAAAGTTGCGACGAGACCGGCCAGGCGTGATGTGCGTGCTCGAACGCGGGCGTACCCATAGGATGCGGGCGCGTCCAATCTCGACGTTGCTGCCGCTGGGGTTCGCCCTCACCCTCGTATCGTATGTAAGCGTGGCTGACTCTTCAGCGTTGCAACCATCATTTCTCTTGGAAGGGCGATTCTCCTTTGGCGTTGGTATGACTTATCAATATGATGGCTCCAAAGGAACAACTCTGGCGCTGGCGAGTTGGAGCACCGGTAATGATCACTACGAGTTGGGCGCGTTTCGATTCCTAACCCCGCAGACGCGACTCGGCTGTGCTCTGGCCGAGCCCAATTGGGTCTTTGAGGCATCGAGGCGCTGGCGTTTGCACTGGAGGTTGCTTGACCGCTCCGGCGTCGAGTTATTCTTCGGTGGAGGTGCGGCCTACAAGAACAAGACCGACGATCTTAATGGCTCGAATTGGAACTTCGCTGAACAGTTGGGCTGGCGCTTTCCCAAACGGTCCGGTGGCGGCCGGCTGGAATTCGCGATTCGTCACATCAGCAATGCAGGCATCAAGAAACCCAATAGAGGCGAGGATTTTCTGACCTTGGCTTATGTGCTTTAGTCCGAGCCGATGCCATAACCGACTCACCGAACGACCACGGCATTACTCACGATTCAGAGCGCAGTTCCAATTGGTACTGTACGCTCGGGCGTCTTCAGGCGTACGGCGATACTCCGCTACAAATAGGGGCGACTCAGCCAATCACGGAGCAGGCAGGCATGGTCAACTCCCCACCGTTGTAGATCTCGGTGTGGACCGATTCATTGCAGCAATCAATCAGCTGAGGAGAATACCCTTGGACGTTCTTGATCCCGCCCGGTCAGCGCTGGTAGTGGTCCATATGGTCAAGGGAGTGGCCGGCAAGGTCGACACCCCCTTCAACCGGCTTTTCCGACGTCGGGCCGAGGAGACAGGGGTCATCAAAGCCCAGCAACGGCTGCTGGACGGGTTCCGCAAGGCCAAGGCGAAGGTGGTCTTCACGGCGGTCACCTACCAGGCAGGGCTCCCCGGGGTTAGCCCGAATTCCCCGCTGTGGCGTACTCTTTTCGACTGTGTCTGCCTGATGGAAGGCACTCCCGCGGTCGAGCTGATGGACGAACTTGCCCGGCGGCCAGATGAACCGCTCGTTCGGGGACAGGCGGCCAACGGATTCGACCGCACCATACTCGACACTATTCTCCGCATCGCAGGCGTCGACACCCTCGTGCTTGTGGGTATCGCCACCGATGTCGCCGTCGAATCCACTGCTCGTGCTGCATCCGACCTGGGATACCGGACAATCGTCGTCTCCGATGCCTGCACCGCCGACAAGGACGAGAGCCACTCCAATTCGCTCAGCGTGCTACGAAAGTGGTTCGCGGAGACTCCCACCGCCGATGATGTCCTCAACACCCTGGTAGCTTCTCGGGCCTAACCCCCCAATGCGTAACGCAAGATCCCACGTTTGCACCGTAAAGGAGCTCAATATATGACCCAACATCGGAAATTCTCGAATTGTTGCGCAATGGTGCTCGCCGCGACCTTGACGCTGCTCGGTAACGCGAAGGCATTCCCGGTCGACGTCGCTTCAGGTGATTGGCCCGAGGTAAACCACGATAAGCTCGGAACGCGTTACAGCCCTCTCGCACTGATCAATACAAATAATGCGAAAAACCTGAAGAAAGTCTGCGAATACAATTTTCCCGACAAGGAGCCTTCCAGTCTGCCCCGATCGTAATCGGAGGGGTCATCTATGCGAGCACCGCTCGCTACACAGTCGCGCTCGATGGGTTCGACTGTCACGCGATCTGGACGTATAAATGGGAACCTCGGGGGCCCGAGATACTCAACACCCAACGGGGCGTGGCTTTGGCCGATGGCAAGGTCGTTCGCGGCACCGCGGATGACTTCTTGATTGCGCTCGACGCGAAGGATGGCCACCTGATTTGGGCAAAGCCGATTGCCAATCCCAGAGACGGCTACTTCATCAGCATGCCCCCGCTTATCCACCGTGATCTGGTCTATGTCGGTCCAGCTGGCTCGGAGTGGGCATCGAGCGGCTGGGTGGGTGCATTTCGACTCAGCGATGGTGAGCAAGTATGGAGATTTAACATCATTCCAGCGGACGGGGAGCCTGGGGCGGATACGTGGGGGCCGGATCCCTCGGCGCGAAAGCATGCCGGAGGCGACCTATGGAACGCGCTGTCTTTAGACACGGACAACGACGTCTTGTACGTGCCGGGCGGAAATCCAGAGCCGGATTATTATGATGACTTGAGGCCGGGAGCCAACCTTTACACCAATTCCCTGATCGCCCTGAACGCAAAGACCGGTCAACTCCTCTGGTACAAGCAGTTTGTTCACCACGACGTGCACGATTACGATCTGACGCACGTTCAACCCGTCATCAAGACAAAGTCGCGAACTCTGATCGTGACGACAGGCAAAGACGGGTTGATGCGTGTGGTCGATAGCCACACGCATGAGATCGTCTACAGCAAGTCGTTCACAACACGGCTCAACACCGATACTCCTATTACGACATCCTTTGTTCGAACGTGCCCAGGTCCTTTTGGCGGGAACGAGTGGAACGGTGGGGCACACAGCCCCAGGTTGGAGACAATCTTTGTCCCCGCCGTGGATTGGTGCGCCACTTTCAAGAAGGACGCATCGCCGCCGGACGCTGAGAAAGAGCACACGCACGGCTTCTATTTCGGCGGCGAAATGAATTTCGACAAATGGAGCCAAGCCCGCGGGTGGCTTACCGCATTCGATGCGACGAGCGGCAAAATGAAATGGCGCTATGCCGCGTCAAAACCCCTCCTGGGGGCGGTAACAGCTACGGCAGGCAATATCGTTCTGACGGGCGAACTGAACGGTGAACTCGTCGCTCTGAATGCAAAGTCCGGAAAGGTATTGTTTCGTGGAGACGTCGGCGGCCCGATTGCAGGAGGCGTGGCGACCTACGTCGCGCGGAATCTTCAACACATAGCTGTAGTGTCGGGATACGTGGGAGTCTTCAGTATCTTCGCGCGCAATATCGGCGGAGGCAATCCGACGATCAACGTTTTCCGGCTGGCCAAGTAGAGATGCCTTCTGTACGTCTGTCTCTCACGAGGCGTGCGATTCGGCCGCTTTGTCTGGTACTGGTCATGAGTGGTGTGACGCAACACGCTCCGGCTCGGGCCGATTCAGTGCCCTTTTGGGGCGCAAAGGCCTCCGTACCGATCGACACGCCCATTAGTCACCTGAAGAAGGGCGAGTTTCTGTGGATGGGTGAAGCCGTGACCACGGGTCCTGTGGTCATGGTCATCAGCATCACGGAACAACGAGGTTATGTCTATCGCAACGGTGTCCTGATCGGGGCTACCACGGTAAGCACCGGCCGCCCGGGTCATCAGACTCCTACGGGAGTCTTCACGGTACTGCAGAAGCAGAAAGAGCATCGATCGACGATATATGACGGGGCGCCGATGCCCTACATGGAAAGACTCACGTGGGGCGGCGTCGCCCTGCACGCCGGAGGATTGCCCGGCTATCCCGAATCCCACGGTTGCATTCACTTGCCAAGCGAGTTTGCACAGCGGCTCTTCGACATCTCGCCCAACGGCATGACGGTAGTGATCGGCACCGAGCAAACTGCACCAGAGCAGGTGGCGCATCCGGGGTATCTGGCCCCGGTGAAGTTTGTCGGCGGCCGGCCGGTCGAACCCGAGGCTTTCGGAGCCAAAGAGGATGAACATTGGGAACCCGAATTGTCTCGCAGCGGGCCGGTGAGCATCGTACTCAGTCAAGCCAGCCAACTCATCGTGGTGTATCGCAACGGGATAGAGATCGGCCGAGCGCGATTGACCGTCTCGGGGGATACGCCGCTTATCAATCATGCGCTGGTGCTCACCGAAGGACCGAGCACCGTGCCCGATCCCTACGTTCCTGATCCAGCCAAATTTAGTTGGTTGAGAATCGGCGTTCCCGGGCATATTGGAGAACAAGGTACCCAGGTAGATCCGAACGCGGTTGCCAGAATCCAAATGCCCGCCGACTTCGCGGCGAGAATAAATGGAGTACTGACACCGGGGGCGACATTGCTTGTGACGAATGAAGCCCTCTACCCACAAACGAGCGGACCAATGGTCCAAGTTGTGGACGCCGATCCGCCGGCCAACAGTCAGCCGGTCCATTCGCCCCGGTCGTAGTCCACAATGCGCATGCCAATTCTTTATTCGGCTGAATCGTTCAATCCTTAGACTCAACTGCGCGGCAATATTCTGGTCGCAGTTGTAGTAAATCGCATAGCCGCGCGCGAGGGCTGTGATGAGACAGGTGACATTGGCATACGCCTACATCTTGGTGCTATGGGGACTTTCCAGCGTGCAGGCCGCCGCGGCCGCGTGCGATCCGGAACTCGTGCCCCTCGTCGGCTCCGCACAACTTGTTATGCAGAGCGCTTCGATCAGACCGGGTGACCTGGGCGGTCAGCGGGACGCAGGAATATCGCTCGCAGATGCTCTGCCCAGCGCAGACCGAGATCGCCGAGACGTGGTCAATCGTTTGGCCATCCTGTATGCCCGTGGCCGCGGCCTTCCAAAGAAGCCCAGACTGGCGCTGAAGCTCTTTCGAACAATGGCGATGGAAGGTTATACGCCCGCCATGGTGAACCTCGGCACGATTTATGAACTGGGGTTGGCGAGCCGCCGTGATCATCTCCGAGCCTATGCGTGGATTCGAGCGGCTTTGACCTTGGGAGTACCTGACGAGGATCGTGACGCGACGAATTTCAAGTTGGGAATGATTGCCGCACGGCTCGGGACAGCGCAGACCCGCGCGGCAGAGCGCCTTGCGACAGGCATCATTCAAGCCGTGGTCGTGCAATGCGAACGCGTCGGCGACCAGTCCACCGACTCAATGTTAACGGGACTTGCCCTCTGATGGAGTGCCTGGATTCAATGGCCGGTGTTGTCGCCTCGGCGGCTGGATTTGAACAAGAACCACGTGCGTCGCTCCGTTTCGTCGATCCAGTCCTCGATGAGGCTTGCGGTCGCAATGTCGCGGTGCTCATCTACCATGCCGTGCACCTCGCGCAGGCGGCAGGCCAGAGTCTTGTTATCCTTGCGCAGCGCCGCCAGCATGTCGAGCGGGTCTACATAGTCCGCGTCGTTGTCCTTGCGGGTCGTTCTTGGACCATGATCTGTATCCAAACTAGTCCCGTTGAAGCGGCGGCGCTTGCACGCGCATGTCGGCCTTAGCTTCGTTATGCTATCTTCTTAGACTCGCGCGTTGTCGCAACCCCGCCTGAGTCCCAGCCATAAATTTAAAAGCAGGGAGCTTCTCGGTTCAGCAGAATCGTCCAAGCTTCGCGCTCCGTCAGGCGCAAGCTATCGATCGGCAATGAAACAGGAATTCTCATGACCGAGTCTTCCAATCAACTCAGAGCACGATGGTGCATCGTCGTCGCTGACGATCACGGCCCGCAAGGGGCGCCGGCGATAGGGACCGCGAGACCGTCTGGCCCGGTACAGTATTGTCGCATCGGCGACAGCGCCACTTTATTTCACAAGGCGCTGCGTCGGGCCGCCCGAATTGCGCCCACGTGTCAACTGATGGTGACGGCCTTGGAAGACTTTCGAGAACAGTGGGAGCCTGCGCTGTGGTTTGTCCGCCCGGAGAATCGCTTTGTCTGCGATCATCCATCAGCTTCGCTGCTAACGACGGCAGCCGCCCTGTTGTCGATTGCGGCGAAATCGCCATCTCATGTTGTGACCGTTTTGCCTGCCCGGTGCTATGTGGCGCAGGAATGGATCTTGGGAGCCGCTCTTGACCAGGGACTGAGATTGCTGCCTCGCGTGCCAGAGGGTGTATTGACGCTTGGGATGATAGACCTTCATCAGGGAATTGATGAGGACTATCTCGTGGTGGTTCGCGCTATGGGTGGATCCGGCTTAGTGGTACGGGGGATTGCCCGTCGACCCGTGTCCTGGGTTGCGCGTCACCTACGCGAATATGGCGCCATGGTGGCATCGGGAATACTCATCGGTTATGCAGGGACGTTTGCCGCGCATATCTCACGGCATTGGCCTGGCTTGACGCTGAGGCTTAGCAAACTGGCGGCTAGCGCTTCGAAGGTAGGTGTCGAAACCGAAATTCCGTCAAGTTTACAGCGTGGCATCCCGAACCCGGTATTGCGATCCCTCCGTTGGCACCCGCCGTCCTTTCCGCAGCGCGCAGTTCCCGTGCTTCGGTGTGGGTGGAGCAGTCTCAGTTCCCCTTGCGCCGTCGCAAAGATCAACGCTTTCGTCCACGGCGAATCGCGCTATGCAACTGAGGTCGATTCAATTCCATTATCCGAAGAATCCGAGTAATGCGGGTTCTGCGGTGTCGTTTTTCTCTAGGCAGCACAAGAGGACTCCCATGCCCATACCATCAAGACTCGGGATCATTGCGATCCTCTCCATTTCGCTGAATGCATTCGCCGATGCGCCGGCATCTGGGCCGGCCACGGCGCCGGTAAGGACGATCTTTGAACGTCACGATCAAACGGGGGTCCCCGGGAAGGAAATCTTGTTGGGCACCGCCCAATTGCCGGCCGGCACCGCCATTGGCTTTCATACCCACCCCGGAGATGAATTCGGCTACGTGCTCAAAGGGCCTTTGGTGCTCAAGACCAAGGGCCAGCCGGATCGGATGCTCAAGACAGGTGACTCTTTCTTCAACGCGCGCGGCGTAGTTCACAGCCTAGCGACGGTACCAGGCACCGAGGGCGGAACAGCACTGTCGACCTGGATTGTCGACAAGGGCGAACCTCTCGCCACCCCGGTGACGAACTAGAAAGCTCTGCGAGTTGACCTCGCCTATTGGGCTCGCGCCTTCGATGGCAAGCGCATTGCGCGATGGCAACGTCCCGCCGTGTGCGTCAGTGCCGATTCTCAGCGCCAAAGCTTGATCAGTTGTGTGGCCACGCCTGGTAGATCCGGAGCGACAGCCTGGGGCTGGGGCAATCCAGGCACCGGCAAGGGGGCGTTCCCCGGCCGGGCGATCAGTGCTCCCGAGCAGCCAATGCTTTGAGCCCCAATCGTGTCCCAAACATGGGCGGCGATCATGCAGATCGCTGAGGGGAGCACGTCCAGCTCTTCGGCAACCATGTGGTATACCTGCGGCGCAGGTTTGAACCGACGCACTCGATCAATGCTGAATGACTTTTCGAACCAGCCGTCAATACCAGCATGCCTTAACGGGCTAGTCTCGGGATCCGGCGGTGAATTCGTCAGCGTCATCAGCCGGAAATTGGCGTCCTTCAACTGTTTCAATCCCGCTGGCACGTCGGAGTGCGCGGGCATCGTCAGCATCCGCGTTCTCAACTCATCAACGTCGGACTCTTTAACCGAGACATGGTGGATTGTTCCAAGCATCTTCAGGACGCCCTGGCCCAAGGTAAAGAACGTCGTATAAGGTCCTGACAGGGTTATAGCACCTGAATAGAGGATCAACTGTGCAAACCATTCACGAAGGACCTGTCGGTTGCCGAATAGTCGCTGAAACAGCGGCGCTATGAATTCAATGTCGAGCAACGTCTCGTTGACGTCGAACACGCATATCGAGGGACCCGCGCCACCGCCGCTTTTAGCGTAGGCATCGGCGGGAGTGGCGTTCGCGGGCCCCGCGTGGACAACGAGGCCCGCGGCTACGCCGCCTATCGCCAGAGATCCGAGGCCCGCAAGTAGATCGCGTCGGGCAGCGGACTGCAAAGTTTCGTCAGTCATATAAATTTCCCCTTTTCAGTAGCATTGGCGCCCACCGCGAAGTCGGCCACCGACATGACTTCGAGCTCGCCGGTGGCGCGCATGGGGCCGATTTGCGCCGTCATTGCCGAGACCCGGATCGGCCTGCATTCAGCGCCCTTGTCTACCATCAGTTACGATCGCCCGAGTTAGCGGTGTAGTAGATCGTGTTCAGGCCGAGACGTGAGCGCAGGTCCAGCACTTCATCAACGGTGACTGCCGAACCCTGATTTCCCCAGCTATTACGGATATAAGTGAGGACATCAGCTATTTCCCTATCGGAGAGCTTCCAAGCGAAACTCGGCATACTGGTAGGTGTTGGTCGGCTTGGACTCACCCCCACGTGCGCTCCACCCAGGATAGCGTGGATCAATCCGGCAGGATCCTCCTGCTGCACCATGGCGTTGTCGCCGAGAGGGGGGAAAAGACGCGGTTGACCGACGCCGTTTTCCAGGTGACATCCCGTGCAAGCGTCCGAATAGATTGCGGCGCCCCGGTGCAAAGTTGCTGCAGGAGCTGGCTCTACCGTTCCGGGGTTGCTCGATGGCAATGATTTCAGATACACGGCAATTGCGCTCAGGTCATCACGTGTCATTAGAGACGTCGAGTAGGTTATGACTTCGCCCATCTGGGCGCCCGCCGCCGCATAGACATTTCGACCCGTCTGCAGATATTCCACAATCTGCTCGGTGGTCCAACGACCGAGTCCTATCCGAGTATTGCTGGTCAAATCGGGGGCAAGCCAGCCCTCCACCAAGCCGCCCTGCAGGAATCGATCGCCTCGGTCCGCGCCGAGGGAGTTCTTGGGCGTATGGCAGCCGCCGCAATGACCCAAACCGTTGACCAAATATGCGCCGCGATTCCAGTCGCTCGAGTGCGTATCGTCCGCTTTGAACTCCCCGCTCTTCAAATAGAGAAAATTCCAGCCCTTAACTGAAGCGCGAATGTTCAGGGGGAAATGCAGACCGTTCGCCGGTGGCGTGTAATTTACGGCTGGTGTGGACTTCAAGAATGCAAAGATCGCATCAGAATCATCGCGCGTAATCAATCGGAAGGAGGGATATGGAAAGGCGGGGTACAGATTTTCACCGTGTGCGCCAGTCCCGCCTCTCATCGCTCCGTAGAACTGGTCTGCCGTCCAACTTCCGATTCCGGTTTGCTGGTCTGAGGTGATGTTCGAGGAATAAATGACCCCGAAGGGGGTTTCCAATCCCACGCCGCCGGCAAGCGGTTGGCCGCCCTTGCCAAGATGACAAGAGACGCAGCCTCCGACGCCCACCAGATACTGTCCTCGCCGAAGCTGCGCGGCATTTGCGGTTGTATCGGGAATTGAGCGGCCGAGCAGCCCTTGCGGCGTCATGTCCGAAGTTATGGTGGTGTAGGCAGACCGCTCCAAAACCACATTCCGCGTACTCGCGCTGGACAATATCTGTACCAGTGCGACGGCGATGACCAGGCTAACGCCGACCAGAATCTTGAAGTGGAGCTTCATGGAGCTTACTCCCGCACCAGCGGGCCAGGACTTTTGATGTATTGGGAAATGATCGCGTGAGCCGACTGGTACGCGAGCGCTGCAAGTGTTCCCGTCGGGTTGTATCCCGCATTCTGTGGAAAGGCTCCTGCGCCCATTGAGAAGACGTTAGACACGTCCCAAGTTTGCGAGTACTTGTTGATGACACTCTCTCGGTGGTTGGCGCCCATGATCGCGCCTCCGGTATTGTGGGTAGTCTGATAGGGCGTTACGCTCCAGGGGCCGACGCGACGATTGAGCTTGATTTCACGCGGATTCATCGCGCGTGCCACCTCTGCCGCTCGATCGGTCAAAAAATTAGACATTCGTATGTCGTTTTCGGGAAAGTCGAAAGTCATCCGGAGCATCGGACGACCATGGACGTCGCGATAGGTGGGGTCGAGGTCGAGATAATTTCCCCGTTGACTCATGCTCGAACCGTGAATGCTCAAGTTGAACGAGCGCAAATAGTTCTTTGCGGCCGCATGTTTCCACTCCATGCCCCACGCGGGTGTCCCTTGAGGCGTATAGATCATCTCTATTGGGCGCCCCCCGGTTACCATTCCCGCGATATATGCCCCGCCAATAAATCCCTTGCCGGCATGGTCAAAGTTGTCGCCGTTAAAATCGTCGATGACGGTCGCCAAGGCGCCGGCGCCAATAAAGGGGTTTATGATCTTATCGTCGAAGAACACATTCACCGACGACATGGTTTGGTATGCGTAGTTCTTTCCGACCACGCCCTCTCCCGAGGTCGGGTCATATGGTTTGCCAATCCCGGAAAGCAACATCAAATGAACGTTGTGAAGTACATAGGCGGAAAGAATTACGATTTCCGCAGGTTGAAAGTACTCTTCGCCCGCACTATTTACGAATGTCACGCCGGTCGCGCGGGTGCGATCCGCCGTGAGCTCGACCCGTAATACCTCGGATTCTGTTTGGAGTTTAAAATTGGGCTTCAAAAGCAGATATGGCAGAACAGTCGTTTGCGGACTGGCTTTGGAATAGTTGCCGCATCCAAACTTTTCGCAAAATCCGCAGTACGTGCATGTGCCCAACTGCGCTCCCAAGGGATTGACGTAGGGCTGCGAGAGATTGCCGGTGGGATGCGGAAACGGATGATATCCGAGTTTCCCTGCCGCTTCGCCAAACAGCGTGGGCCCGTAGGTTTGCTTCATTGGCGGAGTGGGAAATTCCTTTGATCTCGCGCCCTCGAATGGATTGCCTCCTGGTTGAATCCGGCCATTTAAATTGCCCGCTTTTCCACTGGTGCCGCACAACTGGTCGAATTGATCGTAGTAGGGCTCGAGCTCCGCGTAAGTCACCCCCCAATCCTGCACAGTCAGATCTTGCACCGCCTTCTTGCCATAGCGGCTTTCGTTGTGGCTTCTCGTCAAAAAGTCCGTGGGCAGGAAGCGCCAAATTTGGCCATTCCAATGGACGCCGCCGCTACCAACGCCGGTACCGAGCAGGAATGATCCCAGGCGGCGCATGGGCAGCGCTTCCTGTCGGATGTTGTTGCGGATAGTAAGGGTGTCATAGGCCACATTCTGGAATAGATGATGGCGCCACATGTATCGCAGTTCGTCCTGTGCGAATCCGGTGGCAAAATCCGTCGACGTGTCGCGCCACGGACCCCGCTCTATGG
>Ga0206857_1158_pt1 | contig 12105 bp, 11 predicted proteins | sample Alteio_BWOrgCont_49_FD_152865 | JGI IMG/M metagenome (GOLD analysis project Ga0206857, IMG submission 152865) | Enriched cells from forest soil in Barre Woods Harvard Forest LTER site, Petersham, Massachusetts, United States -... | ecosystem: Environmental > Terrestrial > Soil > Temperate forest >...
AGGGAGCTTAAAATTTGCATTTCGAATCACTTTCTCTTTTGGTCTGCTGAGGTTTCACTTGTAGCGCGGAGCCCGACGAATGTCCCTCTATTTCTATTCGCGTTACATAAGATTTTGAGTGGATTCAAGAACTAAGTCTTGTTCGGCAAGGGGCAGGATGAAATCTTCGACTCTGAGCCCGTAATTATTTTAAATTTTTAACTTATTTTCCGATAAGTTGTTGGGGATTCATCATGTTGAAGCAACTTAAAATGAAAATTGAAGTCTTTATTTTTGCACTTTTATTTGCGTGGGCTCCCTTTGTTTGTGCCGACACTGACAAATCCGATGTATCAGATGGTGCCAATTATAAAATCCAGTCTGAATTGGATTTTCTCAGACAGCGTAAGCTCGATTTTAAAAAGGACAGTGCCTTTTTTTCTGAAAAAGACGTGATGACTCGAGATCAAAAATCAGACCTTAAAGAACTCCTTAAAGAACGTAGTGAAGAAGAAAAAAGAGAGAATTTAGCAAGAAAATCCTATGTGAAAGAGCTGGCTCGAGAAAAGGAAATGGATGCGACTCAAAGGGAATCCATCGAGCAGAAGATGCAAGATCGTGATGATCAAGAGCAGGCCTTGGCAGAACAAAGATATCAGCGGGCACAAAACTATCGCAGTCGTGAAATTGCACGTGCTCACCTTGAGATCAATGAAAATGAGGAATATGACCTGCATTTGCCAGAGAAGAAAGATCATAACAAGCTGAAGTCTTCAAGATTAAGAATCAAGGGAGATCGCTAGGCTCTTAGGCCGTGTGTGTTATTGAAAGCATTTTTTAATTAAACTTTTTAAACCAATGGATTACACTAGAGATCACTACTAAGAAAGCAAACGAGATGGCTCCGACACCTGAGAATATTTTTACCCTTTTAATTGTTTATCAATTTAAACATTTTTTGGCTGATTTTCCTTTGCAACGTGAATACATGATGAAAAAATTTAGTCCCAATTGGGATTTTTTTCTGCCTTTGTGCATGCACAGCGGAGTGCATGCCGTACTAACTCTTTGTATCGTTTTTGCATTCGGTGTCGGACATCTTTGGTGGATTGCACTTATTGATTTTTCAATCCATTTTGTGATGGACCGAATTAAGTCTGGTCCGCGCTACCTTGGCCGGTATAACGATAAGGACAAGCCAGGATTTTGGAATGCACTCGGATTTGACCAAATGGTGCATCATTTGACCCATCTTTACTTGGTTTGGTTAATCATTCATAACTAATCATTTTAAATCACTTCAGAAACCTATGCTTTTTATTGCGGGTTATGGTAAACGCAGCCTGTGGATTCTGTAGAAAATGTTGGCGAACAATTTAATTTAGAAAAGCTTGAGCAGGCCCAAAATCGAACTTGGCAAGTGCTCCACGCCCTTTCCTCTAAAATTTGCGAGGGAATGACTGAAGAGGACGCCCATCAGATTGCAAAATCTTTGTTTCATGATTTTGGCGTTGAAAAGATTTGGCACCCCTCTAAAATCCGATTTGCCGAAAACACTCTTAAAAGCTTTCGTGAATTGTCCACGCCAGGGATCAAGCTGAAGCTTGGGGATCCCTATTTTTTGGATCTTGGCCTCGTTTTTTTTGATCACGAGGGCGACTGTGGGCAAACATTTGTGCTGGGTGAAAACTCAGCGGCGACGCAAATGATCGAGGCTGGCCAAGAAATTTATGCAAAGGTTAAGGAGCACTGGCAGAGCCTTGGTGTGACTGGGCCAGAACTATATGACTTTGCTTCGAAATTAGCTCAGAGCCGCGGATACGAACTCAACCCAAATGGTGCCAGTGGGCATCGAATAGGCGACTTTCCGCATGCCATTCACCATAAGGGTGTACTTAAGGCTTTGGAGAAAAGTCCAATCGCAAATCGTTGGATTCTTGAAATTCAACTAAAACATCCAAGTTTGCCAATGGGTGCTTTTTACGAAGATTTATTGAAATAAATAAAATCTTTAGCAATTGGTCCTTTAAAATGCTGTTGGCTCTATTCAGAAATGATGTGGCTGCCCCTAGGGCGTCAGTTCCAGAAAATCAGTTTTAGGCTTTGTCAAATTCATGGGCTTGAGTTAAAAGTCAGCCGAATCAAGAAGCATTTTTAACAAGGAGTTTTTATGAAAAATCTTTTTTTGGCGAGTCTCTTAACTCTGGCTTCAGTGGCGAGCTTTGCGGACACCAATCCCCAAGAGGATTTATCTGCGCATCCTGCTGTTCTAAATGGCCATCTTGCAAGTGTCAAAAAGGTCGAATTATTTAATATGGACGCCAATAGGGCTCCTAAATATTCGCAACTCGTTGCCACTGTGGTTTACAATGCGATCTGTGTAACTCCAGCGTCCTTTGTGGTGATGAAGGACTCTGTTGACTTCAGTTACACTGTGGTTGAAGCGCACGCCCCAGTGCCAAGAGATCGCGCGAGCTGCCAGGCGATTATGATGGTTGAGGCCAAGATCAAGATTGCTGAATTTGGCTTGCTCCCTAAATTGGATATGATTCAGGTGAATCATATCAAGTTGGAGTAGACTGAACCCAACTGGGTCAAATATCGACTTCGTTGCCAGGCACAAGGTCGAGTTCGCCGTGCATTCATAGCCTTTAAAATCCCAATCCGCTAATCTTAATTGAATTGAGGAATGGGTTTTTGAGGGCAAAATATGGATCGTGATATCTGCGAGAAATTAGAATCCTTACTCAAATCATCTCAATCTTTGATTCTCTGTGAAACTTTGGAGGAAGAGAGACTGCGTGGCCTGATTCGCTTCGCGGTTTCCAATCTAGGTCTGCAGTTTTTTGAATGGTCCATTGTCGACGGTTTCAAACAGAATGCTAAAATACAAATCGACAACACCCAAGATCCCGTAGATTGTCTGAAGTTTATAAAATCACAGACAGAGCCAGCGGTGTATTTTCTAAAAGACTTTTCAATTCATCTGCAAAACTCAAGCATTGTGAGGCTGATGAGGGAAGTAGTTATTGGAATTACCAATCCAAACTCATCCATTATTTTATGTTCGCCAGAAATTTCATTGTCTTCTGAGCTTTCGCATCTTGGAATACCTTTTGAACTGAGTCTTCCCTCAAAATCTGAGCTCAAGGCTTTGTTGAGCTCAGTCATTGAGGCCCTAAAAGCTTCGCAGAAAATCAAGGTAGAGATCTCCGAATCTGAAATGGAGTCATTGATCTCTTCGCTCTCGGGATTGACCTTGAGACAGGCAAGGCAAATTCTAACTTATGCAATATCGACCGACCGCGGTCTGCGCGCTAAGGAAATTGATGTGGTCATTCAGCGCAAAGCTGAGCTCATTCAGGCTAGCGGCCTTCTTGAACTTTATCCCTCGCTCGAGGAGGGCCTTGAAATTGGTGGATTTGCAAATTTAAAGGATTGGCTTGAGACAGCGGCCGTTGCCTTTTCAGAAGATGCCCGCAAATTAAATATTCCGGCTCCAAAGGGAATTTTACTTGTCGGGATCCCGGGCTGTGGCAAATCTCTTTGCGCTAAAATTATTGCGAGTCGTTGGCGTCAACCCTTGATCAGATTGGATGCCTCAAGGCTTTTTGACAAATTTGTAGGTGAGACCGAGAGAAACTTTAGAAAAGCGACCCATATGGTGGACGCCATGTCACCCTGTGTTTTTTGGATCGATGAGATTGAAAAAATCATGGGTGGAAATGGCGAGGCCTCTAACGACGGTGCCGGCCAGCGTGCCTTCGGTTTGTTTCTGACGTGGATGCAAGAAAAGCGTCCCGGTGTTTTTTTAGTTGCAACAGCCAACGATATTTCCCGGCTGCCGCCTGAGTTACTCCGCAAAGGTCGATTTGACGAGATTTTTTTCGTGGATTTACCTAATCTCGTCGAGAGAGCTGAGATCATTAAAATCCAAACCCAAAAACACAAATTGAAACCAGATATTTTAAATTCCGAAGAGTTGGCTCAATTAACTGACGGGTTTAGCGGTGCCGAAATTGAACAATTTCTCACCACAAGTCTATTAAAATGCCTAAGAGAAAAAAAGCCAATTTCGATAGAGCGTCTTCGGGAGGACCTTGTGCGCTTTATTCCACTCTCCCAATCCCGAGCAGAGGAAATTCAAAATATGCGAAAATTCGCGAAATCTAAGTTTTTGTCTGTAAGCTAGCTCTGGCTGAAGGCTTGATTTGACCCTGTGATTCTTCGAAAGTATGATCACTGAATGAAATTAAATCACGATCCCATTCGACTTCATCTAAGTCAGGTCATTTTAAAGGCCCTTACAAAAGGCACAGGTCAGTTGCCAGCACCCCTGGCTGAAATCAAGCTTCAAGATATTTATCAAGCTCTCGTTGAGCCGCCCAATCTGGAGATGGGTGATTTGGCTTTTGGCTGCTTTGTGCTTTCAAAGCTCTTAAAAACCGGCCCCGCTCTACTTGCTAAAGACTTGGCATCGCAAATTCAAAATGATGAAGTTATCAGTCAAACAGTGGCACTTGGTCCCTATTTGAATTTTAAAATTAACATTCGGGCCATGGGCGAACAGGTTCTTAGCCCCATTTTAAACGCAAACTATTTCAAGAGACAGCTTAGCAAAAATAATCCGCGCACCATGATTGAATATTCGCAGCCCAATACGCATAAAGAATTGCATGTTGGGCATATGCGAAACCTCTGTTTAGGCGATGCTTTGGTTCGCATGCTGAAATATTCAGGACATGAAATCTATTCAGCGACTTTTCCGGGTGATATGGGAACTCATGTCGCCAAGTGCCTATGGTATCTTAAGCTTCACAATCAAGAACCTTTGCCTGATACAAATCGAGGTGAGTGGTTGGGGAGAATGTACTCAAAGGCTCATATCAAGCTCGAGGATGAAGAAAACACTCCGCAGGGGGCTAAGAATAAAGCCGAGTTGACGGCGATCATCAAGGATCTCGAAGAGGGTCACGGTGAATATACCACATTGTGGAGACAAACTCGCGAGTGGTCCATTGAGCTGATGAAGCAAGTTTATGATTGGGCAGATGTTCACTTTGATTATTGGTATTGGGAATCTGAAGTCGATGCTGCCAGTGTTCAGTTTGCTAAAAAGTGTTTTGAAGAAGGAAAACTTGTAAAAAGCCAAGGCGCCATAGGAATGGACTTGGAGTCCGAAAATCTTGGATTTTGTCTGCTGCTAAAAACTGACGGCACAGGCCTTTATGCAACCAAAGATTTGGAATTGGCCCGCCGAAAATTTGAAGATGTCCATATCGAGAAAAGTATTTATGTGGTCGATACCAGACAGTCTCACCATTTTAAGCAGGTATTTCGAGTTCTTGAGATTTTGGGCTTCGAGCAGGCCAAGGCTTGTTATCACTTGCAGTATAATTTCGTTGAGCTTCCTGAGGGAGCCATGAGTTCTCGAAAGGGTAATATTGTACCCTTGCTGCTTTTGATTCAGCAGATGGAGCAAATGGTAAAAGACAAATATCTCTCTCGCTATCTTGGGGAATGGACACAGGCTGAGATTGACAAAACAGCTACCACGATTGCCAAAGGGGCCATTCGCTATGGTATGCTCAGAATTGATACCAATAAAACCATCGTTTTTGACATGGATGAGTGGCTTAAGCTCGATGGTGAATCAGGACCGTTTATCCAATATTCGTATGCACGTATAGCCAGCCTAGGTCGAAAGCTCGCTTTTGATGCCGCAAAGAAAGTTGATTTTTCATTGCTTAGCCATGGTGCCGAGAAAAGTCTTGCTCAGCAAATGATGAATTTCAATTCAGTTGTCGCGCACGCCAGTGAGAGCTATAAGCCAAATTCACTATGCAATTATTTGTATGATTTGGCCAAAAAGTTCAATGTATTTTATCATGAGTGTCCGATCGCCAATGCCGGAAATGAAGATCTTAAAAACGCAAGATTGGCTCTGGCAATTGCGACCGGTTTGGTGATTAAACAAGGCTTGGCTTTGTTGGGGATTCCAGTTCCAGAAAGAATGTGAAGAGCCTGGTACCTAAGGTGCGTGGGCTCGTTTTGCCTTCGCTCTCTGTAGCTCTAAATCATGTTCTTGCGAAAAAATATTTTCACTTGTTTGCACGACAAATTTAAATGGGAGAAAAATGAAGTCCCGTGCTTTCATATTGGATACCGATTTTCCAGACGGAAGACAGATGGCGAGAGTACACAATAAGATGCTCAAAATATAGCTGGCGGGTAAGCTTCGTCCATATTTGAATTTCATCACTTTACAGAGCGGAATTTCAAGCAGCAGTAAAAAATAAAAAATAAAAGCAAAGAAAAGGATTACCGTCATAATCGATGACCAAGCCTCCTGAGAAAAAATAAATGCAGTCCCGGAGACTGATAAAAAGCTGATGACGACAAGACCTATCGTTGCCATCAGCGCCGGACCAAGGATTAAAAAAGATAAAAAAATCATATCAAAATTTTAGCTTATTGAAATTGTAGAATCAAAGCCAAATGCGGCTGTTCTCTTTGATAAGCACTGGACCACGTGTCTACAGCTGGACTTGAACCCATGACAGAATTCATTCTTTTCGTCAATTGAAAGCCAGGACATCTTAGCTAACTCATCCGATGCTTAATCATGAGTTCTCGATTTTCAAGAATAAGTTTAAGGAGGAACAAATGAAAGTAATCATGTTTGCCGGGGCCGATGCCATGACTGATCTTGACTCGAGTTTGACTGCACTAACAGTGCCTGACGTGCAGAAATTACTAAAGCGCTATGGTTTTTTTGACAATATTGCCGAACACTTTTCAAATATGCTGACCGAGCCCTTTCCCGCTCTTGCGGCCTCCGTACTTACTCAAGTTGGACTTTTTCAATCTTACACAAAAAAAATTGGTGATCAGTTTATTCTTGCCGGTTGCTCAATGGGAGATCTTGCAAAGCTTATTTGTGCTCAAGTGATTGATGTTGAAACGGCTCTGCAGGGAATTGAAAAATTCACTCAAGGTTTGCAAGATGTTGAAAGTGGTTCCATCATCCATATCAAAACTGCGAAGGGGCGCGATGATGTTTTTTTTGATGATTTAAAAAAATTCAATCTTCATTTGGCAATGGATCAAACTACCAATGACTGCTTAATCGCGGGACGCGAAGCCGATATTATCGCTTGGCAAGAGACGAGCGAGTTGGCGAAAAATTCAAAATTGCAATTGATTTTACCTTTTCCTCTGCACTCGCCTCTTATGGAGCCAGCCTTTAGCAGGCTTGAAAAATTTTTAATTGAAAAACCAATGCGTCGCCCTTCAATACAGATTGTTTCTTCTGTTGAGCCTGGTCCCTTAGTCGAAGTCGACGCCATCAGAAATGATTTGAAATTCAATATTCTTGGCCAAATTCGCTGGCAAGAAACTTTCAAGTGGATGTCTGACGTCTTGAAAGTGACTGAGTTTGTAAATGTGGGTCCCGTAGATACCTTGAAAATATTAGGAAGTCGAATTCAGACTTTGGCGCCAGTTTCAATTATAGACTCAGTTTGAGAATAGATCTTCACAAGATAGAGCAGATTTTTCGTCGTATTTTCTAGGAGGTTTGAAACCCAAAAGAGTTAGCATCGCTATGAGGCGGCCTGGATCGTCAGTAATGATGCCATCGACTCCCCAGCGAATGAGTTTGTTCATCATCTCTGGATCAAAAAATGCAGTTTACAGGGAGCAGAAGTCAGTTGAGCAGTTTTTCGGTTCCTGTTGGGCTGAGATCAGATTCACCTGCCCCTGAAGTTTTCCACAAAAGACCATTAACTAGAAAGAGAGGGAACCGTTAAACCTAAGGATTCCAACAATAACCGTAGCCTTCAGAAGATTCTTTCTCATCAGTGGCTGTCTCATAGATTGTGAGTAGGTTGCCATTTTTTCGAACGATCGCATAGCCAGTGATATTAGATTTTTTCATATTGAGCGTCAGCTGTGTCGGCGCTGCTAAGAGGTCTTCATTGTCAAACAGATCGTCGAGATCAGGCTGTGAGGCCAAATGCCAGTTTGCAGGCATCACGACAAAGAGTTGCTTGGTTATTATTTCAGCCGGGACTGCCGGTGTGCCAGGAAGTAGTGGTCCCTGAGCTGGGTGAGCTGGGATCGCAGGTTTAATCACTTTATTGGATTCAAAAGCTTGAATTTTCACATTCGCAGCCGTTGTTGCATTTTGATCTTCAGTATAGGCGCAGGGCATAGCCTCAGTCCGAATATCGCTATATTGAATTGAATCGTGGGATTCATTGAAAGCTTTTTTCATTGTTTCATAAGGCGTTAAGGCGTGCGCGGAAATTGATAGAAGCAATGAGCTTAAAAGTATGTTTAAAAGTTTCATTCAAGTCTCCTTTTTCTGGTTTGGCCTGGCAGAGCTCTTTCGTAGACTGAGATCGGCGACTTCACCAAGGGTTAAAAATTTATTTTCTATTTAAGAGAAAAACTTAAAAGAACCAGAGGCCAAGTTCAAGCCAATTGTAGTTTTAACGCCGAACTTAAATGAGATGAGTTCTAGAAAAAATGCTGCTTTGAACGCATTGCAAACGAGGTAAAAATCCCCTTTTATTGAGTCATTTTGCGGTTAAAGAGTTCTCTTTTTGTTTGAACCTTGATTTTGCGTTGGCCGAATTTTTGCTAAATCTAGTGGTGATCATTGAAATTGCGCAGAGAGAATATCAAGGATTTTTTAAATTGACGTTATTTGAATGAAGGAGCCTCAAATGAAACACCAAAGCCAAAAAAGATCTCCTATGTTGGGTCTGGTTCTGATTACCGCTGTCTTAGGTTTTTGCTCACTTGCACTGTCAAGTATAGGAGTAGAAACTCGCAACGCCATAGTTCAGATGGGAGCTTCAGATGCCACTGAAATCACTTTTACAGTAAATTCTCCGAGCTTATCTGAGGATGCTAAGGCTCAACTCGGCGACTTTATAGCAAATGCAGATAAAAATGGTATAATAGAGAAGGTGAAGGTTGCAGCCTGGGCAGACCGGGAAAATCCTGCTTCAGACCCGCCTCTTTCGGGTGGTGAAATGAAGCTTGCAGATTTAAGAGCCAAACGTGTTCAGACCTATCTGCAAACCTCTCTCAGTGTGAGCCAGGTTAGTATTTTGAATATGGCAGAACGCCCATCTAAAGAAAACTCTATGACTGTACCTGCAAAGTCTGATCAAACAGGTCTGTTCGGTCTGAAGGGAAAGGCCTCTAAAGCTTTGGTCATGGTGTATTATAAATAGTTTTTTATTTATATTGCTCATTTGCTATGAAGTTGTACTTCAAGTTGATCTAAGATGGGTAAGACGGCCAAAATCCGAGTCACACTTTCTCCGTGACATCCATCAAGCGAGCAGTGCTTGGCTCTGAAACATTGGCCGTCGAGTACGAAATCCTCTTCGCCGTCGAATAGAATTCCCTGAAGTCCTCCGGTTTCTGAATCAAAAACAGGTGAGCCAGAGTTGCGATTGAAGCTGCCGAGGTTCGTCACAAAAAATGGCAGATCTAAATTATTGGATCTAATATTGCCGTCGATGTATTTTAGCGGAATACCATTCGGGTAGCCGAAGGCCATGAGTTTGGTTCCGGTAAGTAATTTTGAGCTGCGATCTATCTTGGCAATTGGATGGTCGTCAACTGGACGCGCTAGGCGAATCAAAGCAAAGTCGGCAATATTCTCTTTTGCATTTCCTGATTGAGTATAAAGTAATTCGCCACAGTCATAAATATTTTTGTGGGTTACTAAGACGTCTATTTGTGTTTCATTCTCGAGCTCTAGGCCGAATACAAATTTGGTCGATTGGCATTGCTCTTCATTGGGTACACAGTGGCCGGCGGTCAATACGATATCTTTTGCAATCAACACACCCGAGCAAAGTGCCAATACGGGCTGATTTTCAAAGCGTTCCCCGGAGCATAAGGATTCACTCGCGGCTAAAGTGGGTCCTTGCAGTTTAACGAATCGATCATTCATCGGAGTTATTGTACTGGGGCTAATTAAAGCAACGCTGGATGATGAGAGTGCTAGAACTGAAGGAGTACTGAACTCAAATCGGTCAAGGCGTGTGTCTTCTCCGTAAATTGTGGAGAAGCTCACTTCAGACAGCAATACCAGGCACGCAAAAATTAAAGATTTTAAAAGATTCATTTAACCTAATTAGGTTGCCAGAGCTTTAAGGTCAACCTCAGATTTTGGTTCTAGGACCTAGTTGGCGATAAAAAGGGCCTCACAGATCAGTCCTCTCTGATGAAGTGTTTCTGCTTCGAGAATGTTGGCGAGTGGAGTGGTCTCGGCAAAGGCGAAATCGGATGATTGCCCAGTTTTCGCGTTGTAGACCTGACGGGCGATCAGTCCGGTTTTTTCATTTATCGACTGCTGACTTACAATTGTGAAGGGCTCGGCATCCTTGAAGTTTCGGCGAGAGGCATTGACTTTTTGCTCAATGAACTGACGTACGATTGAAGTATCGCCAACTTTGGAATAGTCTTTAATAACTGCATTCAATTGCTCTTGCAGTTCTTTAGTGCGATACATTTCTGTCATTTTTCTGTTGCGAATTTCGACAGCTTTGATGCGATAAATTTGCGCTGCTTGAGAGCTAATTTCGTGATGAGCGGCCAGGGCATTCATTTTTTTAAAGTAGTCAACATAGAATGTTGCCAACTGGTCTCTCAAGTCTTTGTCCTGAATTTCTGGCTGTAAGCTGATTTGAATTTCGTCTTCATTAAGACTGGCCTTAGCCATTGCTTCTAGAATATGTGGCAAGTTGTAGGTTCCGGTTTCAAATGAAAGTGGACGCTTCCAGGTTTGCAGAATGTCTTCATTTCCTGCTTTAGCAATTTTGATAAGTGTTGTGGCGAGACGATGCGCCTCAAAAGTATCGGCTAGGGGATCAATTAATTCAAGAAATGCGCCACTGAGGCTGAGCATTTCTTTTTCCACGGTGAGTTGATAGGTTTTTTTAAAATGTTCGGTCCAGTCATAAAGGCTACCTATTGCTGAGCTCCATTCAATAGGAGAATTATTGCTGAGCTCGGTGTGAAACTCTCTGAGAACTTGCAGTTCCTCTGAAAAATCACCATTGGGAGCGCAGTCAATTAAGAGTTGAACAGAGACATATCCACCTAGGGCTTGAAAGGTTCCGAAATCTGCAGCCGCGCCCTGCAAGGTAAGATTAGAGGGGCTCATGGCTCCATGATACAGGCTATGCGACCACATATAGGCTGTCTGTATTGCAAATCGCTCTATGAATTCCTTCAATCCGAGTTTCAATTTGGTAACTCGATTTACCTGCTGTGATTGAGCAAATAGCGGTGATTGGGGAAGAGCTTCTGGCAAATTAAGTATTGCCCTGCGCACACGTTCGTGATCGGCTTCGCTTCGGCCAACTTTCGCCGAAGTCTCATTGGTAATAAAATGAGCCGGTCTCAAAAAATCATCTCTTACAATGATTACTCTGGGGCCAGGATGACCATCTCGGTCTTCGATAGTGCCAGTGCCGACAATTCCACGAACGCGATTTGCGCCGTAAGGAAGTTCAAGATCTAAGAGCTTACTCCAAATAGACTCAATGATGGCATGATCTATCTTGAGAGTGCCGCTAGTATGACCTACTTCAGTATGGGCATTGACCATTCCTGTTGGACCAATCCCCTTAAAGTTTTCGTCACCATAGATCGACGCACGTCCGTCGCCAATATTACCATTCATTCCGTTGCCGCCGTAAAAGCTGGCATTGTGAATACGAAATGCCTGCGTATAAGCGTCTATTGGTTCGTTACTAGTCGGCACAGCCCAGCCCCATTTATCTAGTAGAAACTTATTGTCGGCAGTTGTAAGCCGATCCTGAGCAATGTCGACGTAGACAAGAGTGGGCTTGGCGAGCTTTTGAGTCGTCACCGAGATATAACTATTTGGGCCGAGAAATTTCTTATTAAGTGGCGCAAGCTTGGGCTCCTTGGAGGGGGCCACAGTTGCGAGGAGGTCCGCTGACCAGCTTGAAGGGAGAGCGAAGGCGGTGATCGAAATACAGCTGATTAAAATGCGACTTAAAAGGCGTGAGCTTTGCTTCATGAAGCAAAATACAGAGCAAAAGTAGGTCCAAAAGCCTGGTTTGCAAG
>Ga0206857_1161_pt1 | contig 11906 bp, 12 predicted proteins | sample Alteio_BWOrgCont_49_FD_152865 | JGI IMG/M metagenome (GOLD analysis project Ga0206857, IMG submission 152865) | Enriched cells from forest soil in Barre Woods Harvard Forest LTER site, Petersham, Massachusetts, United States -... | ecosystem: Environmental > Terrestrial > Soil > Temperate forest >...
ACGTGCAATTTACCTTGGAGGACTTAAAGGCAGAATTTACCAAGGAAACCGGTGTTGAGGTCAAATCTGTGATCGGATCGTCGGGGAAATTGACCTCCCAGGTCGAGAATGGCGCTCCCTTTGATGTGTTCCTCTCGGCGGACATGAAGTATCCTAAGAAAATTTATCAGGATAGCTTCTCTGCGCAAGCCCCGAAGGTGTATGCCTATGGGGTCTTGGTGCTTTGGACCACCAAGGACCTGGACCTATCCAAGGGTATTGCTGTGTTAAGCGATGCAGGGGTGCAAAAAATTGCCATCGCTGACCCAAAGGTCGCACCTTATGGCCGCGAGGCAGTGAATGCATTAAAGTTTTATCAATTGTATGACTCCTTGCAGAAAGAATTGGTCTTGGGCGAAAGTATCTCACAGGCCAATCAATTTATTGCCACGGGTGCGGCGGATATTGGTTTTACTGCCAAATCCGTCGTTTTGGCTCCTAATATGCAATCCAAAGGCAAATGGATGGAGATTGATCCAAAATCCTATAAGCCTATTGCTCAGGGAGTGGTTGTGTTAAAATACGGGGATCAGAATCATTCAAAAGAGGCTCATGAATTTTATGATTTTCTTTTTTCCCCTGCGGCCCAGGAAATCTTTAAGAAGTACGGCTACAATTTACCGTGAATAAATTAGATGGTAAGATTGTCTTGATTGAAACATCCCCGCACATGTCCATGGTTGACATTGACGTGAGCGGGGATGTTTTTTCTTCTATTGTGCTGGAAACGCCATCCACGGCGGCATATTTAAAAGAGGGCAATTCAATTACCTTGCTTTTTAAAGAGACTGAAGTCTCGATTGCCAAAAATCTATCAGGGTTAATCAGCCTGCGTAATCGATTTAAGGCCAAGATCAAGCGTCTGGAGAAATCTGAAATCCTTGCCAAGGTCATTCTCGATTATAAGGGCCATGAAATTGTTTCTATTATCTCCACACGCTCGGCCATCAAACTACAATTGGCCCCTGGTGATGACATTGAATGGCTGGTTAAAACCAATGAGGTCTCCCTGTGCAGCCTTTCATCCTGACCTTTAAACTGGCTATTATTGTCACCATCATTTTATTGATCATCAGTATTCCACTGGCCCATTGGATTGCTTTTTCCCGTTCACGGTTTCGTTATATTGTTGAAACCTTGGTGAGCATGCCGCTGGTGCTTCCACCGACGGTGATTGGCTTTTATCTTTTGGTTGCTTTTAGCCCACAGAATTTTTTGGGTCATTTTTTTGAATCGGTTTTAGGCATTAGGGTGGTTTTTAGTTTTACGGGCCTGGTCATTGGTTCTGTGATTTTTAGCTTGCCGTTCATGCTCAATCCCATTAAAGCTGGCATGCAAAATTTCTCCATCAATTTGGTTGAGGCTTCTTATTGTTTGGGCAAAACACCGGTGGAGACATTAAGGCATGTGATTTTGCCTGGTATTAAACCTGCGGTGTTGACGGGCATGGTGATGGCTTTTGCCCATACCATTGGCGAATTTGGGGTGGTGCTGATGATCGGTGGCAATATCCCAGACCAGACCCAGGTTGCATCCATTGCTCTTTATAATGAAGTTGAGGCGTTAAATTATCACACGGCTAATTTATATGCCTTGGCGTTGGTTGGGATATCATTTTTTACGTTATTGGTGTTTTATTATTTAAATCGACCTCATGCTCAACATCAAAATTAAAAAGCAGATGCTGACACCTGTAGGCCCGCAATGGCTTGATGTGAATCTGGATATTGCCAAGGGCGAGTTTGTGACCATCTTCGGAGAATCAGGAGCGGGCAAAACCACCTTGCTGCGTATGTTGGCAGGTTTATCCCCACCCCAGGAAGGGTCCATCGAATTCGGCGATCGGATTTGGTTTGATCATTCTAAAAAAATCAATTGTCCTGTTCAGCGCAGAAAAATAGCTTTTGTCTCTCAAGACAATAGTCTTTTTCCGAATATGACCGTGCAGCAAAATTTAGAGTACGCTGCTATAGCCAACAAACGGCATGAGATAGAAGAATGTGTTTTGCTGGCGGGTTTAAAAGGATTAGAACATCAAAAGCCAGGGCAGCTTTCGGGTGGACAAAAACAGCGGGTGGCCTTGGGTCGCGCCTTGCTTAATGGTCCAGAGCTTTTACTTTTAGATGAACCTTTGTCTGATTTGGACATTCACGCCCGTTTGGGCCTGCAAGATGAGATCATCGAGATTTATAAGAAGACCGGCCTTACAACCGTTCTTGTTACCCATGATTTGGCAGAGGTTTTTAAATTATCCACCAAGGTCTTTGTGCTTGAAGGTGGCAAAATCATGCGCTCAGGCAAGCCTCAAGAGGTATTTATTCATAATGATCTTAGCGGAAAATTCAAATTCACCGCAGAAATCCTGGAAATTCACAAAGATGGGGTCGTCAATATCTTGACTTTAAGCATCGGCAATCATGTGGTCAAGGTCGTGGCAACTGATGAAGAAATCGTTGATTTCTCCGTCGGCAGTAAAATCATTGTCTCTTCTAAAGCCTTCAATCCCCTAATTATAAGTAGTTCTACCTAATTCATACGTGTTTCCACGTATTCACTAATTTCTTCTGAACACATAATATTTCTATAAGATAAATTTCTTATGGATCTCTTATTAAGTGAATAAAAATCTTTTTTGGTCATTAATTACATTTATTGCTGTTATTTTTTTGGGGGGATTTCTTGCCCTAGGCTGGTTTTGGGGCCATTCTACAGCCGAAAATTATAATCCGTATAAGGACCTAAAAGGCTATGAAGGTTCCCGTCATGCCTATATGGTTAAAAGTGCCGAAGTTTCAGTGAAAATGGCTGATGAGGCCATTGAAGCATTGAAAAATAGGAATATCAAGGAGGCCATTAAGGATTGTAAAATAGCCATTGATATTTTTCCTATTGACGCCAAGCCCTATATTTTATTGACCAAATTGTATTTGATGACTGGCCAAGAGGGCAAGATGTTTGAGACCCTGATTCTAGCTGGCCGCTCGTATCCAAATTTTAATAATATCATCGATGTGGTTGACGATGCTGATCTTGACCGAATTCCTTTAGAGCAGCCTCAAGGTGATATTTTCTTAGCCACCTTCCCTGGGAATAAAAGATCTGCTATCTCATATATGTTTGACGACGGAGAAGCCGATGTTTATACCGCATTGCCGATCTTTGAGAAATACGGCTATCGGGCCACTATTCCGGTGGTGGCAGGCTTTGTGGCTGACAACAACGGTGATTCATTCTGGGGCAGCTGGGCCCAATGGAAGGATGCTGCAAGACGCGGCTTTGAAATTGCCAATCATTCCATGTATCACCGAGATGAGAAGAACATGCATGGGGATGATTTTGACATCGCTATCGACCAAGCCAAGGAAGTCATTGAGCAGCATATCGGTGTGCCCGTGACGAGCTATGTCTTTCCCCATGATAGTTATACTGATGAGGCCGTTCTGCGTGCGCTTAAAGCGCACAAAGCGGTGCGTGTTTCAGAATTTCTTGATGCGGTGTACAATCGGACTGTTGATATAGTATTCGGTGGCCCTTATTTTTCTTTACAGTCAGCCAACCGTTTGGTTGATATTGGTATTAAAAGAAGATTATGGATTATTGCTAAATGCCATGGTGTCACAAAGAAACGCACCATGCGTTCATTTAAGTCAATTACTCCTGAGCTCTTGGAGGGCAATCTTGCCTATATCCATTCCAAATCAGACGAGATTTGGGTGGATACTTTTTATCATGTATTTAATTATCTTCAAGAGCGTGCTCAGTCGACGGTTGAAACTAAAACTTTTTCAATCAATTCGGTTGATTTTATTCTCCATCGTGCAGGTACGGAAAAATTGTCAATACCCTTAACGGTGGTCGTTAAAATTCCCCAAGGTGTTAACAACATCCATGCCCAAGAGGATGGTCATCAACTGAAAGCCTTCATCTGTGGACCTGACCAAGCCTGCGTTGACGTTAATACTCCTGAGCAGCTAGTTCATTTATCTTATTGATTTCTTCCGACATAAAAAGTCGTGCCTGTCACGACTTTTTTCTTCATTGTAGAAAATTGGGGAATTTTGTGAATTCTTTGGCGTATTCCTTGGTGATAATACCTTTTTTAATAAACCCTGATAGGCATTGTTCAATGGTATACATGCCGTCATCACCAGCCACCATCTGACCGCGCACTTCCAAGAGGGCCCCCCGACGGATAATATTGCGGATGGAAACGGTGGGGATTAAAATTTCTGTGGCTAAAATCCGTCCTTCCTTGCCTGGAAGCGGGATCAGGGTTTGTCCAATGATCCCGGTCAAACTTTCTGCTAACTGGGTGCGGATTTGATTTTGTTTGCCCGGTGGATAAACGTCCAGGATACGATTGATCGACTCAACAGTGTCAGGCGCATGCAGGGTGGTCAAGACTAGATGCCCCGTTTCAGCGGTTGTCAAGGCCATGGAAATTGATTCTGCGTCACGGATTTCACCAACCACCACCACATCAGGATCTTGGCGCAGGGCATGCTTTAAAGCGGTTGCAAAGGAATGGGTATTGGTGCCGACTTCCCGTTGAATGATGAGGCTTTTTTTAGACTCATGCACATATTCAATGGGGTCTTCGATCATGACAATTTTAAAGGGACGTTCTTTATTGATCAGATCAACCATGTAATTAAGAGTGGTGGTCTTGCCGCTTCCGGCCGCCCCGGAGATGATGATAAAACCTTTGCGTTTACGGGCCAATTGATCGACGATGGCAGGCAAGCCTAACTGTTCTGCTGTTGGGATGATGGTGGGCAAAATCCGGATATTGGCTGCTGGACGCCCTTTTTCAACATGAATGTTGACCCGGAAATTAAAATCTTTAACACCTATATAAGAGAGATCGATGTCATGATTTTGCTCAAAATTCATGCGCTGCTGTTCAGTCATGATATCAAAAAGCAAATATTCCATGTCTTCCACTTTGAGCGGGGTAAGATTGGTATTCTTCAATTCTCCGTGGATTCGAAGTACAGGAGGACGGCCCACAACCAAGTGAATGTCAGTGGCATGTTGGCTGATGGCGTGTTCCAGTAAGGGTACAATCTTGGTGTAGTCCATAAGTTAAATTATACCATAGAGAGAGTCAATTTTGCCACTTGGCAGACCTTCACAACCTCCGGGGTTGTGGAGGTTGACTTTCCTAAAACTGCCCATTATAATGCTCTGTCTTATGCAAGCTGCCAATCCTAATATATATAAAATCAAACCTTATGTGCCGGGTAAACCCATTGATGAGGTCAAACGTGAGTTAGGGCTCAAAAGTGTCATTAAATTGGCTTCTAATGAGAACCCCTACCCGCCCTCACCCAAGGTTCTAGGCTCAATCGTCAAAGCCGCTCGCGAGATCAATCGTTATCCGGATGGGGGCTGTTTTGAACTGCGTCGGGTTTTGGGCCGCAAATTAGGCATTGACGATGATCAACTCATTTTTGGCAATGGTTCTGATGAGATCATTGTCTTGGCGGTCAAGGCCTTTGCTACAAAGGGCGATGAGATCATCATTGCCAAGCCTTCATTTTTAATTTATGAAATTGCTTCAATCTTATCAGGTGCCAAGCTTCATCAGGTGCCACTTGATCATTTTCGTTATGATTTGGCCGCCATGAAGGCCAAGATTACTCCAAAGACCAAGATCATTTTTATTGGGAATCCTGATAATCCGGCGGGCACCTACGTCACCCGCGCCCAAGTGGAAGATTTCATGCGTGCCGTGCCTAAAAGCACCCTGGTCTTTTTTGATGAAGCCTATTTTGAATATGTGGAGGCCCGTGATTATCCAGATACCTTGGCGCTCATCAAGAAATATCCTAATATTATCACCACCCGTACTTTTTCTAAAATGTACGGCTTGGCAGGCTTGAGGATCGGTTATGGTATTGCCCGTCGGGAAATCATTGATATTTTAAACCGCCTGCGTGAGCCTTTTAATGTCAACAGCCTGGCCCAGGCCGCTGCGGTTGCCGTTTTAAACGATGAGGCCTATTATCGAAAAATCGCTCATGACGTCCGCCAACAACGTGAATATTTATACCGTTCCTTTGAAAAAATGGCGGTCGCGGCGGAGATAAGTTTTACCAATTTTATATTGGTCAATGTAGGTGCTGATAGCACTCAGATCAGCAGGGCGTTACTTAAAAAAGGTGTGATTGTGCGTGATATGGCCGCATGGGGCTTAAAAGGATATATCCGTGTCTCCATCGGCAACACAGCAGAAAACCAGCGTTTTATTAAAACATTACGGGAGGTATTATGATTGTTATTTTACGGCCGGATGCCACCGAGGCCAATGTCCAACATATCGTCGAGCGTGCCGGGAAATTGGGGCTCAAGGCAAATATTTCACGCGGGGTGGAGCGTACGGTGATCGGTTTTATCGGGCCTGAAGATGCCCTGCGGGTGATCCCCTTGGAAGTTTTTCCGGGTGTTGATCAGGTGTTGCAAGTTTTGGCCCCGTACCGTTTGGTTTCGCGTGAATTTAAAAAGGACAATACTGTTATTAAATTGCCTTATAACACGACGGTGGGTGGGACCAAGATCGCAGTGATGGCAGGCCCATGTTCAATTGAAAGTTATGAGGGCATGCTCTCCATTGCCAAAAAGGTGAAGAGCCTAGGCGGTAATATCCTGCGTGGCGGTGCTTTTAAGCCGCGCACTTCACCCTATGATTTCCAAGGATTAGGTGAAGAAGGTTTAAAAATTTTGCAGGCTGTTGGAAAAGAGGTTGGTATTTGTACAATCTCCGAGGTTATGGATACTCGCCAGGTGGAGTTATTGGCCAAGTATGTGGATATCTTGCAGATTGGCGCACGCAACATGCAGAATTTTTCTCTGTTAAAAGAAGTGGGTATTATCAAAAAACCAGTGATGCTCAAACGCGGCATGAGCGGGACCATCAAGGAATGGCTGATGTCTGCTGAATATCTTTTGGCCAATGGTAATTTTGATGTGATGCTCTGCGAGCGTGGTATCCGCACCTTTGAAACCGCCACCCGTAATACACTCGACATCAATGCGGTGCCCGTGGCTAAGCGTCTGTCCCATCTTCCCGTCGTGGTTGATCCAAGCCACGGCACCGGTTCATGGGAATATGTGGCGGCAGGTGCCCGCGCCGGTATTGCTGCTGGTTGTGATGCCTTGATGATTGAAGTGCACGATAACCCGGAAGAAGCCCTGTCTGATGGGGCACAGTCGCTGATGCCGGACAAATTTGAAGAACTGATGGCCTCATGCAAACGCGTGGCCCAGGCCGTTGACAGGAGTTTTTAATGTTTAATCGCAAAGAGCTTTTCAGAAGAGTTGCCATCGTTGGGGTTGGTTTTATGGGTGCGTCTTTGGGGCTTGCCATCAAGAAAAAAGGCTTGGCCCGCGAGGTGGTTGGTATCGGTCGTAAGGAAACTTCATTGCGGGAGGCGACCGATTTGGGCGCTATTGATGAAGGCACTCTTGATTTCGCCAAAGGGATTATCGGTGCAGATCTGATTGTCTTGGCCACGCCGGTGAATACCATTTTGGACCTCATTGAAGTTTTGGGCAAAGAACATAAGCGCGGCTGCATCATCACCGATCTTGGCAGCACCAAGGCCGCTATTGTCGAGCGGGCCGAGAAGGTGTTACACCATTCGCTGTTATTTGTGGGCTCGCATCCGTTGGTGGGTTCTGAAAAAAGAGGCCCTGCCAATGCCAATGCCCAGCTTTATGAAGGTGCTAGTTGTGTGATGACACCGACGGACAAGACCAATCGTCTGGCCCGTGAGAAGATCAAGCAGTTTTGGAGCCAGCTCGGCTGCAATGTGAAGTTAATGACACCTCCAGAGCATGACCAGGCCTTGGCCTACATCAGCCATTTGCCTCATTTGGCTGCTTTTGCCCTGATGAAATCGATCCCTGATAGTTTTTTAGAACATGCCACTCAAGGTCTTAAAGATACCACCCGCATTGCCGCGTCTGACCCGGAAGTCTGGCGCGATATTGCTTTGAGCAATCATAAGCCCCTGCTTAAGGCCTTGGATGAAACTGTCAAGGTCCTAGCCACCATGCGTAAGGCCATTGTGGCCCGTGACCAGGAAGTACTCGTCGATATTTTTAAACAATCCAAAGAGAAAAGAGAAAAATTGGACCGTAGCCATGTCAAATGACCAATTCGTTATTACTCTTGATGGTCCTGCAGGTGCAGGCAAAAGTACGGTGGCTAAATCCTTAGCCAAACGTTTAGGTGTTACTTATCTTGATACAGGGGCCATGTACCGCGCCCTAACGCTCAAAGCTTTGCGTCTGAAAGTCGATTTAACCGACGAGGAAGCCCTGACCAATTTGGCCCGCAACACCAAGATTGCTTTTAAAGAAGAAAAAGACGGTACGCTTAATGTGACCTTGGATGGCGAAGATGTGTCAATCGCCATCCGCACACAGGAAGTCACCAATAACACGCATTATATCGCCAAGGTACCAGGGGTGCGGACCTTGATGGTGGGCTGGCAGCGGGCCATTGGCATGAGCCGTTCCGTTGTCACCGACGGCCGAGATCAAGGGACAGTGGTCTTTACTGATGCCCGGTATAAATTTTATATTGATGCTGATGTCGAGGAGCGCGTGCAACGTCGCTATAAGGAATTGGTGGCGACCGGCAAGAGTGTTGATTTGGACCAATTGCGTACGGATATGAAAGATCGCGACCAAAAAGATTTTAACCGCGCTGTTGGCCCTTTGAAAAAAGCCCCTGATGCCATTACCGTTGATTCTTCAGGTTTGACGGTGGAAGGCACGGTGGATAAGCTCATGAAGCTAATCCACTTATAATTCTCATGACTAAACATTCCAATATCCGTAATTTTTCCATCATTGCCCATATTGACCACGGTAAATCAACGCTGGCGGACCGTTTTTTGCTGTTTGCCGGGGCGATTGATGAACGTAAATTCCATAATCAAATGCTCGACGACATGGATTTGGAGCGTGAGCGCGGTATTACGATCAAAGCCTCAGCCGTGCGTCTGACTTATAAAGCCAAAGATGGACAAGAGTACATTTTTAATTTGATTGATACTCCAGGCCATGTGGATTTTTCCTATGAAGTCGAGAAATCCCTGCGCGCCTGCGAAGGCGCCTTGTTGCTGATTGATGTGACCCAAGGCGTTGAATCACAAACCATTGCTAATTATTATCTGGCCATTGATAGTAATTTGGAAATCTTGCCGGTGATCAATAAAATTGACATTGCCAATGCGGATATCGATGAAGCCAAACGGCAGTTTGTAGAAATCCTTAAGTTTAAAGAAGAAGATATTCAATTGGTCTCAGCCAAACAAGGGATCAATATTGATGGGCTTTTTGAAAAAATAGTGAAGTTTATCCCGCCACCTGAAGGTGATCCTGAAGCTCCCTTAAAAGCCCTGGTCTTTGACATGAAGTATGATATTTACAAGGGTGTTATTATTTACGTGCGCATTTTTGAAGGGGCCATTAAACCTGGTGTGCGTATTAATTTTATGAATGTGGGTAAAAATTTCGACGTGCAGGAAGTAGGGATTTTTGCACCTGGAATTCAACCGGTCAAAGGTCTTTCTGCCGGAGAAGTTGGCTATATCACCTGCAATTTGCATGATCCTAAAGAAGTCCGTGTAGGGGATACCATGACAGAAGTAGCGCGCCCCACGGCCCATCCTTTAGAAGGCTATCGTCAATTAAAGCCTTTGGTTTTCTGTGGTGTTTATCCGGTCAATGCCGGCGATTATGCGCCTTTACGTGAGGCTATTGATAAATTGCGTCTTTCAGATCCCAGCTTTGTTTACGAGCATGAAACTTCCCAGTCTTTTGGGTATGGATTCCGTTGCGGCTTCTTAGGGCTTTTACATATGGAAATCGTGCAGGAGCGCTTGGAGCGTGAATACGATTTAAATCTCATTTTGACTACACCGAATGTCGGCTATAAAATCACCAAGCGTGATGGTTCGATCATGGAATTAGAAAATCCTTCAGATTTGCCTAACGGTTCTGATATCGCCAAAATCGAAGAACCTATGTTAGCTGTATCAATTTTTACACCGGTAACCTACATGGACGCTGTCATGGAATTGGCCAAACGCAAACGTGCCATTTTCCAAAAGAGCGAATTTATCGGTGACCGCATGAAGATCCTTTTTGATATTCCGCTTTCAGAGGTCATTGTTGATTTTAATGACCAGATCAAATCCGTGACCCGTGGTTATGGGTCCATTGATTATGAATTTAAAGATTATATGCAGGCTTCCATTACGCGTCTGGATATTTTAATCAATGATGAGGCTTGTGACGCGTTTTCCTGCATGGTGCATAAAGACCGCGCCTATGATAAGGGTTTAGGACTGGTGACCAAGCTCAAGGAATTAATCCCCCAACAACTTTTTGAAGTGCGTATCCAAGCCCAGGCCGACGGTAGGATCATCTCATCTGCCCGTGTCAAACCTGCGGGCAAAAATGTGACTGCCAAATGTTATGGTGGTGACATTAGCCGTAAGCGAAAGCTTTGGGAGAAGCAAAAAGAAGGTAAAAAGAAATTAAAGCAGATCGGTCGAGTTGAGGTGCCGCAAGAAGCATTCTTAGCCGCATTGAAAATTTAAGGCCGCATTTCTAAATAAAATTAAGGAAACGGCGAGCAACTGCGAGTGTCGGTCAATACGACCACATTTTTATATTCAAATTTATTAATGTTGTGGAAGGGAGACTTACATGTCAAACAAACAAAACCGTAAACCAAAATCAGCTATTTATGAATGGATTGAATCCATTTTAATTGCGCTGGTGTTAGCTGTTGTCATTCGCAGTTATTTTATCCAGCCTTTTAAAATCCCCAGCGGTTCCATGCGCATGACCTTGATCGAGGGGGACCATCTATTTGTTGATAAGGTGACCTACGGGCCGCAGCTTTTACCACCCATGTTTTGGGATATCGGATTTCAAGAGGGAGCCGCTCCCTTGGCATCAATCCGATGGCCGAGTTTCTTAATACCCATGACCCAAAAGAGGCTTCCTGGTTTTAGAAAACCTCAGCGCGGGGACATCATTGTTTTTGTCTATCCGGTCGACCCCACCAAGGATTTTATCAAGCGTTTAATTGCCGTCGGAGGAGAGACTGTTGAGATCCGTGATGGATCAATCTACATCAACGATCAACTGATCACGGACCCGCGCATCAAACGCACCTATTACTATAACCGCGGTGATTATGGGGCTGAAGGCCAGAAGGTGCATGTGCCTCCAGGTTATGTATTTGTGATGGGGGACAATAGCGGCTCGAGCTATGACAGCCGTTATTGGGGCTTTGTTCCGGAGAGCAATATTTTAGGCAAGGCTGATCTTATCTTTTGGCCTTTGGACCGCATCCGTATTTTACAATGAGATATTTGCTTTTAGTGACCGTGATAGTTTTTTGTTGCGGCTGCCAGACAGCATCCAAACCAAAACCAGCACCGCAGAAAGACGCGGTTTCAGCCATATCGACCATGACCCAGGGATTGACCAATCAGCCAATTACCGAGCAGCAATTGCAGAATTTAGCGGTACAGGTGAAGAATAATCCTCAGGCGCAGTCAGCAGTTAGGTCGATTAATTCTGCTTTAAGTGCTGAACATACAGTCAAATATTGCCCTGAAAATGGCGAGCGTTTTAGTCCTGATATGACCTATTGCCCTGACGGCAAGGTGAAATTGGAGTGGGTAGAGTGAGCCACTAAATGTGGCTCACTTCCTGAAAAACCGATTATAGGTTTTTCAGGGGGTTCCACAATATGTAGTTACATGGAATGTAATACTATGTCCTTAACTTTTGCTAACAAAGTCACTATCGGCCGCATCTTGATCGTGCCCTTT
>Ga0206857_1162_pt1 | contig 11622 bp, 9 predicted proteins | sample Alteio_BWOrgCont_49_FD_152865 | JGI IMG/M metagenome (GOLD analysis project Ga0206857, IMG submission 152865) | Enriched cells from forest soil in Barre Woods Harvard Forest LTER site, Petersham, Massachusetts, United States -... | ecosystem: Environmental > Terrestrial > Soil > Temperate forest > O...
GCTCAGGTCGTGATCACTGCGCAAAATCGTTCGCAGCAATTAAAGGATGTACCGATTTCAGTGCAGGTGGTGACGTCGGCGGACATCACAAAAAATGCCGCCAGCAATCTGGCTGATCTGAATGGACTCATCCCTGGTCTGACTGTGAATGATGATCAGCCTACGCAACCGAACTACACCATCCGTGGTATCGGTTCGGGCGATACATTTGTTGGTACCGATGCGCCGGTCGGCATTTATGTCGACGGCGTGTATACCGGAAAAACAGGTGGAGCCCTGATGAACTTCAATGACGTGGAACGTGTTGAAGTATTGAAGGGACCGCAGGGTACTTTGTTTGGTCGCAACAGCTCAGCAGGTGCAATTTCTATCGTATCGAAAGAGCCTTCCAAAGAATTTGAAAATGATTACAACGCGCGCGTCGGTGAGTATGGCGACAAATATCTCGACGCATTATTGAACGTGCCGTTGAGTGACGATGTGTCGATGCGTTTTTCGTTTGTTGATCATCGTAGCAATGGTTGGATGACTGATGCTGCGACAGGTGGATCATTAAACGATCAGGGTGACTGGGGCACACGTGCCGCGATTCGCTGGGATGCGCCTGCCCATACCAAAGTCATTTTAAGTTGGGAGCATGAGAGTTTGAATCAACAGGCGCGCCCGGATATCGGTTTGATTCCGGTGTCGCAGCAAACACCGTTTCCACCATTCCCCGCCAATCCCAACTCGTATGTCAATCCGATAACAGCACCTGCCTATAACAATATGGGCGACAATGCGGAGAAGCGTTTATTTAACGGCGTAACCTTGCGCGTCGATCATCCGTTTGAATGGCCGACATTGGATTCGACCACAGCGTATCGTCATTTTAACTCCTCGAATATCACGGACAACACCGGTACGACTACAGTGAATTCGTATCTTGATACTGGTAACGTGGAAACCAATACGACGTGGCAGCAGGAATTTAGATTGTCCGGCAAGAACGACACAGTAGATTGGTTAGCCGGGGCGAGTTACTACCACGAATCGGCGACGCAGCAGAGCCAGGTCATTACTAATACGGACACGCTCAATACGATCTTTATGAACAATCCGGCAGCCGGGAATCTTCCGCTATACAGTTTGTTAAACGAAGCGGCGGCGGGCATTGGAATTCCGGTGAATTTGTTTGGCGATTCGTGGCAAGAAAATATGAATAACGTCATGACTTCCAACTCGTATGCATTTTATGGCGATGCGATTTGGCACCTGACGTCAAAATTAAATCTGACTACCGGTGTGCGCTTTACGCACGACAGCAAAGATTTCAGCTGGTATAACCCAGCGCGTACTGCGCCCGGTCTGGATGCAAGTCTGGCGACGTTGAATGCGGCTAATTTCTTCCCGACTCTGGTGGGTGCAGGTATTCTGACGCCAGCCCAATCAGCTCTGGCGCAATATGCATTGACGTCGAATATTGAATACACCAATCCGCTTTCAGGCACGGCACCGTATTCACAATCGCATAGCTGGACCGACACCAGCCCGCGCGTGGTGCTCGACTATAAATTTACGCCGAATATGATGGTGTATGCCTCGGTGACTAAGGGCTATCAATCGGGCGGCTTTAATGCTCAGGATACTGGGGCGACTTATCAACCGGAAACCGTGCGCAACTATGAAATCGGGATGAAGGATTATTTCCCCGATCAGCACCTGGCATTAAATGCCTCTGTGTTTTTCTATAAGTACGATAACTTCCAACAGGTTACGCTGGTTGCCAACAACTCGCCTATTCCAACCTACGAGATTACGACCAGCAACCAGCAAGCGCAAGGCGTCGATGTGGATGCTCACTGGAAGGCGACCTCGAATCTGCAACTATATGCAGTCGGCGAATATATTGATCAGGACTATGACGGCACCTATTACGCGCCAGATGGAACGAATCTAAGCAACCAACCGGTAGGTACTCCGTTGTGGAATATTGCCGGTGGCTTCGACTATATCCAGCGCAATGTCTGGGGCGGTAGTGTCGACTACGGCATGGCGCAATCCTTCATCGCCAGTACACGTTGCAACGCGGATGCCGAAGCGCAGGGGACATGTCTGTACACGCAAAATATTAGCTTTGGCAATGCGACTCAGCGTACCAATGGTCGAATTGGTTGGGACTCAGGTGATCACCGTTGGGGCGTCGCGTTATATTCCACGAATCTATTTAATAAGCGTTATGTGACTGGAATCGACAATACGTCTACGTCGGTATTAGGTACGCCTGCTGCACAAATTTCTGCGCCGCGCGTGATTGGGTTGATGGCGCATTTCAGTTTGTGATGTTGGATGTGCTGTTGATGTAATGTTTTTTTGAACCTCGATTGTGGGCTGCTTCGGCAGCCCTTTTTTTGCACTGACCAGGTGCTAGCTGACAATGCATTCATTTGAATGTTTTGAGTAAAACGTTACTTCAAGTGTCGGATTTTTACTGTGCTTACGAAGAAATCGCAGAAAATTAGGATCGTCAGATTGGATATTGCTGGACTCCGCCTTATGGAAGTCAACGTTAACCCATGCTATGCCAAAAACTTTGCTGTTATAAAGACTGGAAGAATAGATATGCGATTCGCTGAAATTGGCGTTTGAGAGGTCGCTGTCGTCAAGATTTGTTTGATGAAGTGTAACGTTGGCGAATCTCGCGTTTGTGGCGATCGTTCTGCTCAGATTTAACGTGGTCAACCCATGATTAATGTCGCACAAACAAATTTTTTGTAGATGAATGTTGCCAAACTGTTGGCGTGTTTCAGTAAGAATATCGTTGAGAGCGTAGCGATAATGGCCATAACTGTTTACCCAATTGGTGCTGTCATCAGCGGTCTCGAAACGACTCTTTCTAAGTCGATATAGGTCAACCGCGTATTGTTCCCGATTGAAGAAAATCCGTGCCTTTTTCTTCGGGTTGAAATCGGGTGTCCCAAGAGCTGCAATGATGCTCAATCGAATTTCTGGATTGACGATATCGCCGTATCGGTTGAACAGTAGTGGCATATCTGCCAAAGAGGGGTCATCTCCGACATAGGTTCTGACAAGTTCGCATATCACTGTCGGAAATGGTGTTGCCGATTCGATTCGTGTACGCAGGGGTTTGCGGATGTTGACAGCCATTGGTTGGTTCGGTGCTGGTTGCGTCATCCGCATCACAAACTGAGACATGGACAATCCAGCAACGTCGATGTATTTGGCGACGGCGTCGATCTGCGTCGAGAGCATCATCAAATCTTCTGACTCCATCGTCATCAGCATATCTTTATCCGACAAAGAAAAATTCGACTGCCACGCGTCTGAATGGATGATGTTCTGTAGATGCATGACATCCCACCAGGATAGCGACGTCAATCGTTGCATTGAAATCGAGCGTTGTTCAAATTGGCTGCGCAAATAGCCATGTGCAAGGTGACATTTCCCTTGACCTTGCTCCGCTAATAAGTTTACCCCGGCGTCGCGGTCGCCAGCGCGTTGCTGGCTTAAATGAACAATCAACGTGTCGAATGACATATTCTTATTGTCGGATGCGGGGCTGAAAACTCTGTTGATTAGTGCTTGCATGGGATACTTTCTATTGTCAGCGGTTTTAAAAAAATCGTTAGGCTAGCATGTCGATTAGCGCTGAAATAGTGCGTGTTTACCCGTTTGCTGCACACCGGACAGTGTTTATATAATTTGATCAAATAAATGACAAAATCTGATATTGTGATCATAATTAGTCTTTGTATTTAAAAAATGTGATCAAATATTGATTGAATCTTGGTTCGATCACGCGTAACCTGTCCTAAGTGAGTCCCTCATGCAAGCCCACGTTTCTGAATTCTTAAAAGCCAATAATATCCACGAAGTCGAGTGCGTCATTTCCGACATGACCGGTATTGCACGCGGCAAAATTTTGCCGCGTGATCAGTTCGTGGGAACGCGAACATCTGATGCTGTTGGTTTGAGGAGGTCGCTATGACTACGCTTGTCTCCGAACGACCAGGACTTCGCCCAGGAATAGACTGGCATAAGGCAATCGCGCTGCGGGCTAAAGAGCGCGAACAGTATCAACGCAATAATCCGCGCTCGGCGCAGTTCGCGCAGCGCGCAGCACAGCATATGTTGTTTGGCGTTCCTTTGCATTGGATGTCGGACTGGTCAACGCCGTTTTCGCTCACGATTCAAGAGGCGAACGGTGCACAGGTAATCGACGCGGATGGACATCGCTATATCGATTTTTGTCTGGGCGATACCGGTGCCATGTTTGGTCACGCGCCAACGCCGGTTGCGCGCGCGATGGCGCATCAGGCGCAGCTTGGCTACACCGCGATGATGGCGTCCGAAGATGCGGTTTGGGTGGTCGAAGAACTGGCGCGCCGGTTTGCGTTACCCATCTGGCAGTTTGCGCTGAGCGCATCGGATGCCAATCGTTTTGTGATCCGCTGGCTACGCGCTGCAACGGGCCGCTCAAAAATACTGATATTTAATGGCTGCTACCACGGCACCGTGGATGATGTATTTGTTGATCTGGTTGATGGTAAAGCTAAGCAACGCGATAGTTTGTTGGGACAGGTCAGCGATCTGACCCAACATACTGTCGTCGTCGAATTCAATGATTTACCGGCGCTTGAAGCGGCGCTCGCCAAGGGCGATATCGCATGCGTGTTGGCCGAGCCTGTTATGACCAATATTGGCATGGTATTGCCGCAACCGGGTTACTGGGAGGCGGCGCAGAAAATCATCCGAAGATATGACGCCATGCTGGTGCTGGATGAAACGCACACGATCAGCTCAGGGCCGGGCGGCTATAGCGGACAGCACCAATTGCAACCTGATGCGCTGGTACTCGGAAAACCAATTGCAGGTGGTGTGCCATGCGCCGCGTATGGATTTAGCCATGCGTTAGCACAACGTGTAGAACAGACCAAACGCAATGCGCCATCAGGCCATTCTGGGATTGGGACTACGCTGACCGCCAATATGTTGACGATGGCGGCGATGCGCGCGAATCTGGCTGAAGTGATGACAGATGCTGCTTATGAAAAAATGTTCGCGCTGGCAAATCAACTGGCAACCGGATTGCGCGATCTGATCGGACACCATCAGCTTCCGTGGTGTGTCACGCAAATTGGGGCGCGTACTGAATTTCAGTTTTGTAGCGAGCCACCGGGCAATGGCACAGAAGCGGAGCGCATACTGGACAATGAACTGGAAAAAATTATTCATCTGTTCCTGTTAAATCGGGGCATCTTGATCACGCCATTCCACAACATGATGTTGGTTTGCCCGGACACACAGGAATCCGACATCGCGTATTTTTTGCAGCAATTCGACGCCTGTTTGCGTCAACTCATTTGAAGCAACTATGCAGGAAAATTCATTCCCAACGTTACAGGATAAGACGTATCAGACACTAAGGCAGTGGCTGACAGTAGGGCGATTTTTGCCTGGAGAGCGCCTGAAAATCCGCCAGGTTGCAGAGGAGCTGGGCGTATCAATCATGCCTGTGCGCGCCGCGTTACAGCGATTGGCGGCAGAGGGTGGGCTCGTGAATATTCCCAACTGCGGCGTGATGGTACCCAAACTGAAACGCGCCCAGTTCGATGATATTTTGCAGACCCGGATTTTGTTGGAAGGGCAGGCGGCCGAATTGGGCGCGTACCGGATGAGCGACGCCGACAGAATCAAAATGGCGGCTCTCAGCGATCAGATGGCAGCGGCCATTAACGCCAATGACATCAAGGCCTACCTGGAGGCAAACGAAGAATTTCACGTCACGCTGTATCGCGCCAGCGGCTCGCCTTTGCTGATGGAGCTGATCGAAACGGTGTGGTTGAAGGTCGGACCAATTTCAAATCAGTTATTCGAAAACGCGCGCTTTGCAAAAAAACTCAACGACGCACATGAAGATGTTGTCCACGCACTGGTGCGCCAGGACGGTATGGCAGTGCGGCTGGCGATTGAGCAAGATATGTTTTATGCCGGGCAGTATTTGAAGACGAGTTGTACCTGAATTCAAATCAAACCTCGGTATCGATCACCGTTCCCACCGTAATATTTTTTGCCTTGGCCGTTGTTGTAGAGCTTGATGCAGATTGATTCGTCGACGAGGCAGATGACGCCTGGCTGGCAGTCGTATTGCTTAACTGGGCAATCTGCGCCTGAACTGCAGCGATTTCAGCCGCCAATAACTGGGTAGCTGTGGCACTCCCGGCGCTTTTTGCGTCTTCAGTTTGCTTTAACTGTTTCTCATACGCCGCCAGCTGCTTTTCTAAAGCGGCAATTTGCGCCGTTACACTGGTTCCCGTGCTCGAAGCGGACGATGTCGAATCGGCTGACGTTACGCTGCTGACCATTTTTTTCTCCCGAAACCTGGTTGCTGATAATTGATTAACGACCATGGCGCTAATTTATTGAGACCGAATCGTGTAAATTTGGGTAAAGATTAAATTGTGCGATGGAAAGTTGAGATGGTACGGAAAACCGACAGTAATGACGCAAATAAGCGCGAACAATATACAGATTCAGGCAATCCCATTACCATCTGTAAACCCCAAAACCCGCCGGGTTTCTGGGCCATTAGCTGACGTTTACTTCTACCTGGAGCAGCTCAAAATGAATCAGATCAAATTGACCCTGGCGGCGTTACTTGGTATCGCTTGCGTAACGGCCATCGCACAGCAAGGCATTAACCCGGACGACATGGATCTGCATGCCGACGCCTGCACGAATTTTTTCGATTACGCCGATGGCAACTGGCGACAAAAAAATCCGATACCCGACTACATGGATCGCTGGAGTCGACGCTGGCAATCGGGTGAGGTCAACAAAGAGCATGTGCGCGATATTCTTGAAGATGTCTCGACCAGGAAAGACTCCGCCCCGGGTAGCGCGGCGCAATTGTCGGGTGACTTTTATGCCGCCTGCATGAATCAGGGGCAAGCCGATAAACTCGGCGTTACGCCTGCTGAACCGCTGCTAAAGCAGGTCCATGATATTAAGACCCGCGCTCAGTTACAAAGCACCATTGCGCAATTGCATAGGGATGGTATTTTTGTGCCTTTCAGTTTGAGTTCCGGTCAGGATTTGCACGAACCGACGATGGTGATTGCGCATCTGGGCGCTGCCGGGCTTGGCTTGCCAGATCGCGATTACTATTTAAAACCTGAAGCGCGTTTTGTAGACGCGCGCGCTAAATATCTTATTCACGTGGAGAAAATGTTTATTCTGGCCGGAAAATCCCCGTCCGCAGCCAAGATCGCAGCCAAACGTGTTTTTGACTTTGAAAAACGGCTGGCCCTGGCATCGCTGGATAATGTGGCCTTGCGTGATCCGACGTTACAAGACCACAAAATGACGTTTGACGCGTTGAAGAAGCTCACGCCGGGCTTTAACTGGACGTCCTATTTTGACTCTGCAAAGCTGCCTGAGGGCGATCTGAATGTGACACAGCCGAAGTTTATGCAGGAAGTTAGTCACGAATTGCAGGTCGCGCCGCTTAGTCAATGGCGTGACTATCTGGAATGGCAGATTTTGCACAACAATGCCGACGGACTGTCAGCGCCTTTTGTTGAAGAAAATTTTGCCTTCTACGGCAAGGTTTTGAGCGGCGCCACTGAAATGAAACCGCGCTGGAAAACCTGTGCTGAAACGGCAGATCAATTGCTGGGTGATGCGTTGGGTCAAGCCTATGTCGAAAAATACTTTCCGCCCGAAGCCAAGGCACGTATGCAGGATATGGTGAAAAATATCCTGGCTGCGATGCATGACCGCATTACCGGTAACGACTGGATGAGTGACGCAACCCGCGCTAAAGCGTTGGAGAAGCTGGCGAGCTTCAACACAAAAATTGGTTATCCCGATAAATGGAAGGACTACCATGGCATCATTATCGGACGCACCTCATACTGGGATGACCGGATCGCGGCGCAACGCTGGGCTGTTCAGGACGATTTCGGTCAAATTGGCAAGCCGGTGGATCGCAGTCGGTGGGGTATGACGGCACCTACTTCGAATGCTTACTACAATCCGTTCCTCAACGAGATTGTTTTTCCGGCCGGGATTTTGCAGCCGCCCGCCTTTAATGTCAACGTGATCGACGCGGTGAACTACGGTGCCATTGGTGTCGTAATCGGCCATGAAATTACGCACGGCTTTGATGATCAGGGAGCGCAATTTGATGCTGAGGGTCGTCTCAGCAATTGGTGGACAGATGAGGATCACAAGAAATTCGAAGCGCGTGGTAGTTGCGTTGCCAAACAATTCGATGGTTACTTTATTGAGCCTGGTATTCATCACAACGGAAAATTGGTGTTAGGCGAATCGATCGCTGATTTGGGAGGCGCGAAACTGGCGTATCTCGCGTATGAAAAATCCCGTGAGGGCAAAGGGCCGGAACCAACTATCGATGGCTTCACTCCTGAGCAGCAGTTCTTCCTGGCCTGGGGACAATGGCGTGGCGACGAAACGCGCCCAGAAGCGCAACGCACGATGGTGCAAGGGGATCCGCATCCGGTGGCGAAATTCCGTGTGAATGGGCCTCTGTCGAATTCGCCGTATTTCCGCGCGGCGTTTAGTTGTAAGCCCGATGCGGAGATGGTGCGTCCGGACGCGCTGCGCTGCGATGTCTGGTAATTGACAGTTGGGTGTAATACGCTGCGCTATTACACCCTGCTTACACCGATCTGACTAAACGGATGCCACTACGCTGCCAGGGTGTAATACGCTGCGCTATTACACCCTACTTACACCGATCTCACTAAACGGATGCCGCTACGTTGCCAGCGCGCTGATGTTGGGAAAAAATTTCGATAAGTCAGCCGCGCGTGGCCAACCGGGGTGAATCCGGATGAACCCCGCAAGACATATTGATCCACCATAAATTTGCCGTTGTATTCACCGATGGCACCATCCGAAATCTGAAAGCCTGGGTAGGGCGTGTAACTGCTGTTGCACCATTGCCAGCAAGTGTCAAAGAGCTGTGATGGCGGGTGGGCTTGCTGAGCCGCATATTCCCATTCGGCTTCCGTGGGTAATCGTGCGCCTATCCATGTGGCGTAGGCAGCGGCTTCGAAAAAAGAGAGATGCGCTACTGGCTGATGCGGACTGAGTTTTTGCGAGCCGTGCAACGTGAATTCCCACCAATTTCCGCGTTCGTCGCAATGCCAATATATCGGGTGTCGCACTTGCTGTTGCTGCACCCAATTCCAACCGTTCGCCAGCCACAACGCGGGATTTTGGTAGCCACCTGCCCGGATAAATTCCAGGTATTCAGTGTTGTTCACCAGGCGTGATGCAATCTGAAACGCTTCAACAAACTGGCGGTGGCGCGGCGTCTCGTTATCGAAGCAAAAATCGTTACCTTGATGACCGATTTCAACCACACCAGCGTCGAGGTGATGCCATTCCATTGCAAGCTCTGATGGTGTCACGTAGTCGCGAATTGTGTCGCTGGCTTCAGGTGCCAACATTGCCGGATGCAGTGGATTGCAGGACAGCAGGTGTTTAATATCAGTGAGCATTAATTCCTGATGCTGCTGTTCATGTTGAATGCCAAGTTCGAGCAAGTCGTTCAGTTTTTCGGAGGAATTATGCTGCAATAATTTTTTCATCCGTTGATCGACAGCGTGGCGATAGGCCAGGATTTCCTTCATTCCAGGGCGTGTCAACAGTCCGCGCTGTGGTCGCGAAAATTGTTCGCCTATGCCGTTGTAGTAGGAATTGAACAGCATACGGAATGCCGGATGATGTGGTTTAAATTCTGCTTCAAAACTGCCCAATATAAAGGTTTCAAAAAACCAGGTCGTATGGGCCAGATGCCATTTAATCGGACTTGCGTCGGGCATGGACTGAGCTGCGGCATCTTCATCTGACAAATACGACGCGATGGCGATTGAATGGTCGCGTGTGCATTGCCAGCGCGATGCTGGCGTTGCGGGGGAGGTGTTCAGCATGGAAGTCATATTGCACTGGCACGAACTACGGCAAACCAGTTGGCGTCGTCGGTCCAATGATGTGCGCATCCGAATCCGGCAGTTTCCAGTAAATTCAATAATTGCGGTAGCGTGTACTTGTAGCTGCTTTCAGTGTGGATCCGTTCGCCGCGAATAAAATGGCGGTGCTGATTGTCCCATTTCACAGTCAAATCCATGCGCGCTTCCAGATGCATTTCGATGCGCGACTTAATCTGGTTAAAAAAAGCGACGTGCTTCCATTGAGTTAGATCGAAATCGGTTCCAAGCAAATCGTTGATGTGCAGTAGTGCATTCAGATTGAATGCAGCGGTGACTCCCAGACTATCGTTATAGGCATCATTTAGCACGGCGGATTCTTTGACGAGATCTGCGCCGATCAGTATGCCGCCATGCGTATCGCTCTGATTGCGAATTTGTTTTAAAAATGCGAGCGCTGCATCAGGATCGAAATTGCCGATCGATGATCCGGGGTAGAAAAATAGTCGATGATCTGCGCGCACCTGATCTGGCAATTGCCATTGGCCAGAAAAATCCATACCAAGCGGGGTAACCTCGATGTGCGGATAGCGTTGACGTAGGCGCTGTGCAGCATCGTTGAGATGCGATGCTGAGATATCGACCGGTACATATTGGTCCGGATGAAGATGCGCAAATAATCTTTCGGCTTTGGCACAGTTGCCCGCGCCCAGATCGATTAGCGTTCCACCAGGAGCGATGGTGCGCGACATATCGTTTAGATGGCGATCAAAAATAGCGCTCTCGGTCCGCGTTAAATAATATTCAGGCAGGGAGCAGATGGCTTCGAATAAGGTTGACCCTAAACGATTATAGAAGAATTTTGGTGAGATGCTGGCGTGGTCACGCAACAATCCGGCGGCCATTTCCTGTTGTGCAGTTTCTGTGGAGGTGCTGTTGAGTTCAGACATGATCAGCCACTTGGTAGGGTCAGAAGGAGTCCATCATACTCGTCAAGTTTGACATGTGCATGAACTGGAAAAAGCGTGTGATGTTACTCGTCGGTGTGTTTGTGGTGCGCAGCGCGTTCAACCAGCGCGTGTTCACACAGCTTGAATCCAAGGTAAGCAAACACGGCAAAAAAAGAGGTCACGATTAACTCGATTAATTGAACCAGCCCACCGTCCCATAACGCATCAAGTCCGTAGTCAGCGAGATAGTTGGCGTTGGCAGACACGTACTTAACTAAGTCCAGTGACAGTAGTCCAAAAATCAGGAACAACGCTACCATCAACAAATAGGTGATCGCGCTATGCTGCACCAGCCAGGTAAATAGTTTTGTGTGGTGGCGCACACTCATGACTGATACCCCGTATATATGCTGGACAATAAGCCGGATTCAACCCAGTTTCTCAGGTAGCCTGCCGCCAGACCAGCAGCGTTATCGCCCGCAAATTCGGTTGCGGTGTCGCATAGCTGGGTGAAGCTGTTTCCATCTATAACGGCGCGCAGCAAGTGTGCTTCGTCGGCAGCGACTGAGCGCCATTGGTTTTGAAAATCGACACGCCAGATCAGCAGCCGGTGCTGGAATTCTTCAGGTGGTTCGGTCTCAGCATTCTCATCGGCTGTCAGCGCAGTCCAGAGCGGTTCGACGTTCCAGTCCAGCGCCAGCAGTCGCACACTG
>Ga0206857_1115_pt2 | contig 11593 bp, 13 predicted proteins | sample Alteio_BWOrgCont_49_FD_152865 | JGI IMG/M metagenome (GOLD analysis project Ga0206857, IMG submission 152865) | Enriched cells from forest soil in Barre Woods Harvard Forest LTER site, Petersham, Massachusetts, United States -... | ecosystem: Environmental > Terrestrial > Soil > Temperate forest >...
GCCTGCAACAATCTGGCGGCAGTTTTCATCCCAACTTTGGTCACGCCAGGAATACCGTCAGTGGCATCGCCCATTAACGCCAGCAATGACGCCAGTTGCTCAGGTGGCACGCCGAATTTATTTTTTACCCAGACGCTGTCATGCCATTCATTTTTAAAATGATCCCAGATCAATGCGCCGTGTTCGATCAGCACGTGCAGGTCTTTGTCGGTTGACACCACGGTTGCATCGCCGCGCCCCTCGGCTAACCACCGCGTGACAACGGTGGCGATGACATCATCTGCCTCGACTTCGGGCACACAGAGCACTTTGATCGGAATCTGTCCGAGTTGTGTATAGAACGTGCGCAGGCCGCTACGCAGTGCATCGGGCATTGGTGCACGTTGGGCGCGGTAATCTGGATAAAGTTGGTGACGCCAGGTCGGGCCGCCGAAATCAAATGCTGCGACGATGTGGCTTGGCGCATGTTCGTGGCGCAGCTTGTGAAATGCGGACAACGAGAAGCGCAAAGCGGATTCAGCTTTTTCAACCGAATCCGGCTCAGGACCAGCTTCGTAGATACGCCGCACGATGTTCAGACCGTCGATGGCTAGCAATTTTGCCATGGCAAACGAGGGGGAAATTGGGACTAGTGCATTATACGACGGGTATCTGATCGCCCGGCATATCAAAACTGGATCACCCGCCTAAACGAGGCGAAATATGTCGATCTACAGTGGAGGGGGATCATCTGCCACGATTCTGACGAACGAACCTCCCAGATATCCAACAAATCCTGCCATACCCAACGCCAATGTCGTGGAGATGCTGCGTGCTGTCCATTCGGTAGCTCTGCCACACGTCGAGCTTGTACATTCTGGAGTTTGTGAGCGTTGCCACCTGATCGCAGAAGGTACTGCTGTAATTAATCCAGCCGTACCAACTAAAACTCCGGTGACAAACTGAGCGCCGAAATATTCACCGTGTTGCGCTTGATGGTAGGCGAGACCTGTACCAAAACCTGTCACAAGCGAGCCGACGCCCATCACTATCGCCGTGTTGAACGGTGTCAGATAATTGCTGACCCGTTGGTAGCTGGACGTAGGTTTTGGTTTGCCAGTATTGTTTGCAGATTCAATGCCACTTTTTTCATCGACAGAAACAATCACAGGATCCGTCGGTTCTTCTTCATCACCGAATGCGCGGACGCGCCCGTCTCCAACCTTGAAACTGCGGGTTTGCAGCAATATCGATGGTGAATCGGGGACATATTCAGGATTGTTCATACCATTCTCCAGCAATGGGGTAGTGAAGTTGGGGCTAGACTTAGAATTTGGGACAGACACAAATAACTCCATAAATAATCAGTTCAGGTGTTTCAAAGCAAGCCGTTGGCTGCAGGACGTTGGCTACATTTGCCTGACTTTGGGTTTAAAAAATACGTTTGCACACGAGATAACGTTGATTCCCGTGAGCCGGAAGTATCTGATCTGAATGACGCACAGACAACAAGGCTTTACCCGATTAAGGTAAACCCTGGTGATAGTCGCGGACTAATTCTCCTTCGTGACCAACGTTGTTTTTAAAAAAATTGAATGGTCAACCAGGACTTTTACCTGAGGTAGCCGTACTATAATGCCAGCAGTCAAAATTACTTTCCGGAAAACCCATGACACGCCGCTACTCCGACATGAACCAACATGACGCGCTCTACAAGATCGCCCGCGCCTACCCCGGTGGCCTGGATGCCCTGGCAGAAAAAATGGATATGTCCGTGAATGTATTGCGCAATAAGCTTGCGCCGCATATCGACACGCATTACCCGTCGTTTGAGGAAGTCTCGCAGGTCATCACCTTATGCTCGGAAGCCGGGCTCAAAGATGCTTTGATGCCGTTGCACGCGCTATTGAGCCGACATGGCATGGCAGCGTTCGTCGTGCCAGAGCCGCAGCATATTTCCGATGATGATTTGTCGCAGACGGTGTGTAAAGTAATGAGCCAGGTTGGCGGGGTTGCCGAGGCTGTGTCGACTGCACTGCTGGATGGTGTGATTACGGACGCCGAAGCGGATTTGATTGAACGCGAATTTCAGGGCGCGTTGACCGCACTGGGAGAATGGCGCGCCCGCATCCGCGCACACGGCGGTCGCTGATTTTACAGGCTAACCAGATTTACCTGCTTTGGTTTGCGCACTAGTGGGTAGACACCAAGTAGCATGCTGCCTATCGCGATGCCAGTCATGACCCAATCAAACGTCATGATCGTCATCACAGCCGCCCACCATAGTGCGATCGCAGAGAGCACGGGCAAAATCAACATCGTGATAACGTCCCACGCCGACTTCATACAGACCCGTCGGAAATTCCAGGCACAGGCAAATCCGGCGAGACCGTAATAGTAGGCCGCTTGCACGCCGATGATATTGATTGACGCTTTCATGACGTCGGCGATGCTAACCGATATCAGCGAAGAAATCAGCAGGGTCACTCCAATTACAGCAATCAGAAATGTCGCCCAATGTGGTGTTTGCCATTTAACGTGCACGGTCGACCATCGTTTATCAAGCACGCCATCACGCGATTGCGCAAACATTGTGCGGGTAAATTGCAGCATCGAGGTTTCCAGATTTCCTATCGTGGAAAGCATCAAAGCCAGCACCGCGAGATAACTCCAGCGCCCAGGAAAAAGTTTATTTGCAACGTCGAAAACGACATTGACGCCAGATTTGTTAATTTCGTCGTCACTCAACACGACCAGCGTAACAGCGGCAAATGCAGTGAACGCAGCAATGATAACGATCATCGCTGCGACTGCGCCAAGCCCGGGAGATTTCTTCGAATCCCTGGTTTCTTCGGTGAGGTTCAGTGAGACGTCCCAGCCCCAGAAAAAGAACAACGCGATAATCGCGCCGTTGGCAAACGAAGTTGGGCTGAACGCCATCGGCGAGAACTGCTGCCAGGACAGGGTATGTAATGCGTGCGGACCAAATTCGATAATGGCGGCGATCGATACGATGGAGAGGATCACCAGTTCAATCGAGGTCATGATGACCTGTACTTTCCCGGTTAACTTGATTCCCTTCACGATCACAATCGTGACTAACATTAACCACATCATCGCGCAGGCTGTCACAGCGATTTGCGACGCGGCGAGTGCCGGTGAAATTAGCATCAATGTTGCGGTTCCGGCTGGAATCGTAGCGGACACCATGAATAACGCCGATGAAACCATCAATGTCCATCCAGCAAAAAATCCCAATTTTTTACCGAAGATTGCGCTGACCCACGTGTAAGACGCTCCGGCGTTGGGCGTATGACTGTTCAAATGCATGTAAGCGAACACAATGCCGAGCACCAGCAAGCCGCAATACACCAGACTGGCCGGGGCGAGTATGCCAACTGCGCCGATTAGCGTGACCATCGTGGCGGAGATGCTGAACGTGGGAGCAGAGCCCGCTATGCCCATTGCTATCGAATGGACAAATCCTAATGAATCTTTTTTGAGTTCTGACAATCTGCGCTCCCTGAATGTTGAACGTGTGGCCGTTCTGTCGTTATTCTTCTGCGTCGATTAGATAACATTTCTTGGACGCAAGTCAAATAATTCTTAGGGAGCGCATAGCGGACATGCGCTGTTGTAACTAGGTTTTTATAAATTTATTCAGGGATTGATTGAATTTTTCGGTATTTTCAAAACCGATTACGCGACCGGACTCATTCGATTGCAGATCAAAGAAAATAATGCCGGGTGGTCCGAACAAATTGAATTGTTTGAGTAAAGCTTTATCGTCGTCGCTATTTGCCGTGACATCGGCTTGCAGCAAAACGACCTGGCCGAGCTTAGCGTGGATGCCAGGTTCTGTGAATGTCAGCTTTTCCATCTCTTTGCAGGATACGCACCAATCTGCGTAAAAATCCAGCATTACCGGTTTGCCTTCTGCTTTAGCTTGCAATAATGCCTGCTGAAGTTCTTGAGTCGACTTGATGCGCTTGAACTGCACGCCTGCATTTTTCTCTGCGGACGCTGTGGAATTGATATGCGCTAGCGGTGCGAAGACGTCGCGGCCACCGGATGCAAGCCCGACCAATTCAGTCGCGCCGAGCAAACAAAGTACGACCGCACATGCTTTACGTATAGTGCCGCTGCTACGAATCAGAAATACGCCGTAACCAATCAGCAAACCTGCCCAGCACAACATCTGCAACCAGGCCGGCAATACCGGCGATACCAGCCAAAGCGCCACCGCCAGCATCAACACGCCAAACAATTGTTTAACCGCTTGCATCCAGCGCCCTGCGCGCGGCAACAGTGTGCCCGCCGACAAACCGACCAGCAACAGCGGAACACTCATGCCCATTGCCATCGAAAACAGCGCAGTCCCGCCGATAAATACGTTGCCGGTTTTGCTGATGTATAAAAGCGCGCTGGCCAGCGGTGCCGCTACGCATGGTCCCACGATCAATGCCGAGATTGCGCCCATGATAAACACGCCCACCAACTTGCCCGACGATTGGCGTCCTGACGCATCGGTCAGCTTACTTTGCAAACTGGCTGGAACTTGCAACTGGTAGACGTCAAACATCGACAAAGACAGCCCGACCAACAACAGACCAAATGCGCCCAGCACCCATGGGTTTTGCAACGCTGCAGCCAATCCTTCGCCGAGCAGTCCTGCAGCGATACCAAGCGCGGTATAAACGATGGCCATGCCTAAGGAATAGCTCAGAGACAGAATAAATCCGCGCCGACGACTGATGCTCGCGCCTTCACCCACGATGATCGATGAAAGTATCGGCACCATCGGCAGCACACATGGGGTGAACGCCAGCCCCAATCCCAGCAATAAAAAAAGCGGCATGATGATAATTAGTCTGCCGCTTTGTAATGAATTTTTTAGCTGATCTGTATCGTCGGGGCTAACGTTAGCGCCAGCGGGGGGAGGCGCTGAGCCTAGCTTAAATGCGCCACTATCAAAGTGCTGCGTCGAATCCAGCGGCGCGTAACACAAACCTTGATCTGAGCACCCCTGGCCGCGCGAAGTAAGTGTCCAGCTGGCTTGTGCTGGATCGATGGCAATTATTGGAATCTGTACCGTGATCGAGTGGCGATAAGTCTCAACATTCTTCCCGAACGTCTCATCGAAATGAATTGTACCTTTCGGGATTACCGGCTCACCCAACGTTGCGCCAACCGCCGTAAATTTGAATCGCTCGCGGTACATGTAGTATCCGTCGGCAATGATGTAGGTGACTTCAATCTTGTCCGGCCCGACTTGCTTGCTACTGAATTGGAACGCCTGTTCCGGATCAAGAAATTCGGGATCGGCATGCGCCATCGTTGCTATGCCTGACAAGGATAAACTCATCAGTAATTGGCACATTACGATAAATAATTGGGATAGTTTTCGGAAAGACATGAGCAGACCAGGTTGGCAGGTGGTTCGTTACTATAACTCAATCAGTAAAATCGGGGATTCAACGGATGGCCCAGACGTAAAAAAAGCCAGGCTTGAATCCTGGCTTTTTTTCTACAACTTCGATTACTCTACTGTCGCAACGTCTGCATCGTCGCTGATTTCAGGACGATCAACCAGTTCAACATAAGCCATCGGAGCATTGTCGCCAACGCGGAAACCCATTTTCAAAATACGCAGGTAACCGCCATTGCGATTAGCGTAACGTGGTCCCAATTCAGCGAACAATTTCAATACGATTTCGCGATCGCGCAGGCGGGAAAATGCCAGGCGTTTGTTGGCCAATGTGTCTGTTTTACCCATAGTCAAAATAGGTTCAACGACGCGGCGCAATTCTTTTGCTTTTGGCAATGTAGTTTTGATCGCTTCATGTTTCAGCAGTGATACTGTCATGTTGCGCAGCATCGCTAAGCGATGGGAGGAGGTACGATTGAGCTTACGTAAGCCGTGACGATGACGCATGATATTTCCTTCGTTAGTTTAGGTGTCCAGCTCTTCTATCACAAACAATTGTGCGGGCCGGTGCATGATTAAAATTACTTCTTTATTTTTACTGCTTCGAGACCTAAGTCTCTTGCTCACCCGGATATCTGTTTCCAAATACCCGGGCAACATTTCTTACTTCTCTAAACCAGCCGGTGGCCAGTTTTCCAATTTCATACCCAGTGACAAACCGCGCGAAGCCAAAACTTCTTTGATTTCATTCAACGATTTGCGACCCAGATTTGGCGTCTTCAACAATTCGTTTTCAGTACGCTGGATCAGATCACCAATGTAGTAGATATTTTCCGCTTTCAGGCAGTTCGCTGAACGCACTGTCAGTTCCAGATCATCGACTGGACGCAACAGGATAGGATCAACCATCGGTGCACGTGAAGGCGCTTCAGCAGCAGCTTCTGTGCCTTCCAATGCTGCGAATACATTCAACTGGTCAACCAACACACGCGCTGATTGGCGAATCGCTTCTTCTGGCGTAATCACGCCATTGGTTTCAATGGTGATGATCAGTTTATCCAGATCAGTACGTTGTTCAACACGAGCCGATTCAACAGAATACGAAACGCGACGTACTGGAGAGAACGATGCATCCAGAATAATGCGGCCGATAGTACGGTTGGCATCTTCGGACAAACGACGGACGTTACCAGGAACGTAGCCGCGACCTTTTTCTACTTTGATCTGCATATCCAACTTGCCACCGGCAGTCAGATTAGCGATAACGTGATTCGGGTTGATCAGCTCAACGTCGTGCGGCAGATCGATATCCGATGCCAACACTGCGCCTTCGCCTTCTTTTTTCAACGTCAATGTGACTTCGTCACGATTGTGCAATTTGAAAACGATGCCTTTCAGGTTCAACAAGATATCAACGATATCTTCCTGAACGCCGTCCAGCGTCGAATATTCGTGTACAACACCAGCGATCGTTACTTCAGTAGCGGCGTAACCTGTCATGGAAGACAGCAATACGCGACGTAATGCATTACCCAAAGTGTGGCCATAGCCACGCTCAAACGGTTCCATCACAACTTTTGCTGAACCTTCGGCCAGCATTTCTACATCGATAATACGTGGTTTTAACAAGCTGTTTTGCATGAAATGTCCTTTTCAATACCCTCGGCTCGTTACGCCGATAAGGCTGATGGCATGTCGAAAAAAGCCCTTTGATGCGAATCAAAGGGCCGGAGAAAAACTGGATTAGCGTGAATACAATTCAACGATCAACGATTCGTTGACGTCAGCTGCGATATCGCTACGGTCTGGAGTGGACTTGAATGTACCTTCCATCTTCTTGGCATCAACGGAAACCCATGAAGGCATACCGATTTGTTCTGCCAGAGACAAAGCTTCGAGGATACGTGTTTGTTTTTTTGCTTTTTCACGAACAGCAATCACATCACCCGCTTTAACTTGATACGAAGCGATGTTGACGACTTTTGCGTTCACGGTGAATGCTTTGTGGCTGACCATCTGACGTGCTTCTGCACGAGTTGAGCCGAAGCCCATACGATAACAAACGTTATCCAGACGTGATTCCAGCAACGACAACAGGGTTTCACCTGTGTTGCCTTTGCGGCGATCTGCTTCAGCGAAGTAGCGGCGGAACTGGCGTTCCAAAATGCCGTACATACGTTTAACTTTTTGCTTTTCGCGCAATTGATTACCGAAGTCAGAAGTACGTGCGCCTGATTTCGCGCCGTGCTGACCTGGTTTTACATCTAATTTGCATTTCGAATCTAAAGAGCGACGTGCGCTTTTCAGGAAGAGGTCAGTGCCTTCGCGGCGTGACAATTTTGCTTTTGGTCCAATATAACGTGCCACAATAATTCCTTTAATAAATGACGCTGAACAGATTATTCTGCAGCGCTAGTCTGGACTGCGTGCTTCCAGACGGTGGGCTTATAACAAAACCCGCCAAAAATCTGCGGGTCGTATTCTAACCGATTACCGGTCAGAACGGTAGTGCTGAATTCAGCGGCAATTAGCTCGCCGCCAACATCAACAAATTAGATACGACGACGCTTAGGTGGGCGGCAGCCGTTATGCGGTACTGGAGTAACGTCCTGGATCAAGGAGATCTTGATGCCAAGGTTATTCAGTGCGCGCACTGAAGATTCACGTCCAGGACCTGGTCCTTTGATGCGAACTTCCAGATTTTTCACGCCGCATTCAACTGCTACTTTACCGGCCGCTTCCGCTGCTACCTGAGCTGCGAATGGTGTCGATTTACGTGAGCCTTTGAAACCAGCACCACCAGCAGTTGCCCAGGACAGTGCATTGCCTTGGCGATCTGTGATCGTGATGATGGTGTTGTTAAAGGACGCATGTACGTGTGCGATGCCTTCAGCAACGTTCTTTTTAACTTTTTTACGCGCACGCGCTGCGGCTGCGGTATTTGGTGCTTTTGCCATAATTGATTCCTTGAATCACTCAGACTAGCTGAGCGATGTAACTAACCTGGATTATTTTTTCAACGATTGTGCTGCTTTACGTGGTCCCTTACGGGTACGTGCATTAGTACGAGTGCGTTGACCACGGCAAGGCAAGCCTTTGCGATGACGCATACCGCGATAGCAACCCAGATCCATCAAACGCTTGATGCTCATGGATACTTCACGACGAAGATCACCTTCAACGACAAACTTAGCGATTTCATCGCGCAGCTTCTCTAATTCGTTATCGTCCAGGTCCTTCACCTTTTTATTGGTGGCGACACCTGTAATCGCGCAGATTTCTTCTGAGCGTGGACGTCCAATACCATAAATTGCTGTTAAGCCGATTACAGTATGTTGATGATTTGGGATGTTTACCCCTGCGATACGTGCCATTCGTTATTCCCCGATCAAAATTTAACCTTGACGCTGCTTGTGACGTGGTTCCGTGCAAATAACACGAACGACGCCTTTGCGTTTGATGATCTTGCAATTGCGGCATATCCGCTTAACCGATGCGAGAACTTTCATTTTGTTGCCCTCTTTCCTAACACTGCTTAAATTATTTAAGCCTGGTTTTATTAATGTTACTTGGTACGGAACACGATCCGTGCGCGACTCAAATCATACGGTGTCAATTCCACTGTCACCTTGTCGCCTGGAAGAATACGAATATAGTTCATGCGCATTTTTCCAGAAATATGACCTAATACTACGTGCCCGTTTTCAAGCTTCACTCTAAATGTTGCATTGGGTAGATTCTCAAGAATCTCGCCCTGCATTTGAATTACGTCGTCTTTTGCCATTCTTGTTTTATTCCCTCACGTCACCGTGAAGAAATTCCGCCTTTGAAGTTAGCTTTGCGAAGTAAGGAATCATATTGCTGGGACATTACGTAGTTCTGTACCTGCGCCATGAAATCCATCGTTACGACAACGATAATCAACAGTGAAGTGCCGCCGAACGAAAATGGAACTTTCCATTTTGCGATCATGATCTCTGGAACCAGACAAACCACCGTGATATATACCGCACCTGCCAAAGTCAAACGCATCAAAATCTTATCTATGTAGCGCGCTGTTTGCTCACCAGGTCTGATCCCGGGTACGAATGCGCCACTTTTCTTCAAGTTATCTGCAGTCTCTTTACTGTTGAAAACCAAAGCAGTATAGAAAAAGCAGAAAAATATAATTGCAACTGCGTACAGCAACATATGGATCGGCTGACCAGCGCCCAACGATAACGTCAGATCTTTCAGGAAACGCATGAAAGACGAATCATCACCTGTGCTGACGAAAAATCCAGTTAGCGTCGCAGGCAACAAGATAATCGACGAAGCAAAAATAGGAGGAATAACACCGGCCATATTTAACTTCAGTGGCAAATGACTGCTTTGCCCACCGTAAATCTTATTACCAACCTGCTTCTTGGCATAGTTCACCAAAATCTTGCGCTGACCACGTTCAATGAAGACAACGGCGTACGTTACAAACGCTGCAACAGCACAAATCACTAAAGCGATAAATGGGTTCATCGAGCCAGTACGAACCAACTCCAGCAAACTACCAACTGCATTCGGTAAGCCAGCGGCAATACCTGCAAAAATAATGATAGAAATACCGTTACCCAAACCGCGTTCTGTAATCTGCTCACCGAGCCACATCAAGAACATCGTGCCAGTGACCAACGTTACTGCTGTCGTTAATCTGAACGCCATACCTGGATCGATAACCAAACCAGCTTGATGTTCCAACGCGACTGCAATACCAAATGCCTGAAACGACGCCAATATCAAGGTTCCATAACGCGTATATTGCGTAATTTTCCGACGACCAGATTCGCCTTCTTTTTTCAAGGCTTCCAGCGGCGGGTACACAATCGACATCAACTGCATAATGATCGATGCCGAAATATACGGCGTGATCCCCAACGCAAACACTGCAAAACGCGATAACGCTCCGCCAGAGAACATATTAAACATACCCAGAATACCGCTCGAGTTTTGTTTAAACAGTTGCTCCAATTGCGCCGGATCAATGCCTGGAACCGGGATATGCGCACCGATTCGATATACCACTAGTGCTGCGAGTAAGAACCAGAGTCTTCCCCAAGGAAAACCGCTGGCACTGCCTTTAGCTAACTGAGGAGATGTCGCCAATTAGGACTCCGGTAATTAAGCGACTGATCCGCCAGCCGCTTCGATCGCTGCTTTGGCACCTTTAGTAGCGATCAAGCCGGTCAATTTCACTTTTCTGGAAATTTCACCAGAAAGGATGACGCGGACAGTTTTCGCCAACTGAGATACCAGACCCGCCTGCTTCAGTGCCAACATATCGACATCTTCGATAGGCAATGCATTGATCTCAGACAAGTTGACTTCAGCTTTGTATGGAGTAGCCATCGATTTGAAACCACGCTTAGGCAGACGACGTTGCAAAGGCATTTGACCGCCTTCAAAACCGACTTTATGGAAACCGCCAGTACGTGACTTCTGACCTTTGTGACCACGGCCAGCTGTCTTACCTAAACCAGAACCGATACCACGACCAACACGACGTTTGTAGTGTTTTGCGCCATCAGCTGGTTGAATTGTATTTAATTGCATAATTTGCTCCGATCGCAAACCTTGCGGCTTACGATACAACCTTCACAAGATAGGCGACTTTGTTGATCATGCCGCGCACCGCTGGAGTGTCTTCTAATTCACGAACTGAATTAACACGACGCAAGCCCAAACCACGCACTGTTGCACGGTGTGATTCACGTGTGCCGATCAGGCCCATTACCAATTTAACTTTTAATGTTTTCGTCATTTCGATCACCCTTTTTCCAACTAAGCGAGAATTTCTTCAACGGACTTACCGCGCTTAGCAGCGATTTCCGAAGGAGTACTCATTTTGGACAAACCATCCAGGGTAGCGCGGACCATATTGTATGGATTAGTAGAGCCGTTTGATTTAGCAACCACGTTCTCAATTCCCATTACTTCGAAAATTGCGCGCATTGGTCCGCCAGCAATCACGCCAGTACCTTCTTTAGCAGGCATGATCATCACTTTGGATGCGCCATGACGCCCAGTTACTGTGTGTTGCAAAGTACCGTTTTTCAACGTGACTTTAATCATTTTGCGACGTGCTTCTTCCATTGCTTTTTGTACCGCAACAGGAACCTCTTTCGATTTTCCTTTGCCCATACCGATACGGCCATC
>Ga0206857_1163_pt1 | contig 11568 bp, 2 predicted proteins | sample Alteio_BWOrgCont_49_FD_152865 | JGI IMG/M metagenome (GOLD analysis project Ga0206857, IMG submission 152865) | Enriched cells from forest soil in Barre Woods Harvard Forest LTER site, Petersham, Massachusetts, United States -... | ecosystem: Environmental > Terrestrial > Soil > Temperate forest > O...
TTGAAGTATCTCTGCAAAATCTTGGGCTTCTCGCGTTTTTATGACAAGTTCACCCGCAAAGGCGGGGCTGCCCGTCTCTAGATACTTTTTGAGGGACTGCATATCCAACAAGACACCGTGACTCTACGTTATCAGCCGCCAGAGTCGGCTGGCAAAGCATTCTCCACAAACGGCTCCGGCCGGTCTGCGTGAAGCAAACCCGGCCGGAACAGGAAAATTTTGCGATGCCAAAGCACAACCATTGACTCTCAAGAGTGACGGGAGGTCAGCTTGCTTCCCGTGTATTCTTCGATATTGGCATCGTGTGGAATTGGTTTAGTGAATCTTGAGGGTCAGTTGTGGGGTTGACTGCATCGCGCCGTGTGTGGCCACGACCGAAATGACGGCGTTGTTGGCGGGAATACCTGTGCCGCAACCCGTGCAGAAACTCAATCCAAGAAGAGCAACCAAGCCAATGCTCAGTAGCCGGATGCCACGCCGCTTCTTCCAGCTAAAGCAGAAGAGCATGAACGCCATGGAGGTTCCCAGGGCTTGTGAGGCTGGGAAGCGGGAGGATGACGCCGCAAGAGTTGGGGCAGATACAGTGAGAACACTGGAAGCCACGCCATTCGATGTCTTCACGGTCGCTGGTGAGAAGCTGCAGGTAATACCTACAGGCAACCCTGAACAGCTCAGTGCGATGTCGGACCCGAATCCGGGTTGTGGCGTCACGGAAACCGTCATGGTGGCGCTTGACCCAAGGGCGACGTCAATTGTTGAGGAAGGCAAGGTCACGTCAAAGGGCGTACTGGTAATGGTGTAGCTGGCCGACGCCGGCGAACTGGCGACGTATCCCTTGGCCATCGTGATTGCCATGAGCGTTTGAGTGGTGGGAATGCTGATGGGGGCCGTATAAACCAGGGAGCTTGTGGTGGGTACTGTTCCGTCGGTGGTGTAGAAGATCGTAGCGCCGGGCGTCGCGGCGTTGACGCTGACTGTTTGAGTCGAGTTGTACGTTCCGGATGCCAGGCTGAATACTGGCGGGGCCGCCGGCAGCGTGATGGTGTAAAGTGCGGAGCTCACTGGACTACTGGAGTATCCGGGTGCGATCGCGATGGCTTGGAGTGTCAACGAAGTAACGATGTTGATTGGACCGCTGTAGATAGCGGAGGCGGTTGTAGGTGTAGAGCCATCCATGGTGTAGTAGATCGTTGCACCGGGTGTGGGCGTGCTAAGGCTGACCACTTCGACCAGATTGTAGCTTCCGGCAGACAGGCTGAAGATGGGTGCAGCGGCGGGCAGATTGATGGTGTATGCGGCCGAACTCACCGGGCTGTTGGAGTATCCAGTAGCGATTGCGATCGCCTGGACGGTCTCCGAAGCGGATACGGTGATCGGGCCGGCATATATCGATGAGTTCGTTGTTGGTGTGGCGCCGTTGGTGGTGTAGTAGATGGTCGCTGCCGGCGTCGAGCTGGTGATGGCGACTGTCTGTACCGAGGTGTAGGTTCCAGCGGCCACGCTGAAGATGGGGGCCGCAGCGGGCAGGTTGATGGTGTATGAGGCTGAACTCACCGGGCTGGCAGAGTACCCACTTGCGATTGCGATGGCCTGGATGGTCTCGGAATTAGATACGGTGATGGGTCCGCTATATACGTTCGAGCCTGTCGTCGGTGTGGCGCCGTTGGTCGTGTAATAGATGGTTGCCGTGGGCGTCGAGCTGCTAATGGAAACGGTTTGGGTCGAAGTATAGGTGCCTGCAGCAGGACTGAACACCGGCGCCGCAGCCGGCAGGTTGATGGTGTATGCGGCTGAACTCACCGGGCTGGCAGAGTACCCACTTGCGATAGCGATGGCTTGGATAGTCTCAGAAGCGGAGACTGTAATCGGGCCAGCGTAGATTGGTGAACTCGTTGTTGGTGTGGCGCCGTTGGTGGTGTAGTAGATGGTCGCCGCCGGTGTGGAACTGCTGATGGCGACTGTCTGAGCCGAGGTGTAGGTTCCGGGTGCGACGCTGAAGGCCGGTGCTGCTGCGGGTAGGTTGATGGTGTATGCAGCCGAACTTACGGGGCTGGCAGAGTACCCACTTGCGATTGCGATGGCTTGGATAGTCTCCGAAGCAGATACGGCTATCGGGCCGCTATAAATCGATGAGCTCGTTGTTGGTGTAGCACCGTTGGTGGTGTAGTAGATGGTCGCCGCCGGTGTGGAACTGCTGATGGCGACTGTCTGAGCCGAGGTGTAGGTTCCGGATGCGACGCTGAAGACCGGTGCTGTTGCGGGTAGATTGATGGTGTATGTGGCTTGACTTATCGGGCTGCTGGAGTACCCACTTGCGATTGCGATGGCCTGGATGGTCTGAGAGATTGAGACATCAATGGGACCGGTATAGAGATGGGCATTGGTTGTGGGCGTCACACCATTGGTGGTGTAGTAGATGGTCGCAGCCGGCGTTGAACTGGTGATGGCGACGGTCTGTACCGAGGTGTAGGTTCCCGAGTCCACGCTGAAGATCGGTGCTGCTGCGGGCAGGTTGATGGTGTATGCGGCGGAGCTTACGGGGCTGCTCGAGTATCCGCTGGCGATCGCGATGGCCTGTACAGTTTCGGATGCCGAGACAGTGATTGGTCCGCTATATACGTTAGAGCTTGTCGTCGGTGTGGCGCCGTTGGTTGTGTAGTAGATGGTTGCCGCCGGCGTTGAACTGCTAATGGCGACAGTCTGTGCCGAGGTATAGGTTCCGGCAGCAGGACTGAAGACCGGCGCCGTTGCGGGCAGATTGATGGTGTAGGCAGCGGAGCTTACCGGGCTGGAGGAATAGCCACTTGCGATTGCGATGGCCTGGACGGTCTCCGAAGCGGATACGGTGATCGGGCCGGCATAGATCGATGAGTTCGTTGTTGGTGTGGCGCCGTTGGTGGTGTAGTAGATGGCCGCCGCCGGCGTTGAACTGCTAATGGCGACGGTCTGAACTGAGGTGTAAGTTCCAGGCGCGACGCTGAAGATCGGTGCTGCTGCGGGCAGATTGATGGTGTACGCAGCCGAGCTTACCGGGCTGGAGGAATAGCCACTGGCGATTGCGATGGCCATTACGGTCTCAGAGGTTGAGACGGTGATCGGGCCGGCATAGACGGGGGAACTGGTCGTCGGTGTGGCGCCGTTTGTTGTGTAGTAGATGGTTGCCGCCGGTGTGGAACTGCTGATGGCGACGGTCTGGACTGAGGTGTAGGTTCCGGGTGCGATGCTGAAGATCGGTGCTGCTGCGGGCAGGTTGATGGTGTACGCAGCGGAGCTTACCGTGCTGGAGGAATAGCCACTGGCAATTGCGATGGCCATTACATTCTCAGAGGTTGAGACGGTGATTGGTCCGCTATATACGTTAGAGCTTGTCGTCGGGGTAGCGCCGTTGGTTGTGTAGTAGATGGTCGCTGCCGGCGTTGAGCTGGTGATGCCAACGGTCTGGACCGAGGTGTAGGTTCCGGGTGCGACGCTGAAGATCGGTGCTGCTGCGGGCAGATTGATGGTGTAGGCAGCGGAGCTTACCGGGCTGGAGGAATAGCCACTTGCGATTGCGATGGCCTGGACAGTCTCAGATGCGGAGACAGTGATTGGTCCGCTGTATACGTTAGAACTTGTCGTCGGTGTGGCGCCGTTGGTTGTGTAGTAGATGGTCGCTGCCGGCGTTGAACTGGTGATGGCGACGGTCTGAACTGATGTGTAGGTCCCGGGTGCGACGCTGAAGATCGGCGCTGCTGCGGGCAAGTTGATGGTGTAGGCAGCGGAGCTTACCGTGCTGGAGGAATAGCCACTGGCGATTGCGATGGCCATTACGGTCTCAGAGGTTGAGACGGTGATTGGTCCGCTATATACGTTAGAGCTTGTCGTCGGTGTGGCGCCGTTGGTGGTGTAGTAGATGGTCGCTGAAGGCGTTGAACTGCTGAGGCCAACGGTCTGGACCGAGGTGTAGGTTCCGGGTGCGACGCTGAAGATCGGTGCGGCTGCGGGCAAGTTGATCGTGTACGCGGCCGAGCTCACCGGACTGCTGGAATATCCACTTGCAAGCGCAATTGCCTTGACAGTCTGAGACGTCGAGACATTGATGGGGCCGGCATACACGGACGAACTAGTCGTTGGTGTAGCGCCGTTGGTTGTGTAGTAGATAGTTGCTGCCGGCGTGGAGCTGCTGATGCTAACGGTCTGGACCGAGGTATAGGTCCCGGCAGCCGGGCTGAATGTTGGCGCCGCAGCAGGCAAATTGATGGTGTAGGCAGCGGAGCTCACCGGGCTGGCGGAGTATCCAGTGGCATCTGCGATGGCCTGAATGGTCTCAGAAGAGGAGACCGTGATCGGGCCAGCATAGACAGGAGAGCTTGTCGTAGGCGTGCTGCCATTGGTGGTGTAGTAGATCGTTGCCGCTGGCGTGGTTGTACTGATGCCGACCGTCTGGACGGAAGTGTAGGTTCCGGGCGCAACGCTGAAGACTGGCGCCGCTGCAGGCAGGTTGATGGTGTATGCAGCCGAGCTCACCGGGCTGGCGGAGTAGCCGCTGGCGGTGGCGATGGCCTTGATCGTTTCGGATGCAGAGACGGTGATTGGACCGCTATACAGGGTGGAGCTTGTTGTGGGAGTGGCGCCGTTGGTGGTGTAGTAGATGGTCGCCGAAGGGGTTGAGCTGCTCAGGCTAACGGTCTGGATCGAGGTATAGGTTCCGGCAGCCGGGCTGAAGGTAGGTGCCGCCGCAGGCAGATTGATGGTGTAGGCGGCCGAACTCACCGTGCTGCTCGAATAGCCGCTGGCCGTTGCAATTGCCTTGACGGTTTCAGATGCCGAAACAGTGATGGGTCCGCTGTACACGCTGGAGCTTGTTGTAGGCGTGGATCCGTTGGTGGTGTAGTAGATCGTTGCTGAAGGCGTTGAACTGCTGAGGCTGACAGTCTGAGTTGAGGTGTAGGTTCCCGCAGCCGGGCTGAAGGTTGGCGCCGCTGCTGGCAGATTGATCGTGTAGGCAGCCGAACTCACCGTGCTGCTGGAATAGCCGGTGGCGATCGCAATCGCCTTGACGGTTTCAGATGCCGAAACAGTGATGGGCCCGCTGTATGCAGTGGAACTTGTCGTGGGTGTTGAGCCGTTGGTGGTGTAGTAGATCGTTGCTGAAGGCGTTGAACTGCTGAGGCTGACCGTTTGAACCGAGGTGTAGGTTCCTGCCGCCGGGCTGAAAGTGGGCGCCGCTGCTGGCAGATTGATGGTGTAGGCAGCCGAACTCACCGTGCTGCTGGAATAGCCGGTGGCGATCGCAATCGCCTTGACGGTTTCAGATGCCGAAACAGTGACGGGCCCGCTGTATGCAGTGGAGCTTGTTGTAGGCGTGGAACCGTTGGTTGTGTAGTAGATCGTTGCTGAAGGCGTTGAACTGCTGAGGCTGACCGTTTGAACCGAGGTGTAGGTGCCTGCCGCCGGGCTGAAAGTGGGCGCTGCCGCTGGCAGATTGATGGTGTAGGCAGCGGAGCTTACCGTGCTGTTGCTGTATCCATTGGCGGCTGCGATAGCCTGAATGGTTTCGGAGGTGGAAACGGTGATGGGGCCGGAGTAAACGGTGGAACTTGTCGTGGGTGCGGTTCCGTTGGTGGTGTAGTAGATGGTCGCCGAGGGTGTCGAGGTGCTGAGGCTAACGCTCTGAGTCGAAGTGTAGGTTCCCGCCGCCGGACTGAAAGCCGGAGCTATCGCTGCCCCCATCACTGTGAGAGACGTCTGTCCCTGAACGCTGCCCTTTGTGGCGACGATGTTGGTGCTTCCCGAAGATTTGGCCGTAGCGAAACCCGTTGTATCCACCGTGGCAACTGACGTGTTGCTGGACGACCAGGTAACCTGGCTGGTCACATCCGCGGTGCTCGAGTCGCTGTATGTCCCCGTTGCCTTGTACTGCACGACGTTCCCGACGGCGACGGAGGCGCTTTGAGGAGTCACAGTGATGCTCTGCAAAGTTACCGCTGCTGCCGGAACCGTGACCGAGGCCTGTCCATTGACCGAGCTGAGTGTGGCAACGATGGCCGCTGTGCCCTGAGCGACGCCGGTCGCAAGACCGGTGGATGTCACGGTAGCTACGGAGTTTGCTGTAGAAGACCACGTGACACTCGACGTGCAATTGCTGCTGGAGCTATCTGAAAACTGGCAGGTAGCCGTGAACTGCTGCGTCGCATTCGGCTGAAGAGTCGCAGTGGAAGGAGCGACGGAGATGCTCTGGAGAGAGGGAGCGGCGGAGGTGTTAAGGCTGACCGTAATCAGGCCGGTACCCGTTGCCGCGAAGGTGACTACGCCACCAGAGTCGGAGGTGGCGCTGGCAGGCGTGCCCGCGCCGGAAATGAAGTAAGAGGTCTCAGGAGTCAGGCCAGTGACGTACTGCGTGGTTGCCCCGGAGGCTGGATAGGTAACGGATGAAAATGAGTCTGCGCGAGCGCTCTTGAACATGACCAGCGTTGTACCAACCGCCGCACCCTGAAAAGCCGTCCCGGAAGCAGACTGTACCAGGGCAGTGGCGGAAGCCGTTCCGCCCGCATTTGTGCCCTCAAGAGTATGGAGCATGCGGACGGACGGGCTGGTCGGGCCGATATCGGTCAACAGGATGTTGACTGGAGGAGCGCTGGGGAAATGAGACGTATCTAATGCGCTTTGCGAAAACGAAGATGTTCCTGGCAGAACAGAGGTGACGAAAAGCTTCTGGCCCAACCCGGGCGTCGTCACGGACGCAAGGTTTCCCGAGATCGTGGGCACCGCAGGCAGATCGAGGTACCAGTTCTTGAATGAAGTGCTGGAGGTTGTCTCCGCTCGATCATAAATCCAGATGATGTCAGGCTTCAGCCAGAAAACCTCACGCTGTGCGAGGTTGACGTTGGCATATTCACTGCAGTGAACACAACCATTGATGTTGAAGTTATAGGCGCCAGTACCATCCCCCACTCCATAGTAGTAGTTGGAACCCGACGACGAGCCCAGCATGACGCTGCTATAGACGGAATATCCACTGTCAACCTGGCCGCCCTGAGTGCAAATGTAGACATCAACGCCGGCATCATCACAAGTGTGATTTCCCCACTGATAACCGACCATATTCTGATTGATGGGCGCCTGCGCCGCGAGATCGCTGTTCGACGTGCCTCCCATACCCATCGTCAACGCTTCATTGTTACGAATGAAGTCGATACGTCCGCACTGAGAGGATGCGTGATCCTGCCACCCGGTATTGCAATGAAACTGAAATTGCGTCGCGTTGGTGGTCCAGTCGGTGCGGCCATAAAAGTGATAGAAGCCACCGGGGCTGCTGAGGTTCTCAAATTCGACCGGCAGCGTTGCGGCGTTGCGCGGATCGTACTGGTTTTGCGTGGGAGCATGGCCGTAGGCGGTGGAGAAGTCACCATCGTTGTTGGCCGAGGTCGCCAGGAGCGTGTTAATAGTGAACTCTGTGCCGCCGATGACGCTTCCTGTGTTGCCGTAGGAACCCATGAATCGGCCGAAGAAACCCTGATAGCCAAAGGGTTGGTTGTTATAGCCGTACCACTTGTCCAGTCCCGTGCGCCACGACGAATGCGCGGCGTCATATACCTCCATGCGGTTCAGCAATACGCCCTTATCTGTATTGTTCACGCCGAAGTTCGGATCGTTGGCGACGGGCGTATAGGCAGCCCCGCCCGCGCTCGAAGTCTGAGGCCAAAGCTGAGCGACTTCGCTGATAGCGAGTTTGTCCCAGAAGGCGGAGGAGATGAAGCTGGCTTGCGGGTCGGTGGCTGGGTTTAATTTACCGGCCTCATAGAGCATATGGGTGGCCGTGAACATCTCGCCGGTGGAGAGGTAGCCATATCCGGTGCCTTCTCCCACAAATCCGCCCGACATCTGTCCGGTACAGTTGATTGTCTTGTTGTATGGAGCCGTCCCTGTGTAGTACCCGTCCGGGCACAGGAAAGGATCGGGCAGACCGTAGGCTGTATCGACGATATGCTGATCTTCGAAGTTCGCGTAGAGCCGGTAGAGCCAGCCTTTGACTGCGTAGACCGCATAGGCGCCAACCGTCTGCGCCGTACCATCAGACGAACAGATGGTCGTCGCAGACGTCGCACACGACGAAACGGCAACATCATCGGCCGGATCCAGCAGCATCCCGATGGCTGTCATGGCCTGCCAATGACCCAGCGAGTAATTGTTGGAAGCACCCTCGTCCGCGTAGGTGTTGGGGTTGATGATCGAAGGAGAGTTGTAGGCCCCAATGGGAATGACATGTTCATTGATGCCGGAGGTGACGTCTAGCTCGTACGCTCCGGTGAGCTGCTTGCCCCAGATGTGGCCGACTTGGCGAAGAACAGCTTTATCCGCCGCAGAAAGCGCACTGTAAGCCCAATCGATCGTCTCAAGCAATGGAATGGTATTGGTTTGGGCTCGATTGTTCAGGATGAACTGCGAACCGATGAACGGGGTGAACGTTCCTAGTCCGTCGCTCGTGTACTTGCGCGCCACACACGCACCGGTTCCGCTGTACGCGTTGTAGCAGACCTCGTTCATCTCCCACATCGCCAGATCACGGGCATGTGACGCCCAGGTGGGGCGGTTATTCGTGTTCGGATCAATCAGGGCCATCAGCCCGTAAACCAGCATGTCTTCTTCAAACGGTCCGCCACCATTCGCGCTAAAGGAGTTCGACGCATCGATCCACCCGTAGTCGTTAAGTTGGCCGATCGGGCCTACTGTGCCGCAGTTCGCGCCTGTCCAGCAAAAATTCTGGTTGTAATAAGACTGAATCGACGAGAAATAAGCCGATAGACCGGCACTGTAGACCTGATTGGCGCTGGTCGCGATCTTCATTTGCAGGGAGGTAACGTCTGCCGGCGTAAGGCCGAGACGCGGATGGGTCGACGACGCCTGAAGGTCGGGGCGAATCGGTTCGAATGTAACCGTGGCGCTCGCCGCTGTGCTGTGATCGGCCGCCAGCGTTGCGGTAACGGTACAACTGCCCGTGCTCGTGCTCTTCAAGCCTATGGTGCTGCCGGACCCGATGAGAGTTCCGCAGGTCGTGGACCAGTTCACGGACTTGTTCGGATTGCCGGTGACAACCGCCATGATGGATTGAGTTCCGCCTACAGGCGTGCTCGGCGCGGGAGGAAAGACGTAGATCGCATTCTGCGCGAATGCGGAAGCGGGCGCCAGGAAGATCATGGCAAGCAGTACTGGCAAAATCGCCCAAGTGTTTTTCAAGGTAGCGCCCTTTCGATCAATGTGAACGCGATGATTTGTGGCCCGGCGGGTACAAAAGTGAGTACGAGACGTGTTACTCGTCTCGTAACTCACCCTAACTTTCGCCAAGGGTAAAAACACTTCCACAAGGGCGGCCTGAAGTTACAACTAAATACACTGTGTTACCACCAAAGAACAAAGAACACAGGCATCCTATTTGCCGATATCACTTAATTCACATTGCGATGGGCGAACGAGTTATGGAACGTTGAGACGGGAGTGCTGTTGCGCAGCACGACCCAATCCGGAGATTCAGATGTGATGAGAACGATGGACCTGACAGCAGGGAATGCGCTTAGCCTACACTGTTCTTGGCCTCGGAAATCAGGTGGTTACCATTGTGTCGAGAGGCCGCTCAAAAGTCGACATGAGTAACGGAACATTCATGTCGCTCTTCGACGTAAAGCATTGAAAATGAGGATATTGGCGAGATTGAGAGCTCTTGTGCAACAGCAATTGTCTATGAGCCGATTTTGCCCTCAGCCAGCATGGAGGCGGAACCCGCAGTGGGTGAAGTCGGCGACCAGATTTTCCACAGCGGTCCTCGTGTGAACAGAAACTTATAGAGCCCGACAACTGCGGCGGCATTCAACACGAGCAAAGCACTCGCCGGGGTTCCCAGACGATGCAAAACGGGCACGCGAAACCAAAGCGACAGGGCAGCAAGACACCAAAATCCAAGCTGCCCAACCGCAAAGCCGAGTAACGTTACCGATCGAGCGCCGAGGAAAAATGATGTCACCAGTAATATCGCAAAGAGATATGGGACGATAAGTCGCAATAACTTGTGCGAAATAAATTGGATTAGCACGCGATTACTCGGCGTGATGGTCCATGACGCCAGAGAGACTAACTGAAAGTTTCCAGCCAGCGTGCGGACCTTGCGTGAGAATTCCCCGGAGATCTTCTCGGGCCAGGTATCGAAGACTACTGCCGAACGTTCCAGCACGCTGCGATAGCCCTTATGAATGACCGCCAGGGGCTGAAGCATGTCGTCCAGTATCGTGCCTTCCGGCATCGCGACCGCTGCGTCTCTACGAACGGCATAAAAGCCGCCGTAGACGCCAACAGGGGAATCCCAGGCCGCTTCGCAGTTGCGTATCCATTGCTCGTATCGCCAGTAGACACCACTCACAGCCGCGGCCGCGGCATCATGACCAGCCGTCTTCAAAATCAATTCACCGGCGACACACCCAACCTTAGGGTCGGCGAAGTTCTCCAAAAGTGCGGCAATTGCTCCTGGTGCGATCAGAGGACGGATGTCGTTGAAAAGCAGAATGTCGCCATTCGCGGCGGCGATGCCGTGGTTCACGGCTGCAGCTTTTCCAGCCTGTTGTGGAAGGATGATGGACCGCAGGCGGTCGTCTTGTACAGCCTCGAGGATCGAACTGGTCGCATCGAGTGAACCGTCCGAAACAATGATGATCTCGCGGATGAACTCGGGCTCAAGGGATAAGAGGTGTTCGATCTTTGATGGCAGCAGCGTTGCGCCGTTATGCACCGCCATGATGATGCTTACGGGGCGGGGCTTGGTTTCGAGAGGCCATGGAGCCCGCTTCCAACGTCTTGGGAAAAAACGTGCGAGCAGGGCAATGCAGATTGGGTAGCCGGCGTATACATAGAGGATGGTGCCCAGAGAGAACCAGAAGCAGACCTTCATTGCGCTCCCCTGCGCCGAATGATGGTCTTGATGGTCTCGAACATGATCATCAGGTCGAGGCCCAGAGACATATGCTTGATGTAGTAGAGATCGTATTCGAGCTTTTCGCGTGTTTCCTCAAGTGTGGCGCCATATCCATAGCGGACCTGAGCCCATCCGGTGAGTCCCGGGCGTATCAGATTACGAAGCTCGTAGAACGGGATCTGTTCGGTCAGCCAGGGAATGAATTCCGGACGTTCAGGGCGGGGGCCAACGAACCCCATATCGCCGCGAAGTACGTTCCACAGTTGGGGGACTTCGTCCAAACGGGTCTTACGCATGAACCCACCGATCTTCGTCACACGTGGATCGCCTTTCACAGCCCACCTTGCGCCGGCCGCTTCCGCGTCGGTAAACATCGTTCGAAACTTGATCACATCGAAGGTGCGTCCACCCTGGCCGACGCGACACTGCCGAAAAAAGATGGGGCCTTTGGACGAGAGACGCACCATCAGCACAACCAACGGAAAGAACGGAAGGAAGAGCAGAAGACCAATGGCCGCTGTAGCCGTCGAGACGATCTGCCTTGTGAACTGCTGGGAAGGCCGTATGCGAAACCCTTCGCTGTAAAGCAGGCTGCTGGGCCTCAGACCATCGATCTGAATTTTTCCCGA
>Ga0206857_1165_pt1 | contig 11464 bp, 3 predicted proteins | sample Alteio_BWOrgCont_49_FD_152865 | JGI IMG/M metagenome (GOLD analysis project Ga0206857, IMG submission 152865) | Enriched cells from forest soil in Barre Woods Harvard Forest LTER site, Petersham, Massachusetts, United States -... | ecosystem: Environmental > Terrestrial > Soil > Temperate forest > O...
CGACGTTACTACCCGAAATGTTAATGTCGTGACCGGCAACTGCCTGCACGCTGTCACCGGAAAACGTGCTGCCAATATTCTGGATGTGATTGGTGCTGGAGTATGCGTCAGTCTGGGTGCTGGAGAGGAAGCCGCTTGAGCTGGTGTGGGTTTCGGATTCTCCGCGGGTTTGCTGTTGCCCGGTGCCGAGATTAATATCGTGGCCTGCCACCAGTGTCATTTGTCCGTCAGAACTGGCATAGGCGGCCTTTGCATTGAGATCATTTCCCGCGACGAGTTGCAGTGCCCCCTGGCTTTGTATCTGCGTGCCGATATCGCGCGTTTGGCTGGTGTTGATATGACTGTCACCCAGCGTCGCGTGATCGGACTGGGCGAGAGACACTGTTCCGAGGTTCAGATTGTTGGCAGCCTGCACCAACGCATCGCCTGTGGTGGTGATGCGCGCGGCGTTGAGGTTGACATCGTGGCCGGCCTGCATCAGCAACTGGTCGGCTGTAACACCGGCAATTCTTGAAATGCTCGTGCTGCTACTGCCGTTGCCTCCCGACGAGTTGTTCCCGCTGGTCAGGGTTTGAATGGCGCTTTGGATTGTGATGTCATTACCAGCCAGCACGGCGACCCGGTTGCCGGTGAGTTGACCGCTACTATTGATATCGTGATCCGCAGTAAGAATCATCTGACCGGGATGTTGTGCGTTGGCAGAACCGCTTACCAGGTTGCCGCTATTGTTGATGTTACTCGCGTTGACGATAAGCGTGCTGGTACCAATCACAGCTCCGCTATTGTTCACGTTGCCGCTGTAATTCAGATTGATATTTGCAGCACCAAGAATTGCGCCAGTGGGCTGGACATCAGGTGCGGTGAGTTGAGATAAATAGACCACGGGAACCAGCACGTCTTTTTTGCTGCCGTCGGGCAGTGCGACGGATTGACTGACAAGCCAGACAATATCACTGGTGAGCGCGGCGACCTGTTGCTCACTGAGTCCGATGCCGACGGAGAGATTGAACTCTTTTGCGACCGCCACACCCGCTGTCATTAAGTCCAAATATTCGCTGTCGGTGCTGGCATAACCGTCCAGCAATCGTTTGCCGGTGAGTTGAGTGAGTTGATCATTGATAAGCTTTTGTTCGTAGTACCCATCACCCAGTCGCAGCATGGTTGCCGATGGATTGATGTTCAGGCGACTGAGTAAGTAATCGCTGGTCAGGAATTGCTGGTAGTTGGTGAATGCGGGATCGGTTTCAATCAGATAGTTCGCGCCCGGTTGTGTGCGCACCGAAAAGAGCTGGTTGGTCGGTATGCTGAGATTGGGTATTGCCTGACCTGGTATGGCGATAGTTTGCGTTCTTCCCGTGATGCTGTTCACATTGCCGTTACGACCAACATCATTGCTGAAGCCGACAGGAATGGTGTTGCCGCCTGCGCTGTTTCCGTTGGCCGGGTTGCTACTATGGCCTTTGGGCCAGAGGTTGAGATCGAACGACGGGCCCATGCTACTTGCCAAGTAATCGCGCGCGCCCATCCAGTTATCGGATGAGCCATCCAGGTTGTGATAATTCAGACCCATCGAATCCCGCCCGCTGCTACCCGAGGCAGCGCCGTTGTCTTCGTATCGGACATGACCTTGCGGTGCGCTGTTGTCAAAGCCCGCTCCAGAACCGGTAATGGTACCGCCCGCACTGATGACGCTGGCGGTGTTGTTGACATTCGCGACGTTCATGACAATGTCTCGATTGGCGTAGATCTGTCCGGGGTCGCTACTCGTGACGGTCTCGGTGTACTCGGTCCGGATAAAGATGCGCTGCCAGAAATCGGTACTGGCGTGGCCCGGCGCATAGAGAATCCAATGATCGCCATTGTTGCCCGTGCAGGCCACGGCCCCCATGCCTCTGCCTTCATAACATTGAACCAGAGTGCCATCTAACCAGACCAGATCGCTGGCGCTTGGAAATGCATATTGGACCATCGTGTCAGATCGCCCGGTTTCGACCCAGGTAGTGGCGAACGTTGGGTTGAGGTTATTCAATGTCTGGGCATTGATGGTCAGGACGCCGCCAACGTCGATGGTCGCCTGAGAGTTGGTAATGGTGTCTGCTGTGCCGGTGGACTGAAAATTGTTGTCGATGGCACCGCCCAGAACACCGTTACCCAGGCTGGTGATCAGGGCATGGTCCAGGTTGTTAATCTGGCGTGCGCCGATTTGCAGGTCGGCGCGCGCGGCAATGGTAGCGTCAGCCTCGTTTTGCAGGAGGTTTGCGCCAACTGAGAGATAGTCTCCAAAAATACGCCCATAATTATCGAGCTGATTTTTCGCTATGACGCTGGTCAGATAGGAGTTGATGAGCCCGGTGTTGGTGACGTTATTGGCACTGAGTATCAGGCCGTTTTGCGCAGAAAAAGTACCTTGGTTAACCAGGTCACCATTGACGGTAAACCGCAGAACATTGTTAGCCGAGATCAATTGTCCTGCGCTGTTGACGAAGTCGCCGCCCAGCGTGACGGTAGCATTATTGCCCGCTATTGCGTTGCCTTCGCCGGTGTAGTTATGCGAATTGATAACGAGGTCGTGGCTGGCAGCGATCATCCCCGCATTATTGGCGAGTGTGCCCATGGTGTTGATACCTATGTCGCCGCTTTGGGACGCGCCGCCAGCGACATGGCTGATCTGTCCAAAATTATTGACGAGACTGCCTGTTGAGAAGGCCATCTGCCCCTGGCTGCTGATGCTGCCATGCGAATTATCGAGCGTGGCGCTGGTGGGCAGAAATGTGACGCTGTCCGCACCGTAGATGCTTCCGTTGTTGTTGACGAATTGGTTTGCAACGGAGACGTTCAACTCGCCTGCGGCGATGATTTGTCCATACTGATTGTTGACCGTCCCGGTGGTCAGGCTGAGCAGACCGTTTGTGCCCACCGTGCCATTCGTATTGATGAGTGTATCGGCGTTGATGAGGGTGTCGCCGGTTGCACTGCTCGCAATGCGACCGTCGGTATTGTCGATTGCGTCAGCTTCGATGTGCAGAGAATGATCTTGGTCGACACCGTTGGCTTCGATCTTACCGGACTGGTTTTTGAGCGACCCGTTAGTGGTGATATCAAGAACCCCGTCACTCTGCATGACGCCTGACAGATTACTGATGTCATCGCTGCTTGTGATCTGCAGGACATTTGTCGCATACAACGTACCGCTGCTGTTGTTGATGTTGCCTGCCTGGACGTTGAGTCGCCCGCTGGCTAAATAGCCGCCATCGTTGTTGCGCAGGTCCTTGGTATCGATGTTGACTGAGGTGTTGCCGATAATATTGCCAGACTGATTTTGCAGGAGCGCACTCTTTACCCGGACCTGATCAGCAAGGATCGCGCCGTCTCTGTTGTCGATGTTATTTGCGCTGAGTGTTTGTTCCCGTGCCGATTGTATGGTCCCATTCTCATTGTCCAGGTCCCCAGTTAAATTCAGCGAAGTCGACTGGTTGGCGATGAGTTGACCTTGCCGGTTTTCCAGATCAGCGCCTGTAATTTGGATGTTCCCATTTGCCGTTAACGTGGCGTTACTATGATTAATCGCTCCGTTGGCGGCGTCCAAAATAATATCGCCACCGGCATAGGTGTTGGCATGCGCTAAATCGAGCGAGGCTCCGGCAAAGTGGATGTCGCCACCTGCAGTGTTCCGACCTGTGGCAGTAATCTTGCCAGTCGCATCCATTTCGAGACTGCCGGGCAAGACAGCCTGGCCCTGATCGCTGACACCAGCCGCCAGCGTGCCGCTGCTGTTGATGCTGGCGGCATGGAGCGTGAGATTTTGTTGGGCGGCTAAGGTGCCGGTATTGACAATGGCGTCGTCGCTCTGCAGTCTGATCTGACCGCGGGCGGTGGTGTTGCCGAGCAGTTGAATTTGTCCCTGACTGTTAATGAGAATGTCGCCCGCTGAACTGGCGATATCGCCTTGCGCACGCACGCCGACACCCGCCTCAGTGCCGACCAACGTAATTTTTTGCGCGTACATACCGCCCAATGCAGACGAATCAATACTGACTCCAGGTTTGCTGCCTTCACCCGCAATACGTTGCGCGTCGAGATTGGCGTAGCTAACTTGGTTGGCACCTGTGATGACGTTCAGTCGGTTTGCCCAGACCGCGTCGTTCAGCGTAACGCTGCGTGCAATCAGATCAAATTGCGACACGCTTGTACCGTTCGCGCCACCACTGGCGACGCTGATATCGCCTTTGGTCACGCGTAACCCGCTTAAACTGCCGTCGCCATTGAATGTCGGCGTGCCAGTAGTGAGCACGCCGCGCGCGGCATTGATAAATCCTGCACCGTTACCGATGGTAATACCGTTAGGATTCGCGATGATGACATCGGCGCGCTGACCGGCGACTTCAATGTAGCCATTGAGTAGCGACCGATTGGTCGTCATCACCTCGTTCAGAATGACGCTGGCGCTACCAGATCGGGTCAGATTCGGATTGCCCTGGATGTAACCGGCGAGTTGGGTACTGGTCGTTGTGGGACTGTTGTTGAGTATGATGCCGTTGGGATCAACATTTAACTGGTCGTATCTGTTGTGCGATAGTCCGCTGGTGTTGGGCGATGTAATCTGCACGAGGGTGTGCCCGTTGGCGGTGTGATCTATGCCGGGTTGATTGGCTGCAGCGTTTTTCCAGGCGACCATTTGGGCGTGGGCGAAACCGACGCTATCGAACAACCAGGCGATGAAAACGCAAAGCAAAGAAAATCGCGCGCGTACGTTATGAAGTACAGGACGACGGGTGGCGCGCTGCGATTTTTTCTTACTTCTGTGACGGTTGATTTCGGCAACGGCGATATAGCAGGAATTAATTTTGCTGTAGATGACGCGATAGGCTTGTTGATTCATACAAATACCCCTCAGTAAAGTGTGGAATGCAGTGTCGAACTCGCGATGTCCTGACTGGCAGCTCAATATTGCAAGGTGAAGCTGAACCCCACCGCTGGGACAGCAGAGTCGAACCCAGCGGGCTCGCTGATGGGCCAGTTGGTAAATACGTCGTAAGTCAGATTGTTGAAGTTGCCGCGCATACCTATCGCTGCGCCGATCAATTCGTTGCCGACCAGGTTCTGTACGCCAGGACCAAAGACTTTGCCAACGTCAGCGGCAAGGTAGACGGCGCTGCCACTTTGCGCGATCGGGATAGTTAACTCATTGCGCAGGTAGTAACCGCGTTCGGCCGTCAGCGTGAGTTCGCCATCGAATCCACGCACGGTATATCGCCCGCCGATGGAAAATTGATCGACCAGGTAAAGCGGTGAATGCGTGGTTTGTGCGCGCAGCGTCGCGTTGTAACTGAACTGTTGGTCCTTCACCTGCCACGGAATACTGAAGGTGGCGTCCAGGGTTTGGATTGTGTAAGCATAGGTTGGGTAGTCGCCCGGACGACCTGGCGCATCACTTTGCCCGCCGAACCACGACGTGCCGTAGCGCGATGACAGCGCGAAATCTAACTGAGCCTGACCGAGATAGTGCGTATGCAGCCACGCCAACTCTGCAAACGTGACATCGCGTTCCTGCGCAGAAATCTGGACATCATCCAGATACCCGCTGGACCAGCGCTTACCGAGATCAAAGCGGAGGCTATTTTTTTGTGACTGATCGCGTTGGAATAAATAATCGGTCTTGACGTCGAGATTTTTAGATTTACCGCTCGATAGGTAGGTCTGTCCAATACCTGCGATTTGTTGATGGTACTGGTAGTCGCTGGCTGAAATACTGTTGGTGGTATAACCAAAGGGGATGCTGTAGTACAGGCTGTGCCCGGTGGTACCACGCTGGATGCCCTCATGGTCGGCATCGCTGTTAATTCCCACATTAAGCAGATCCGACAAACCGGTCGGATTGTCCACTGCAACTGTTACGCCGCCTTGTTTTTTCCCGGTACCGTCCGACCCGCTGTTATCGTAGTTGGCAATTAACTTCCACGGTTTACCTCTCCGTACGTTCAACACAATATCGCTTTCGCCGGGTACGTCGGTAGGCATGATTTGCATGTCAACATCCTGATCCGGCACACGCTTCATCTGTTCGAGCCCCTGTTCAAGGTCACGCAGATTCAGGAGTTTTCCCGGGCCGGTAGGGAATGCGTTACGCCACGTGCCGTACAGCGACGCATCGCTAAATCGGATTGCGCGAATAATGCCTGGTACTAATGTGAAAGTTAAACTGCCTTGCGATAAACCTTGTTCCGAAACGCCAACCCGGGTAGTGCTGTAGCCTCTTTCCAGTATCCTTGCGGTCAGGCGCTTCAGAATAAGATTGATACCATCGGTCCCGATACATCTGCCCGTATAGTTTTGCAAATACAAATAAGCGAAGTGGAATGGGTCCTGAGGCAAAACGTTGGCGCCAGCTTTCTGGTGACGCGTCGTCAGCTGACCGGAGGGGGTCAAAGAAATGATGCTGATGTTGAAGCAGGGTGACCCGGCTGGCAGATCGGTATTGTCAATGAGATCGTCAGAAGACTGCTGCGTCTGCATATCGACCCTCGGCGCGTTTGTCTGACGCTGCCGTTCCTCTTCATCTGCCTGGCTGCGCCGACGCTGCTCTTCGCTGGCTGGAGTTTGGATGACCTGGGCGTTAGCAAGCAGAACCCAGACACATAGTAGAGTTGCCAAAAAACAATTTAATAATTGAGTATGGCGAAGATTTAGGGGGAAATGGCGTAATTGAGGGTTACACATTGTTGACTTTTAGTACATAAAGTAACTAAGTGTAAACTATTTATACTAATATTATCAATATGTCTTGTTTATAATTACAGTTTGAACTTGATCACAACCCTTAGCGTGGTTTTTGAACAATAGAAATAAGGACGCTCACCTGAAAAATTGGGCAGTGGTTTATCCATATCGCCGGACTGCTCGCCTGTCTCCAACGTATGACCCTGTCTACATCACCTCGTATTTTGACGACGTTCGGGTCAAAATAATCTTGGCTATCTTTATATGAATGGCAAGGGCGTTGAACAAAATAACGAAAAGGCCAGATGGCAGACGATGGGGAGTCCGGACAGGAATGTGGTGCTGTTGGTTGTGCACACTGACGCGCGATCAGATACGTGCGACGAAGCGATAAGGATCATATCTGCCCGGCGTTGCACTCGAGTTGAAAGGAAAATATATGAAAAAGGTTTCTGACTCCGCCCGGAAAGAGTTGAAAGCATTGACGGCTAAAGCGGACACGGATATTGATTTTTCTGACATTCCGGCCACTGCCGCGTCAGATTGGATTGACGCAGTTCGCGGCAAGCATTACCGCCCATTGAAACAGCAACTAACTGTGCGAATTGATTCGGATGTATTGGAGTGGTTAAAGTCCGAAGGAAAAGGTTACCAGTCGAGGCTCAACGACATTTTGCGCGCGGCGATGGTTAGCCGCCATCGGAAAAATTTGTGAGCCTAAGATGACAGTTACGTATAAGAGTCGACGATGCGCGATTGGAACTTGACCCGATTCATGCACCAATATGACAAATAGCTAATATCCTCAATCGTCCGACGTAGTTCCCATGGAGTCAGGCCAACGACATCCCCCCATCGGCAATAGCGTATAATCCCAGATGGCCCGGCGACCTCAAATCTGGCTGATTCGCACGCGACCCTTAGTAAAACGAACTAACCCAGCGGGGTAACTTTACTTCGGCGCCGCCACGTTTTTGAAAAATAAAAATCCATGACCTCCAACACTTCCCCAAGCAACCATCCTTTGTGTGCAACCGAAATTCGTCTGCGTGAAATCTTAAAAAAACGCATCATGATTCTCGATGGCGCGATGGGGACCATGATTCAGCAGTACAAATTATCGGAAGCCGATTATCGTGGGGAGCGTTTCAAGGATTTCACCGGACCGGGCCGCGAATTATTCGTCAAAGGGAATAACGAATTATTGACGCTGACTCAGCCGCATATCATTTCCGAAGTCCACGAAAAATATCTGGCCGCCGGAGCCGACTTCATTGAGACAAATACGTTCGGCGCAACCACGGTGGCGCAAGACGACTATCACATGGCGCATCTCGCGTTTGAGATGAATGTCGCCGCCGCTAAACTGGCGCGTGCCGCCTGCGACAAATACAGCACACCCGATAAGCCGCGATTCGTCGCAGGCGCATTGGGACCCACACCGAAGACGGCGTCGATTTCTCCCGACGTCAATGACCCCGCAGCGCGTAACGTCACATTTGATCAACTGGTGGCCGCCTACCTTGAGCAAACGCGCGGCTTGGTCGAGGGTGGTGCCGATGTGCTGTTGGTGGAAACCATTTTCGACACGCTGAATTGCAAGGCCGCGCTGTTTGCGATTGAATCGTTTTTTGAAACCAGCGGTCAGCGCCTGCCGGTGATGATTTCCGGAACGGTGACCGACGCGTCAGGACGGATCTTGTCCGGCCAGACGGTGCCGGCGTTCTGGAATTCGGTCCGCCACATCAAGCCACTGACCATCGGACTGAACTGTGCGCTGGGTGCGGCGTTGATGCGTCCGTATGCTGAAGAGTTGTCCAACATCGCCGATACCTTCGTCTGCATTTACCCGAATGCGGGTTTGCCGAATCCGATGAGCGACACTGGATTCGATGAAACACCGCCGGTAACGTCTTCACTGGTGCGCGAATTTGCCGAGAGCGGCTTTGTGAATATCGCGGGCGGCTGCTGCGGTACGACACCAGCACATATTCAGGCCATCGCAGAGCAGATAAAAAATGTCGCGCCGCGTGAAGTCCCCTCAGTTCCGCCAGTCATGCGCTTGTCCGGTCTTGAACCGTTTGTCATCGACGACGCATCGCTGTTCGTAAATGTCGGCGAGCGTACCAATGTCACCGGCTCCAAAGCGTTTGCACGTCTGATTCTGAACGAGCAATACGATGAGGCGTTGGCCGTTGCACGTCAGCAGGTTGAGAACGGTGCGCAGATTATCGATATCAATATGGATGAAGCAATGCTTGATTCGGTCGCGGCGATGACGCGGTTCTTGAATCTGATTGCGTCAGAACCGGACATTGCGCGTGTGCCGTTGATGATCGATTCATCGAAATGGTCGGTGATTGAAGCTGGATTGAAATGCGTGCAAGGTAAGGCCATCGTCAATTCGATTTCGATGAAAGAGGGCGAAGCGGAATTTCTGCGTCAGGCAAAATTGTGTAAGTGGTATGGCGCAGCGGTAATCGTCATGGCCTTTGACGAAAAGGGTCAGGCCGATACCTATGAACGAAAAATTGAAATCTGCGAACGCGCTTATAACTTGCTGGTGAATGAAATTAATTTCGCACCTGAAGATATTATTTTCGATCCGAATATTTTCGCGATTGCCACGGGTATCGAAGAACACAATAATTACGCGGTCGATTTTATTAATGCCACGCACTGGATTAAACAAAATCTGCCAGGCGCAAAAATTAGCGGCGGTGTTTCCAATGTGAGTTTCAGCTTCCGTGGCAACGATCCTGCGCGGGAAGCAATTCACACGGTGTTTTTGTATCACGCCATCCAGGCTGGCATGACGATGGGTATCGTTAACGCCGGGATGATCGGTGTGTACAGCGAGTTAAGTTCAGAATTGCGTGAGTGCGTCGAAGATGTCGTCTTGAACCGTCGCCCCGATGCGACCGAGCGCATGATCGATATGGCCGCGACCCTGAAAGCAGGCGATAAAAAGGCCGAAGCTACGCTTGAGTGGCGTAACGAGTCAGTCGGCAAACGACTTGCGCATGCCCTCGTGCATGGCATCACGCAGTGGATTGTTGAAGATACCGAAGAAGCGCGTCTTGGATTTTCGCTACCTATTCAGGTGATCGAAGGTCCGCTGATGGATGGGATGAATGTCGTCGGCGATTTGTTCGGTCAGGGAAAAATGTTTTTGCCGCAGGTTGTGAAATCTGCGCGGGTAATGAAGCAGGCGGTCGCGCATTTGCTGCCGTTTATTGAAGCGGAAAAATTACGCTCGGGCGATAACAAACCAAAAGGGAAAATTGTCATCGCGACCGTTAAAGGTGATGTGCATGATATCGGCAAGAACATCGTCTCGGTGGTTTTGCAGTGTAATAATTTTGAAGTCGTTAACATGGGCGTGATGGTGCCGTGTTCAGAAATTCTGGCGGTAGCTAAAGCAGAAAATGCTGACATCATCGGCCTGTCCGGATTGATCACGCCATCATTGGAAGAGATGGCTCACGTCGCAAAAGAAATGCAACGCGATCCACATTTCCGTATGTTGAAGATCCCGCTGCTAATTGGCGGTGCCACAACCAGCCGCGCACATACTGCGGTGAAAATTGCGCCGAACTATGAAGGGCCGGTGGTGTATGTGCCGGACGCGTCGCGTTCCGTATCGGTCGCGCAATCGCTGTTGACGGTCGATCAGCGCACGCAATATGTTGACGAGCTTGCGGTTGATTACGAGCGCATCCGCGTACAGCATGCGAATAAAAAAGCGTTGCCGATGGTGAGTATCAAGCAGGCGCGCAAAAATAAAATGACCGTGTCGTTTGAAGGAAATGACGCGCCGCGGAAACCTAAATTTATCGGTCGACGGATATTAAAAAATATCGAATTATCGACTATCGCCCAATACATCGACTGGGGCCCATTCTTCCAGACCTGGGATTTGGCTGGACCGTATCCAGCCATTTTGACCGATGAAGTAGTCGGCGACGCAGCGACTAAAGTTTTCCACGAAGCTCAGGTGATGCTGAAAAAAATCATCGAAGGTCGCTGGTTGACAGCCAATGGCGTCATCATGCTGTTGCCCGCTAATACTGTGAACGATGACGATATAGAAATCTACACTGACGAATCACGCAGCAACGTCGCGTTTACTTATTACGGTGCGCGCCAACAATTGGAAAAGCCGGTGATCGATGGTGTGCAGCGTCCGAATCAATGTCTGTCAGATTTTATTGCGCCAAAATCCAGCGGCGTTGCTGACTACATCGGTATGTTTGCTGTCACTGCTGGTCTTGGCATCGAGAAGCACGAAAAGCGATTTGAAGACGCGAACGATGATTACAGCAGCATCATGCTGAAATCATTGGCGGATCGATTAGCTGAAGCGTGCGCAGAATATTTGCATGAACGCGTGCGCAAAGATTTCTGGGGATATGCGGCAGATGAACATCTCAGTAACGAAGCGTTGATCAAAGAAGAATATAGCGGTATTCGTCCAGCACCTGGTTATCCGGCTTGTCCTGAACATACGGTGAAGGCAGACGTATTTAAGTTGATGCAGTGTGAAGAAATCGATATGCACATCACGGAGTCGTACGCCATGATTCCAGGTGCAGCGGTGTCGGGATTTTATTTCGCGCACCCGCAATCGAAATATTTTAACGTTGGCAAAATCGGCATGGATCAAGTAGCTGATATGGCCACGCGTCGAGGTGTGCCGCAGGAAGAAATTGAACGCTGGCTCGCACCAAATCTCTCCTGATCAAAT
>Ga0206857_1166_pt1 | contig 11245 bp, 10 predicted proteins | sample Alteio_BWOrgCont_49_FD_152865 | JGI IMG/M metagenome (GOLD analysis project Ga0206857, IMG submission 152865) | Enriched cells from forest soil in Barre Woods Harvard Forest LTER site, Petersham, Massachusetts, United States -... | ecosystem: Environmental > Terrestrial > Soil > Temperate forest >...
AAATTTGCTTCTCCTGAGTCGCTTTGATTTCTATATCGGTCTTTGTTGTTTGGATCTCCATCTCAGCTAAGTCGGCGGACTCAATGGTTTTTTGAATAGCTACCGATTGATGAACTCCCTGGGCCCGCGAATATTGTGTCATGATTGAGATGGGGTAGGACTTTTCGGCATTGAGGTTACCGAGTACCGATGAGGCGTATGAGAGTAAAAAGCAACTGAGAGTGATTAAAAATATTTTGAGTGAAAGGCGTCCTAAGTTCATAGATGCTCCTATTTACGTTGACCTTGATTTGATAAAATTTAAATTCCATTTCAGATAGCTGATAGTCATTGATATAAATGCATTTGAAATTCCGAACATAATGATAAGTGCTAAAAGTCCAGAGCCGATCAGCCCCAGCGAAAAAAGCAAAGTCGAAGTTTGCGTCCAAAAACCAACGCTGATGAAGATTAATTTAAAAATAAAAATCACAAAGAGTGCAATCGAACTTGCAAAGAGTCCCATGGCCAATGCCCATCCACCGATCAAGAGTCCTAAGATTCCCATAAAAGGCCCGAGGACAATGATGATATTAAGAGGGGCGAGTGCAAGAATGGCAAAAACTGCACCTACGGTATGGCCGACTTGCTTATTGAAGCTCTTTTCATTTTCGGCACGCTGAATTTTGATATCGGCCTGTAGATTGGCAGCTAAATTTTTTGCTTCACCAAGAGAGGCGATGACAGCTTCTTCTTTACGGCCTGAGGCAACGGCATCTTGGATGTACTCTAATTGATCCCGAACAATGTCTTCGACTTCAGCTTGCGGAAGCTGGGTGAGTGATCTTCTGAGTTCAGCGATGAATTGATCGCGATTCATTTTTGCTCTCCATGGTTGATGATGAACTCAACATCGGTCGAAAATTTTTTCCATTCTTTGAGAAGTTTTTCAGTTTCTTTTCGGCCAAGTGAAGTCATGCGATAATATTTGCGTGAAGGTCCTTCGCTGGACTCCTTTAAATAGCTGTCGAAGTATTTTTCAAGAGTGAGTCTGCGCAAAATGGGGTAAACGGTGCCCTCTGAAATTTCAATTTTTTGCGAAATTGTTTCGACCAGTTCATAGCCATAAAAATCGCGTTGGGCGACGAGCGAGAGGACCAACATTTCAATGATTCCTTTATTAAACTGGGAGTTCATTTAGATATATCTACAGCACAGTACTATTTAATGCAAGGTACTATTTAATAAATAGTTTTAAATACATAACATATTGATATTGTTAACATAAAATATTAATTTATGAACTCTTCAGGACTTTGGCGGAGTTTTATTTTTGCAAAACCTCTGGTTCACTGGGCAACAAAGGCTGTTGGATTTTTTCTTTTCGGCAAAAGGACTCATGATGAAAATCTCGCTTTTTTGGCGTCGACTCATCGCTGGTATTTTACTTTCAATTTGCTTGCACGCCTCAATATTATTGCTGTCAGCAAAACGTTTCATTCCACCTAAAAAGCTCAGTGAGATTCCGCTCGTCATTGATCTTCAGGAGGCAATGAGCGGGCAGGAGGTATCATCTAAGCAAGAGCGGCAAGTACATCAAGAGGCTCGCAACTCGCAAAACTCAAAAATGCCCAAACTCTCGCTCAGCCAGTTGAAATCAAAATGGCCAGAGTATGCCATTAATGAAAATGACCAGAGGAGCAAGCATGAAAGCAGCGACGCCGACGCATTTTCTGGCAATCCAGAAAGTGATGACCCGAAGGCGGCATGGGGCCAAGGCTCTGCAGAATTTAAGAGACTTGAGGACTTGGGCCTGATGAATCGTATTTATGAACATACCGAACAAGCACTGTATTATCCAGGTATTCTTGCCCGCCATAAGATTGAAGGAATCGTGAATGCTCGTTTGGTGATCGCCGAACAAGGACTTTGTGACTGGCATGAGACGATTATTTCATCGACAAATCCCCACTTACGCATTTTTATTTTAAGCGTTTTAAAAGAAGTGTGCTCGCAGAATTTCAAGCCTTATTTGCGGGGGCGAAAGCTCACGAATATTGATTTCTCTTTTGAATTCGAACTGACAGAACACGATGATAGCAAACTCATCGAGAGCAAAAATAAGATTATCGGCAATGTTTTGATGTTCTACCGAAATAGCCATCAAAGTGTTACGGAGTGGCATCTCGGGCCCCTCATGGGACTATTTCCGATCCCAGCAGTGGCGGTCGACTTTGGCTGGCTTCAGGAAAACTGGGACCGTGTCATGAAATAACAGAGATCCCATGAAAGAGTTTGAGGCACCACTTGGGGATTGAGAAATCATTTGGCGCTGTGCCAGAAGCTTGTTTGATTAAGGAATTTAAGTGAAGGACCTGCGAAGACTTGAGTAGAAAAGGCCGCCCAAGTAATGTAAAGTTTGCAGTTTTTAAATTATTTAACTGCTAGTTTCTAGACTTCGATATACTCACAACCTAGCTTTCCACAAGGAGTTTACATATGAAAACGCTTACTTTGTTAACGATAATATCGTTGATATTTTCAGCTCAACTGTCTTCAGCAGCGCCCCTTTTAGTCTGTAGAACAAATGAAAAAAGCCTTATTGAAGTGAATATCGAAGGACCAAATGCGCGCGTGACCGAGTCGGATCAAAAAGGAGTTGTTTCACGGCGCCTAGTGAGTTTTTATTCGGTTGGAAATCTACTTAGCTTCGAGATTCAATTGCGTGATTCAAAAAATGTCATTCTCGGTATCGGTAGTGATGTTAGAAATAGTATCCTTCAAGGATTTTACCTCAATGAGTCCGGTAAAAGCTTCGAAGTCATTTGCAATCGAACTTCTCGCGGGCGATAAATGCGTTAGGGGTCTGGCAGCTGTGCTGTCTGCAGCTGCCACCAATCACTCATTCCGGGAAAATATAAACTTAAACTGAGTCCGTGGTCGCGCTCGAGAGTGGCAGGAACTTTGACTGAATTCCAATTGAGGACTCCCTGAATTTTTTCTGCGACATAAGACTGGTTCAATCGCTCTGTCTCATAATTGAGTTCGGTTCTTCCATCTTGATAAGGTTCAAGCCATTGGGTATAAAGTTGTGGGGTGAGCCGGCCCGATTGAGAGTTGAGCTTTTCATATAAATCCCCTGTCAAAGTATGTGCAGCACCTGAAGGTGAAAGTTCACTCTTCACGCTTATATTCATATTGCTGCCAAAGACACTATTCACTTTCGCGGTGACTCGATAGAAAGTACTTTCTGGAATCGCCAGAACTTGCCTGAGTTCAGCAGAAAGATTCTGACTTGGATAAAAGCCTTTTGGGATGTCATTCCCGGCAGAGGGAGCTCATCAATTAGGAGCAAATTTGTATAAACTGACACGGTAAAACCGAAACTCAAACCGCAGGCAGAACGCGGCCGACCACTGCCTGTAAACGGGATTTTAAGAAACGCCTTCGACTGCGACCAAGTATTCTTGCCATCTGGTCAGCAGCTTTGGAGTCATATGGGCCAAGCAAAGTGTTCCGCTACTGGCGGCTTCACGTTTGGTGATTTGGGTTTCGCGGCCGAGCTCGTAGATTTTATACTCTTCAGACTTAGGGAAGAAAAGTTCAACCTCTTGATAGAGGGCCCGAACACTTTCACTCATCATGCGTTTTAGGCGATCAATACCTTCGCCAGTTTGTGCACTTACAAAAACTCTAGGGAAGGCTTTGACCTGAAACTGTTTTTCAAATGCGGCTTGGTCAATTTTATTAAAAACGTGAATGATGGGTTTGTGATGCCAATTAAATTCTTCAATGAGTTTTTCAACGACTTCAATTTGGCGATTCATAAGAGGGTTGGATAAATCAACCACATGAAGTAAGATGTCGGCTTCATCAGTCTCTTCAAGAGTGGCTTTGAAAGCCTCTATTAAGTTAGTTGGAAGTTTGCGAATAAATCCCACGGTGTCGGTAATGACGGCGTTGATCGGACCATCAGGCAAAAAAACTTTTCTAGTTGTCGGATCAAGAGTCGCGAAGACCTGATCTTGCACAAAGACCTGGCTTTGTGTGAGCTGATTGATGAGAGTCGACTTACCAGTATTGGTGTAGCCAATCATTGCAAAACTTGGAATTTTATTTCGTTTTCTGCTCGCGCGATGTTGGGCACGATGTTTTTTTACGCTCTCTAATTGTTTTTTAATTTGTTTCACCCGGTCGCGAATGCGGCGACGATCCAGCTCGAGTGCAGTTTCTCCTGGGCCCCTTGTTCCGATTCCACCACCTTGGCGAGAAAGTGAGCCCATCCAGGCATCGACCATGCGTGGGAGTTGATCGAGCATTTGCGCGAGTTCAACCTGCAATTTGCCTTCATGTGAGTGGGCGCGCATTGCAAAGATATCGAGGATGACCTGGTTGCGATCAAGAACAGGCACTAAGAGCTCTTGTTCGAGATTACGACATTGAATGCCCGATAATTGATGATCTACAATCACCATGCTGGCAGAAGATTCTCTTACTAGATCTTTGAGTTCGTCGACTTTGCCTGAGCCAAGGAGGGTGGCTGGATGATATTGGGCGAGGAGCTGTGTGACTGAACCAACCACTTCACAACCGGCAGCCTCTGCAAGTTCTTCAAGTTCACAAAGATTTTCTTTCAGCTCTGTGAAGACTTCAGTCTTGAGACCGACTCCGACTATTATGACACGTTCTCTTTTCGAGATACTTGGTTTAGTTATTTAGCATCCTTCCCGTAGCCTCCTGCAGTCTTTATTTATTTGGACTTAAAAAAACACACATCAAAGGCATTCCTTGCCAATGACATGTGACATCTTATATTTTACTGAGAATTTCGCGAAAGCACAAAAATAATCTCATTTTGAGATTATTTTTGTGCCAAATGGGCCTTGGTCTAGGCAAATATTCAGCAAAGCCGTTTACAGCTAATGGGGCTTATAAAAATTCATGAGACTGGCCACTTAGGCGCGGCAGGTTCGTAAATGATGTGGTTTTCTGCTCCTCTGAAACTTGGCAAGTTATAATTTGCCAAGTTTCAGAGGAGCCTGGATAGGCAAAAACCGAAGACCCAATAAAATTTATTTTCCGAGTCGGCGTTTTTTGGTGTCCCAAGAGATTGCTGATTTTATGATATTATCTAGGTCTGAATACTCGCGTTTAAAATTTAAAATTTGCTGAGCTTTCTGAATTGAGGCAACGGCTTCTGCTGGATCTCCTCGGCGGCGAGGCATCTTTTTAATGAGAATTTTTTGTTGGCTTGCAATTTCGACGGCATTGACGATTTCGAGGACGGAGTGTCCACGACCGCTGCCGAGATTAAAGCTTTCAAAACTCATTTTTTGTTGCGCAAGTAATTCCATGGCTTGAATATGGGCCTTTGCAAGATCCCAAACGTGCACATAATCCCGAATGCAGGTGCCATCTGGAGTCGGATAATCCATTCCCCAAATTGGCAACTCGCTATTTTCACGAGCTGCTTTTAAAACTTTCGGAATCAATCTGGTCTCGGCTTCATGCCATTCGCCAGTGCGTCCCTTTGGGTCTGCGCCGGCGGCATTAAAATACCTAAGAATGATGGCTTTAAGTCCTCTCGTTTTAGTTAGCTTTTCAATGAGCAGCTCGGCTGCAAGTTTGGACTCTCCGTAAGGGCTTACGGGGAATTTTGGCTGGAGTTCATCAATGAGAGTATGTTTTGAATTTCCAAAGACAGAGCAGGTCGAGGAGAAAATGAAATTATTAACTCCTAAACTGAGTAGATTTTCGAGTAAGAGTTCGGTTTGTGTGAGGTTGTTTTCAAAGTACTCTTCAGGTTTTTCAAAAGATTCTGCCACGATCGCTCTGCCGGCCAAATGCATCACACAGTCAATCGGACGATCTTTCAGCACAGATCTGAGGGCAGAAAGATCGCTGGCCCTGGCTTGAAAAAATTGATCGGAGAGAACCAGTTCTTTGCGGCCAGTTGAAAGATCATCAATGATGCTGACCTGGTGTCCTTCGTCGAGCAGACGTGCACACACGCTACTCCCGATATAACCAGCCCCACCAATCACTAAAATATGTGACATTTAAGTTCTCGCCAAGTGCAATGAAATTTTTTAGACCTGTTTGGTAGACTGATTATCCTTTAAAGCTTGTGCCTCAAGTGCGGTCATCACCACAGTATTAAAAATATCATCAACCGTACAAGTTCGCTGCATGATATTGGCGGCTTTTTTAACACCCATCAAAAATGGACCAATCACTTCTCCGCCACCCAGTTGCTGAACAAGTTTGTAGGCAATATTTCCCGAATCAAGGTTTGGAAAAACTAAAATATTGGCGCCATCTTTGATTTCACAAAACGGAAATATTCTTTTAACGATATCAGGGTTCACGGCAGTATCGGCTTGCATTTCTCCATCAACCTTTAAGTGTGGGTAATTCTTGCGAACGATTTCGGCCGCCTCGAGCATCTTGGCGGGAGATTCTCCGTGACTGGTGAAATTGGTATAGGAGAGCATCGCGATGCGTGGCTCAATACCAAAATACTCGGCGACTCTAGAGGCATGAATGGCAATACTTGCGATCTGTTGAGCGGTCGGATTGATATTGACGGCAGTATCTGTAAATAAAAGAAGCCGATCTTTAAACATGACGATATTTAATCCCGAAGCAGTTTTGCGTCGGCCCGGGCCAATGATTTGTAAAATAGGACGTACACAGTCGGCATAATTTTGCGTGGCACCAGTAACCATTCCGTCGACATCACCAGAGTCGACCATCATGGCGGCAAAATAATCTGGGTTTCTCAGCAGGCGTTGAGATTCGCGCAGTAGCATGCCTTTTCGCTTTCGTTTTTCATATAAATTTTGCACATACTCTTGAAATTTTGGGTGATCGGCGGGGTTTATGATTTCAACATTGCTTAAGTTATCAAAGCCAAATTCGGCGATGCGACGCTTGATTTCAGCAGGAGAGCCGAGCAAAACAGGAATCATAAATTTTTCTTCGACTGCGCGGTGAACTGCTTTGATGACTTTTGATGAGTCGCCTTCAGGGAAAACAATTCTTGGGAGCAGCAAGTTCTTTTCTTTGGCTTGGTCCATAATGCGATGAATGACCGAGCGGACAAAGCCAGTTTTAACTCCCTGAAGGGCTTCGAGACGATCTCGGTAAGCACCGAAATCGGTGATTGGTTTTCTGGCTACACCAGAATCCATCGCGGCTTTCGCCACCGCAGGGGTTACCCATAAAAGGACTCGAGAATCAAAAGGCTTTGGAATAATGTATTCAGGCCCAAACGAAAACGTCGCTCCACCATAGGCTGCAGAAACATTTTCTGGCACATCTTCGCGAGCCAGTTTGGCAATCGCGTGAACGGCGGCAAGCTTCATTTCTTCATTGATCTGAGAAGCCCGTACATCCAAAGCTCCGCGAAAAATAAATGGGAAGCCTAAAACATTATTTACCTGGTTTGGATAATCACTACGGCCGGTCGCCATGATGACATCGGGTCGTGCTTTTTTTGCTGTCATTGGATCAATTTCTGGGTCAGGGTTTGCCATGGCAAAAACAATAGGCTTATCAGCCATGACTTTAAGCATTTCTGCGGTAACTGCTCCCGCTACACTCAGACCAATGAAGACATCTGCTCCCTTCATAGCGTCGAGCAGTGAGCGATCCTTGGTTTCAACGGCAAATTCTTGTTTATATTTATTCATCCCCTCAGTGCGTCCCTTGTAGATGACACCCTTTGAGTCACACATGAGCAAATTCTTAGGATTGACACCAAGTGAAATAAATATTTTTGCACAGCTGACACTCGCCGCACCGGCGCCATTCATGACAAGTTTAATTTTTTCTATTTTTTTACCGGTAACGATGCAGGCGTTGAGGAGGGCCGCTCCCGAAATGATGGCGGTTCCATGCTGATCATCGTGAAAAACAGGAATATTCATTTCTTTTTTAAGGCGTTCTTCGATTTCAAAACATTCTGGGGCCTTAATGTCTTCAAGATTGATCCCGCCAAAGGTGGGCTCAAGAGCTTTCACTGCTGCAATAAACTCTTCAGTAGTCGCAGTTTTCATTTCGATGTCAAAGACGTTGATATTTGCAAACTGCTTAAAGAGAACGCCTTTACCCTCCATCACCGGTTTGCCAGCGAGAGGACCGATATCACCCAGACCTAAGACTGCTGTGCCGTTCGTGACAACGCCAACAAGATTTCCTTTGGTCGTATAATCATAAACTTTATCTGGATCTTTTGCGATTTCTTTACAGGGCGCAGCCACACCAGGAGAATAGGCCAAAGAAAGGGCCTTTTCTGTCGAGCATAACTTTGATGATACCACCTCGACCTTACCCGCTGGATAGGCGCTGTGGTAATCAAGAGCTTCTTTATCCAAACTATTCATACCGTTCATTCCTGGATTTTTCATTCGCAAAATCTCCTAACCCCAAGTCTCATAAATCCTGGCCTGCTTGTCAAAGTCTCAAAGGTCTTCGCCGCAAAACAAATCTTGTGAGAGCCCCGCTCATAGGTACCAGGTATTTGTGAGGTGGGGTCTATAATGCTGCATTCAGCTTAAGCACAAGAGTGAGGATTTGCTCTAGAAAAAGGACTTGATAGGTGGCTTTCACAGAGCGCATGATTGAGGGGTCATCATAAGCTTAAAATGTAAGGAGTCTCTAATGTCTCAAAATCAAAATAAATCACCTGACGACGTGGTCATTGTCGAAGGCTTAAGAACGCCGTTTGCAAAAGCGGATACCAAACTTAAAAATGTGCATCCGGCTGAACTCGGCAGAGTGGCCCTGAAAGAACTTATTGAAAAAACCAATTTGGATGTGAATGTCATCGACGAAGTGATTATTGGCAACACCGGGTCACCAAGTGATGCCGTGAATATCTCTCGGGTTGTCGCTCTTAACGCCGGGGTTCCACAGCGGGTTCCTGCCTATACGGTTCATCGTAACTGCGCATCGGCACTTGAGAGTATTGCCGACGGATATGAGCGAATTAAGTCTGGCACAAGTGAATGCATCATTGCCGGCGGTACCGAATCTATGTCGCAAATGCCCTTGGTCTTTTCAAAAGAATTTACAAAAATTTTTAGTGAGCTAGGAAGTGCTCGCACGACAGGGCAGCGTCTACATGCCTTGGGATCTCTTTTGAAGGCCGATCTTCAACAGGTGGTCGAGCTTGTTACGACTGGTCCGATGCAGAGCTCACCTTATAAGCCGCGGGTGTCAATCATTGAGGGTCTGACAGATCCTTTTGTCGGTAAAAATATGGGCGAAACGGCAGAGCTGCTTGCTAAAGAATTTCACATCACTCGTGAAGAGCAAGATGCCTTTGCTTTAGCGAGCCACCAAAAGGCAGTGGTTGCGCAAAAAAATGGAAATCTGGCAAAAGAAATTACCCCCGTTTTCTTGCCTCCGCAATTCAAGGAAGTTGTTGCCGAAGACGTTGGTCCCAGAGAGAGCCAATCACTTGAAGCGCTTAAAAAGCTAAAACCTATTTTTGATCGTAGAAATGGCACTGTGACGGCGGGCAATGCCTGCCCGATTACTGATGGTGCTGCCATGCTTATTTTGATGAAAAGATCCAAGGCTCAGGCCCTCGGCTATAAACCAATTGCCAAGATTCGAAGCTATGCATTTGCAGGCCTTGAACCCGAACGTATGGGGTTGGGCCCCGTCTACTCAACACCGATTGCACTCAAACGAGCTGGCCTTACCTTAAAAGATATTGGTCTTATTGAGCTCAACGAAGCCTTTGCAGCGCAAGTTCTTGCCTGTACGAGAGCTTTTGCTTCGGATGAGTTTGCTCAGAAAAAATTGGATCTACCTCAAAAAGTAGGGGAAGTTGATCCTAGCATATTGAATGTGAATGGCGGAGCCATTGCGCTTGGTCACCCAGTTGGTGCCACAGGTACCCGATTGGTTTTGACGGTGATGAAAGAGATGCAGAGAAGAAATGTTCAGTTTGGGCTAGCGACTTTGTGTATTGGTGGCGGGCAAGGTGGCGCAATGATTATTGAGAACGAGGGTTAAAATGAGTATTCAAGAAAGTCTACGTATTAAAGCTGTTGGTGATATTGCAATTATGGAATGGGATCTTGTTGGCGAAAAGGTCAATAAGATGTCAGCACCCATTTTAATCCGCTTGCGCGAACTGCTTGAAGAAGTTCAGCAGAGTAAGTTTAAAGCGCTTATTATGATTTCACGCAAACCTGGGATTTTTATTGCCGGGGCGGATATCGAAGAAATTAGAGCTCTTAAGAAAAAAGAAGATTTTGAAAAAGCACTCAACGAAGCCCACCAGATTTTTAACAAAATTGAAGATTTAAAAATCCCGGTAATTGCGGCCATTCACGGGCAGTGTCTTGGTGGTGGCTGTGAGCTTCTTTGATAAATCAAAAATAGTGGCAGTGGCTTCAGAACTGGTTTTTTCTCCACGAATCACTTCAACAAGAGGCATTTTATGAACGGGATTGAAAAAATGCATACCAACAAAATTTTCGGGATGAGGATGAGCCTTCGCCATCTCAGTCACACTCAAGCTTGAAGTATTTGTTGCAATGATGCAGTCCGGGCGAGTTTGACCGACAACTTCGGCAATCACCTTCTGTTTGATTTTCATATCTTCAACAATGGCTTCAATGACGACATCGACTAATTTGAAACCTGCGTAATCGGTACCGCCAGAAATAAGATCCATTTTCTTTTGATAGTCGTATTTGGTGATCTTTTTCTTTTTAAGAAGCTTCCCTAAGATATCTTGGGCAGCTACAAATCCCCGCGACAACGCGTCGGTATTAATATCCTTAATTCTCGCATCGATTCCTTTGTCTGCGGCAACATAGGCAATGCCGCCACCCATCGTTCCTGCACCTAGCACAGCAAGCTTTGAAACCTTTTTCGGTTTGGTGTCATCACTCACTCCGGTTTTTTTCTTCACACTCTCCATCAAGAAAAAGACATTGATGAGATGTTTACTAATGTCGGTAGTAGCAACTTCACAAAAACCTTTTTTCTCAATTTCAATTGCTTCATCTCGTCTACTGAAACCATAAGTTTTTTGAATCACCTCAAGAGCCTTGAGTGGAGCCGGATACTGCCCCTTCGTCTGTTGCATCACTGTCTTGCGCGCTTGCTTGAAGACAAGGTGTTGGCCAAGTCTACTTTCCAGAATACGATCCATCGGTTTCGCTGCATGAAAACGCTTTTTACGCTTTGGCTTACTAGAAACTTCTTGGGCCATCTTGAGTGCTGTCTCTTCAAGAAAATT
>Ga0206857_1167_pt1 | contig 11232 bp, 8 predicted proteins | sample Alteio_BWOrgCont_49_FD_152865 | JGI IMG/M metagenome (GOLD analysis project Ga0206857, IMG submission 152865) | Enriched cells from forest soil in Barre Woods Harvard Forest LTER site, Petersham, Massachusetts, United States -... | ecosystem: Environmental > Terrestrial > Soil > Temperate forest > O...
TATTTGTTTTGCACCATTGTTCAAGTTCACTGAATTTAGGAATTATTAACGCCGCCGCAAATTTTTGTCCGTCGCCAATCACCATTATTTGCTCAATGTAGCGCGATTCTTTCATTTTATTTTCAATAGGCTGCGGCGCAATGTATTTACCCCCTGAAGTTTTAAGCAGAGCTTTTTTACGGTCTGTGATTTTTAAGAATCTATTGTCAACCAGAACCCCAATATCACCTGTATGGAACCAACCATCCTTATCAATAGCTTCAGCAGTAAGGTCGGGGCGTTTATAATAGCCCTGCATTACATTCGGGCCTTTGCATAATATTTCTCCGTCTTCCGCAAACTTAACCTGCACGCTTGGCAATACAGGTCCTACGGTTCCAAAATGCGAACCATTTGGTTCCAGGTTATTTACTGCTATTACGGGTGAGGTTTCAGTAAGTCCATATCCTTCCAGTATAGGTATGTTTGCAGCCCAGAAAATTCTTGCCAGCCTGGGTTGCAGGGCTGCTCCGCCCGATACTACTAATTCAAGATTGCCACCTACAGCTGCACCCCATTTACTGAAAACCAGTTTACGGGCTACAGACAATTTCATTTCATACCACCAGCCATTAGCTTTATAATGTTCGTACCTGGCGCCCAAAGCGATCGACCAGAAGAAAAGCACCCGCTTAATGCCGGTAAGTTTATTGCCGGTAGCCATTATTTTATCAAATATTTTTTCCAGTACACGGGGAACAGCAACAAAAACGTGAGGCTTTACTTCCTTCAGGTTATCACCAATAGCATCAATACTTTCAGCATAATAAATGGAAATACCTGAATACTGATACAAATAATTGAGCATACGTTCGTACACATGGCAAAGGGGAAGAAAGCTTAGCGCCCTTTTCATTGGCTGTACCGGCACAAAAGGATGCGAGTCAATAACATTACTTATAAGGTTGTTATGTGAAAGCATAACGCCTTTTGGTGTGCCTGTTGTTCCAGAAGTATATATCAACGTTGCAGTATCAGAAGGCATAACAGCCTTCTTCATTTCCTCTAATTTATCTGGCTGAGGGTTTTGTTCTCCCAGCTTCAATACTTCCGTCCAATGTGCTGCTCCGGCAATTTCAGTATAGGTATATATACCCTTTAAACTGGGAACATCCTTGGCTATTTCTTTAACTCGCTTATATAATGATTCATCCGAAACAAAAACATATTTTACTCCCGCATCGTTCATAATGAAACGATAATCACTGTCACTTATAGTAGGATACATAGGTACGTGCATAGCACCTATCTGCGACATACCAAGGTCAATGAAATTAAATTCGAACCTGTTGTTTATAGAGATGCTTGCTATGGTATCGCCTTTGGTAATTCCCAAAGTTAAAAAACCATAGCTGATGTTATTACCGGTTTTTATTAATTCAGCAGTGCTTATGGGAGTCCACGTTCCATTAACCTTGCTGACTAAAGCATCGGGTTTAGGGTACTTCTCATGCTGCCAATAGGCTATGTCAAATATTCTGGTAGGCTGCATTCCTGAGTTTAGAAACAGTATTTACCTTCAGCAAGCATTTTATCGGCTATCCTTCGGCGAGCATTTTTTGTATTGAATGCATCGGTTTTTGTAAAACGCTTGAGGCCCGATAACATAATACGTTGCTCATCGCCTTCAGCAAATGATGTGATAGCATCTTTACCTGCTTTGTTGATCCTATCAGCTGAATCGAATAACCAGGTTCGCATAATGTCAATTAACAGTGCGCATTCAGCTTCGCCTTTCATACTAACCAGTTTTTCAACTCTCAGTTGCAGTGATTCGCTTACATATGTTTCAATAAGCATGTCGGCAATGTTCATTACAATCTCTTGCTCGCTCGATAAGCCCATCATAAGCTTTTGAACCGCAGAACCTGCAACCATTAAGGCTGCTTTCTTAAAGTTCTTTATATATTTCTTTTCTGCCGCAAACAAAGCTGTATCAGGTTCGCCAAAATCAGGAATTGACATAAGTTCACCTGCAATTTTTGTAGCAGGGCCCATCAGGTCAAGTTCGCCTTTCATGGCACGGCGTATCATCATGTCAACGGTAAGCATACGGTTGATTTCGTTGGTGCCTTCAAATATCCTGTTGATACGTGCATCACGATAAGACCTTTCCATAGGTGCATCAGATGAGAAGCCCATACCGCCATAAATCTGAACACCTTCGTCTACCACATAGTTCAGTACTTCTGAACCGAATACCTTCATAATAGCAGCTTCAACTGCAAACTGCTCAATACCTTTCAGAATAGCCTTCCCTTTTTCCATTCCACCTTCCTGCAGGTTTTCAATAGCGTCTTCAATATTGCGGCTTACGCGATAAAGAGCAGATTCGCATGCAAATGAACGGATAGCTTGTTCAGCCATTTTATGCTGGATAGCTCCGTATTTGCCAATAGGTTGTCCGAACTGAACGCGCTGTCCTGCATATTCAACATCTTTACTTATTACAGACTTGGAAGCGCCTAAAGCAGCTGCTGCCAGTTTAATACGGCCAATGTTCAATATGTTTACCGCTATCTTAAATCCGTTCTCCCTTTCTGAAAGAAGGTTTTCTACAGGCACCTTGCAATCGTTAAAGAAAATCTGGCGGGTAGAACTTCCTTTAATACCCATCTTATGTTCTTCAGGGTTCAGGGTAATTCCACCAAAATCTTTTTCTACTATAAATGCACTTAAATTTTTGTCATTATCAATCTTGGCGAAAACAATCATAATGTTGGCAAACCCACCATTGGTTATCCACATTTTCTGGCCGTTGATTAAGTAGTGCTTACCATCAGGCGATAAAACTGCTTTGGTTTTACCGGAGTTCGCATCAGAGCCTGAGCCTGGCTCAGTTAGGCAATAACAAGCTTTCCATTCGCCACTTGCCAGCTTAGGTAAGTATTTTGCTTTTTGTGCTTCGTTGCCATAATACAATATTGGTAAAGTGCCAATACCCGTATGGGCAGAAATTGCAACGGCAAATGAATGTCCTGAACCGATTGCTTCCGTAGAAAGCATACCGGTTAAGAAATCTTTTTCAAACCCTCCGTATTGTTCCGGAATATTTAAACCTAACAAACCCAACTCTGCGGCTTTGTCAAGTATTTTTTCCATCAATCCTTCTTCTTTGTTGTCAATCCTGTCGAGAATAGGCCAAACTTCCTGCGCAATAAAATCGTGGCAGGTTTGTGCTATCATACGTTGTTCCTCTGTCCATTCTTCAGGTATAAACACATCCTGGTAAGAAGTCTCTTTTATAAGAAATTCTCCGCCCTTCAGGGAGGTTTTTGTTGCTACGGTACTCATGGTATTATTAATTTAGAAGTTCATAAATTCCTGCTGCGCCCTGGCCCGTGCCAACGCACATGGTTACTATTCCATATTTATTTTTCCTGCGGCGCATTTCGTTAAATAGTTGTACGGAAAGCTTGGCACCGGTACAGCCCAATGGGTGGCCTAGTGCAATGGCTCCGCCGTTTACATTTACAATATCCTGGTTAATGCCCAGTGTGCGAACAACAGCGAGCGATTGTGAAGCAAAAGCCTCATTGAGTTCGATAAGCTGAATATCCTGCAATTTCAAATTAGCAAGCTTCAGTGCCTTTGGAATAGCTTCAACAGGGCCAATACCCATAATGCGCGGAGGTACCCCTGCCGATGCATACGACACAAGCCTTGCTATTGGTTTAAGGTTCAATTCTTTCACTTTCTTTTCTGACATTACTATAACAAAAGCAGCTCCGTCAGATGTTTGTGAAGAATTACCTGCAGTTACACTTCCGTCAGCAGCAAATACAGGTTTCAGTTTTGCCAATGCATCCATAGATGTATCTGCTCTTGGTCCTTCATCAGCGTCCACATCATATTCGCGGGTCTGCTTTTTGCCTTTTTCATCTAAGTAGTTCTCTTTCACCTTTACATTTACTACCTCATCTTTAAACTTGCCGGCTTTCATAGCAGCAATAGCTTTCTGATGAGAATTGTAAGAGAAAGTATCCTGGTCGGCACGAGAAACTTTGTATTCGTTAGCCACCGCTTCAGCGGTACTACCCATGCCCCAGTACCAGTCAGGATGAGTATATGCCACTTCTGCATTCGGAACAATTTTCCAGCCCCCCATAGGAATAAATGACATAGATTCTGCTCCGCCTGCGATAATACAATCGGCCATTCCTGCACGAATTTTTGCAGTCGCAATGGCAATTGTTTCTAAACCTGATGCGCAATAACGGTTAACCGTCATAGCAGAGATCTTATCGGTATCAAATGCCATAAGAGAGATAAAGCGTGCAAAGTTCAACCCTTGTTCCGCTTCAGGCATGGCATTGCCTACAATCAGGTCATCAATATCTTCCTTTTTCAGGTTGGGTACTGATGCAAGTAAATGTTTCAATACGTTAACAGCCAGGTCATCGGGGCGCACAAAACGGAATTTACCGCGGGGCGCTTTGCCTACTGCTGAACGGAATCCGGCCACTATATATGCTTCGTTCATACTATTTTAATTTCTAAGGATTTTTCCTCCGGTTAATATACTCTGTATTCTTTCCAGCGTTTTCTTCTCACCACATAGAGAAAGGAACGCTTCCCTTTCCAAATCTAATAAATATTGTTCAGAAACCAAAGTGGGACTCGACAAATCACCACCGCAAAGTACATGTCCCAGTTTCAGTGATATCTTCTTATCATGTTCAGAAATATAATTACCCACCTTCATCACATCAGCACCAACGTATATCATACCCAGCCCTTGTTTGCCTAATACTTTAATGTCTTTACGCAGGGCAGGTTGGGTATAGCCCTCTTCGGCCAAACGAATGGCAGAAGCCTTTGCATCTGTCAGTAAACGCGAACGGTTCATGGTAACCTCGTCATGGCCTTTGCGCAGGTATCCCAGATCAAATGCTTCGTAAGCCGATGTTGAAACTTTAGCTGTACCGATGGTCAGAAATTTTTCACGTAAAAGCGGCATTTCAACTTCACCTTCTATAAATGAATCTGATAGACGCACAGCCATCTCTTTTGTTCCACCGCCACCCGGTATAAGTCCTACACCAAATTCTACAAGACCCATATATAATTCAGCATGTGCCTGTACTTTATCAGAGTGCATGGCCATTTCGCATGAGCCGCCCAGGGCCATATTATGCGGGGCAACTACAACAGGTACAGAAGAATAGCGCACGCGCATGTTCGCATTCTGGAATACGCGAATAGCCATATCTAATTCTTCCCAGTCTTGTTCTATAGCCATTGTGAAGATGAGTGCAACGTTAGCGCCTGCTGAGAAATTATCGCCTTCATTAGACACTACCAATCCGCGGAAATCTTTTTCAGCAAGGCTAATTGCTTTATTAACGCCCTCAATTACTTCTCCGCCAATCGAATTCATTTTAGTATGGAATTCGGCATTCAGAATACCATCACCAATATCGGTTACAGTTACGCCGGCATTTTTCCAAACTGTTTTATTTTTCCTGAAGTTATCAAGGTATAAGAACGCCTCTGCACCCGGAATTGCTTTATAAGAACCAGAAGGAATATCGTAATACTTTCTAACTCCGTTTTCTACTTTATAGAAGGAAGTGCATCCTTTTTTAAGCATATCATATATCCATGCAGCAGGTTTATTTCCTGCTTTTTCCATCATTTCAATGGCAGGCTGTATTCCAATAGCATCCCATGTTTCAAACGGACCTAACTGCCAGCCAAAACCGGCGCGCATTGCATCATCTATTTTATACAGTTCATCAGATATTTCAGGAATGCGGTTAGATACATAAGCAAATAAACCGATGAAGGAAGCTCGGTAAAAATCACCCGCAGCATCTTTTCCGCTTACCAGAACTTTCATTCTTTCCGTAAGAGAATCTACCATCTTGGCTGCTTCCAGTGTGGCAAACTTTACCTTCTGCGATGGCTGATATTCTAATGTCTTCAAATCAAGGGCGAGAATTTCGCTCTTGCCGTCTTTCTTTACTTTCTTATAAAATCCCTGCCCTGTTTTATCGCCGAGCCATTTGTTTTGGCCCATAGTGGCAACATACTTAGGCAGAGTAAACAATGCTCTTGCTTCATCATTGGGCACATTGGCAGTTAAGCCATCAGCCACATGTATAAGGGTGTCAAGTCCTACCACATCACAGGTGCGGAACGTAGCTGATTTTGGCCTGCCCAATACAGGGCCGGTAAGTTTATCAACCTGTTCTACGGTCAATCCCATTTTTTCAACTAAGTGGAACAATGCCATTATGCCATATACACCAATACGGTTGGCTATAAAAGCAGGAGTATCTTTACAAAGCACAGTGGTTTTCCCTAAAAACAGGTCGCCGTAGTGCATTAAAAAATCTATTACTTCAGGATTGGTTTGTGGTGCAGGAATAATTTCGAGCAACCTTAAATAGCGTGGAGGGTTAAAGAAGTGGGTGCCGCAGAAATTTTTCTGGAAATCTTCTCCTCTGCCCTGGGCAAGCATATGTAACGGTATGCCCGATGTATTACTGGTAATAAGTGTTCCCGGCTTGCGTACTTTTTCCAATTGGTCAAATACCTCTTTCTTAATAGAGGGGTTCTCACTCACTACTTCAATAATCCAGTCGCAGGTAGCAACCTGCGCAATATCGTCTTCCAGGTTACCGGTTGCAATGCGCGATAAAAATGCTTTATTGTATAAAGGCGCAGGGCTCATTTTAGAAGCGTGAGCCAGTGCCTCATTCACTATACGGTTACGCACCGCTTTATCTTGCAGGCTAAGTCCCTTTTTCTTTTCATCGTCCCTTAGTTCCTTGGGTACTATATCGAGCAGCAGGGCCTGCACACCAATATTTGCAAAATGACAGGCTATTTGTGAGCCCATTACACCGGAACCTATTACGGCAACTTTCTTTATGGTCCGCTTCATATTCTTTGTCTTTATTTGGTGCAAATTTAACTTTATAATTGACATTTTAAGGGGTGGGGATTAATGAATAATGTATAAAGAAAATACTAAGAATTGCCCTATATTTGTTTTGTACATCTTATAAAATAACTTACTATAGTTTCAAAGTGATACTAACTCTATTTAGATCAATATTTGGGCAAAAGAAAGCTCCCTCTGAGCCTTCATATCAGTATCAAAATATTTTGCACTTTATGGAGGATGATTATTTAATGATCGAAATAATTCCGGAAGAAAACTTAAATTTCATTAAGCAAGAAACACAAAGAATACAGGACTTCGGTAAAGAACATTTTGATGGTACTGGGTTTACTGAAGTAACTCCAATTGGAGAGAAATCGGTAAAAACTATTGAAAAACTGATATATTTCTCTGACGTAGAAAAAATTATGATTGAGGTTGGTTTGGATAGAATTCAACAAGTTATGATGCAATGGGTAGGATTGCTTAAAGGTGATAAAGCACCAGTCGGTTATGGAACAAATCAGTACGGACTAATGTATGATCTACACAGTAATCTAATAAAAAATATTTATATAATTGGGCATATTAAAGACGAGGACGACCGAAAAAAGATTACAAATGCACTTTTAAAAATTGGGGAATCTTTTAATTTTATTGCGGTTAATTGGTGGAGACATGAATATTGCACATTAGAAAAAAGTGAAACCATTTATGAATTTGTGAAGAATATTTGAAAGTGAATCGTATTTTAATAGAGATAATCACTTATTTCCATTTTGATAAAATCTCATCAAACCGTGCCTGTTCAATATTGATATTTACACGTTTTAGGCGGCTTGCAGCGCCTTTACTAATTTGAATTAACGATTTGCTGATGCCAAATTCTTTGGCCAGGTACTTTATAAGGTATTCATTGGCTTCGCCATCAATAGGCTTGGCTTTTATTTTAACAGATATATTGTCCTCTGCATCTACAGAAATTTCATCTTTCCCCGAGCCGGGTTTTACTTTTATAAGGAGTTGAACCACTTCAACTGAAAATAAAATAATAGATAAGCGCCCATACGGCCCCGAAGAACGCTGCCGGCTTAGCTATATCCATGGCACCTTTCCAGTTGTTCTTGACTATTCCAAGGTAAAGAACCCATACTATGGCTCCTCCTACAATAATAATGGGAATGGAAAAGCGTAACAGTAGGTATGCTTTATTGGTGAATGAGAATATTAGAATAGAGAGGTTGATCATGAATTTACATAAACAATTCTCTTTTCTTATTTAGCCAGCTTAATGCAGAACCTGATAGTAGCTTTTCTGTCGTCGCCTCATCGTAGCTCATGCTGCGAATTAATTCACCGGGCCTTTCTTCACCCAGTGGGAAAGGATAATCGCTGCCTAATGCAATATGGTCGGCACCAAAAAGGTTTACTATATAATCGAGCATAGCTTTATCGTGCACCAATGAATCAAGAAAGAATTTGCCGATATATTCGCGTGGGTTAACTTTATTATCTACCGCAACCAAATCGGGTCGGCAATTAAAACCATGTTCTATTCTGCCTAATGTAGCAGGGAAGGAGCCGCCACCATGTGCAAAAGCCACACGCAATTTTGGCAGACGTTCAAATACACCGCCAAATATCATGGAACAGATAGCTAATGATGTTTCTGCAGGCATGCCTACTAACCAGGGTAGCCAATATTTTGCCATTTTTTGTTCGCCCATCATTTCCCAAGGGTGTACAAATACAGCCATATCGAGTTTAGCGCAGGCTTCAAAAACAGGAAAAAGTTCCAACGCATTTAAGTTCCAGTCATTAACATGGGAACCGATTTGTATGCCAGCCATTCCTATTTTCTTGCAGCGTTCCAATTCTTTAATAGCCATCATAGGGTCTTGCAAAGGAATGGTGCCAAGTCCCACAAATTGTTTAGGGTATTTTGCAATAATTCCTGCAATGTGGTCGTTCAGGAATTGCGATACTTCAAGGCAATCTTGCGGTTTGGCCCAATAGCTGAACATGACCGGTATGGTGGATAGTACCTGCACATTTACGTGGTGATGGCTGCATTCATCAAGGCGTTTTTCAGCGCTCCAGCAATTATCTTCTATTTCACGAAAGAATTTATCACCCTTCATCATGCGGGCGCAACAAGGTTTATGATGTTCAAGCCTTATAAATTCGCCATATCCAAACTTTTTAGTAAAGTCAGGTATATGTTCAGGAATTATGTGAGTGTGTATATCAATAGTAAGCATATACCAAACTCAAACAAAACGTTTATCTACTTCCATTACATGGCCACATTGTTTGCAGGTCAGCAGTTCAGGTGAACTGTAGAACTTTTTGAAAACAGGCAGAAAGTCTTTTTCTATACTGGTAAGGAAGAAATATTCCTGGTAAAGTTTGTTATTGCATTTATCGCAGAACCATAATAGTCCATCATTCTCATCGGGTTTGCGCCTCCGTTCCATCACCAGCCCGATAGTATTTGCCGGCCTCATAGGGGAATGGGGTACATTAGGCGGAAGCAGAAATATTTCACCTTCTTTAATAGGAATATCCACAGCCTTCATGTCTTCTTGTATGCGTACGTTAATATCACCTTCCAACTGGTAGAAAAATTCTTCACTGGGGTTAAAGTGATAATCCTTACGGGCATTTGGTCCACCAACCACCATCACAATAAATTCGGTATCCTGGTAAATTACTTTGTTTCCTATCGGGGGCTTTAACAGATGGCGGTTTTCATCTATCCACTTTTTGAAATTTATCGGGCGTGTTACCATAGCAAGTATGATTAGGAATTTTATGCAAGTTAGGAAAAATAGTAAAGACCGTTACTTTTTACCACTGCTCTTTGTATCCTTGGTTGTTTGTGTAGTTTTGGCTTTCAGTTTGGCTTTATCAGATGCGTTCTTCTTCAGGAGCCCTATTATAAAACTAATAAGAACAATGATAAAGGAAAGAATAGGAGCGACCCTTCTTACTTTCTCAAGGAACACACGGGTGCTTTTCTTTTTGTAATGCTTTTTGAAATCACCGCCGGCATCAATTCCTTTCTGGGTCAGCTCTATTATATTACTATCGGCTGTTCTGCGGCAAAGGTCTTCATCTATAAGAACAATAAGTGCTTTGTTGAATGTGCCTTTTATCTCATTTGCAGCATTTTCATTATATCCTACAGTTTGCTGCTCAAGGTATTTCGACCAGTCAAGCCGTCCATTAATATCATAATGAACAGCCACTAATACTTTTTGTGCCGCTTCGTATACTTCCATCAGGTGCAAATATATTTCTATAATGCGTTGTTATTACCAAATAAAATAAAGAGATATTAAGAGTTTATTTAACACTTTGTAAAAGTGGTATTCGGGTGAAAAATAACCCCACTTTCAGGTGGGGTTATTAATAAAGGGGGTTTGTCAGGTATCAGAAGCTAAACTCAGCCGATACGGCAAAATGGTCAGAAAGATCTACGTGCTTGGCATCCCATTGCTTTCTGAACGTTACTACCTGCATTTTGCCTTCCAGGTTAGGGTAACCAGCCTTAGAATAAAAAATGTAATCTATCAGTTGAGGAGTTCCCATTGGGGGAAGAATAAGGTCATTATTACCGTAATCGTATGAAAAGCATTTCTCACCTTCCATTTTGCACTGGGTAAGTTTCAATGAATCTACCAATTGGGTATGGTTATTTGAGTCGGCTTCAATGGTATTAAAATCACCAGCTACAAATTGCGGAACATTCTCTTCTGCATAGGGTTCGAGCAATTCCTTGCGTATCTGTTCGTATTGCATTTTACGTGTGTCCTGTACATTCTTCCCGCTGTTAAGGTCCGATTGCAGGTGGGTACCTACAACCTGGAAACAGAATCCGTCTTTTTGCCCTTCCAGTAATATGGCGCCTTTGCAGGCAAGCTTGTCTGAACCCTTTGCTTCGTTAAAGAATATTTGCTTAATTACGGTTACTTCTACTTTACTCAGTATCCATACGCCGCAGCTTGTTTTCCAGAATTTATTTTTTCTAGGGTCACCAGATTCATAAGGGTATAGGCTTTTCAGACTGTCTCTTATTATGCCCCTGGCTTTTCCGTCGAATGCTTCTTCAAATACTATAATATCGGCATCCTGTGTTTTGAGGGCTGCCGCTATTTGCTGGGCCCTATCCACCTGGCCGGTATGTATGATCAGGCGCGGAAGCATATATATGTTCCACGTAAGGATTTTGATTTTCCCTCCTTTACCCTGGTTATCGCATTGGCCAAAGGTAAAAATTGGAGCCAGTAAGATGATTA
>Ga0206857_1133_pt2 | contig 11212 bp, 10 predicted proteins | sample Alteio_BWOrgCont_49_FD_152865 | JGI IMG/M metagenome (GOLD analysis project Ga0206857, IMG submission 152865) | Enriched cells from forest soil in Barre Woods Harvard Forest LTER site, Petersham, Massachusetts, United States -... | ecosystem: Environmental > Terrestrial > Soil > Temperate forest >...
ATTAAAAAGCCGTACCATTTTCTCAACATAATCATCGGCAATGATATCGTCATCGGACTGGTACCAAACAAAATCTGGGCAGCGTCAATGCCGTATTGCAGGGCATTGTCCTGCAAATTTTTTATTGCCTCACCGAAGGGGTGGTGATGGTGGGCCTCTTTGCCATACTACTTTTGGCCCAACCTCTTTTTACGGTGATCATTTTTGGCATGTTTGGGATTACCCTGACGGTTTATTTCCGATGCATCAAACAGCGCATGCGTATTTGGTCAGAGGAATACAATGAGCATTTTAAGCTCTTGCTTCAACAGATGAACCAGGGATTAGGCAGTATCAAGGAAGCCAAGCTTTTTGGCAGAGAAGGTTTTTTGGCTGAGCGCTACAGCTATCATTGTTTTCAATGTGCCACACGCTCGACGGTCATGGAAGTACTCTCTAAAAATCCACGTTCATTCATTGAGATGATCGCGGTGTGTTTGGTGATGGCGGTCGTGATTTTTTATCTGATGATCGGTAAGACGCCTGAAGAAGTTTTTGGGGCCATTTCCCTATTTGCGCTTGCCGCTATCCGGCTGATGCCCAGTTTAAGCCGCATCAGTTCAGCCATGGTCACCATCAAAGGCAATATGCCCATTTTTGATGAAATTCACAAAGATTTGGTCCTTTGCGAGAATTTTCAAATAGAGAAACGGCAGCAGGAAAAACCTGGAGCAATCAGTTTTGATAAGAATATTGAAGTCAAGGATGTGAGTTTTGCCTATGAGGGGTCCACTTCGTTAGCGCTCAATAAGATTTCTTTGAATATTTCCAAGAATAAGAATATAGGTTTTGTAGGAAGCTCGGGTGCTGGTAAGACCACGGCCATTGATATTATCTTGGGCTTGCTTAAACCATCCTCAGGTGTAGTGCTGGTCGATGGTCAGGACATTCAGCCATTTTTAAGATCATGGCAGGACAAAATTGGTTACATCCCACAGGCCATTTATCTTTCTGATGATACGATTAAAAGCAACATTGCCTTTGGTATTGATGATCAGGACATTGATGAAAAAAAAATATGGGATGCCTTGAGATTGGCACAGTTAGATCAATTTATCCGAGGGCTGCCTCATGGTATTGACACCACCATCGGGGAAAGAGGGGTGCGTTTATCAGGAGGCCAGCGTCAGCGCATTGGCATTGCTCGTGCGTTGTACAATGCTCCTGAGTTGTTGGTGATGGACGAGGCCACTGCTGCTTTGGACAATGAAACCGAACGCGCCTTTATGGAATCGTTGACCAGCCTCTCGGGGAATAAAACAATTTTAATCATTGCGCATCGGCTGACCACGGTGCGCCAATGTGATATTATTTTCTTTTTAAAGGACGGACGGGTGTTAAGCCATGGCAAGTATGATGAGTTATTAGCTAAGTGCCCAGAATTTCAGCAAATGGCTCGAGGAGAACATTTTTGAGATGAAAAAAGTATTTATTTCGACGACCAGTTTTGGGGAAGACAATCCCTCTGTGCTGAAAGCTTTAAACCATGCCAAGATCAAGGTTGTTTTAAATCCTTATAGCCGACGGCTTACGGAGGATGAAATAATTAACGTTTTGGTTAAAGGCGGTTACGAGGGGCTTTTGGCTGGGCTTGAGCCCTTGACCCAAAAAGTTTTTGCCAAAGCCAACAGGCTTAAAGTGATTTCCAGGGTTGGGGTTGGTTTGGATAATGTTGATCAAGAGGCTGCACGATTATCAGGCATTAAAGTTTTTAATACGCCTGGTGTTTTGACGGATGCCGTTGCAGAACTGACATTAGGACTTATTTTAAGTGTGTTGCGGCGTTTGAGCCTAAGTGATCGTCGGATGCACCAAGGCCAATGGGAAAAGCATATGGGTGCTTTACTTAAAGGTAAAACCCTTGGGATTATAGGGATGGGAGATATTGGAAAACAGGTGGCGACATTGGGTTTAGCTTTTAAAGCAACCGTTATTTTTGCGGATGTTCGTGCTGTCAAGAATACAGGTGCTAAACAAGTAAGCTTGCAGCAACTGTTTAAAGATGCTGATATCATCTCTCTGCATTGTTCAGGCAAAACCCCTCTAATTGGTGGGAAAGAAATCACCCTCCTTAAAAAGGGTGCTATCATCATTAATACGGCCCGAGGGTCTTTGATTGATGAGAAGGCCTTGATTAAAGGCTTATCGTCGGGTAAAATTGCAGGCGCTGGCCTTGATGTTTTTGAACAAGAACCATATCAGGGGCTTTTATCTTCCATGGACCAGGTGGTTTTGACACCGCATATAGGTTCATATGCTAAAGAAGCGCGCATCATGATGGAAAAAATGGCCGTGGATAATTTATTGAAAGGATTAAAAGGGACATGAATACCTTCAAGTTTTTTGTATCAACAAATTTACGTTTCGGGGTAGGTGAAAGTGAAAAGCTTGGGGAAGAAATCCTTGAGCGTGGATTCAACAAGGTGGCAGTCGTGATTGATCGAGGTGTTGTCAATAACAGCCAAATTTTAAAGGCCATTGCTAGCATCGAGAAAGCGGGAATTGCCGTGGATGTTTATAAAAATGAAGCAGTTGAGCCCACCTACGATTATTTAGGCGAATTTAAAAAGAATTTCGTGGGCAAGGATTATCAATGTTTAGTTGGTATCGGTGGAGGCTCTGCGATGGATTTGACCAAAGGCATTGCGGTGCTGTTGACCAATGAAGGTGATGCTCTATCTTTCCGAGGCTTTCCGAAATTAAAAAACAGACCGATGCCCGTGATTGCTATTCCAACGACGGCGGGTACAGGCAGCGAAGTCACCTACAATGCCGTTTTTACTAATGCCCAGGAAAAACGGAAATTAGGGATCAATTCCACCTTGAATTTTCCGGTGGCTGCCATCATTGACCCTTTGATTTATTTGGATTGCCCATTATCGGTTTCTGTCTCAGCTGGGTCAGATGCCCTTGTTCATACCATGGAGAGTTTTGTCCACCGCAACCATACGCCGATTTCACGGATGTATTCAAAAGAAGCATTTCGTTTGATTTTTAACAATCTCGGGAAAATTAAGGATGACCCTAAGAACATTGAGGTCCGAGGGGCTTTGGCCCTCGGTGCTTATTTGGCTGGCACCGCTTTGTTTAATGCGGGTTCAGGCCCTGCCGGAGCTTTTTCCTATCCGCTGGGAGCTGTTTATCATGTACCGCATGGTTACGCCGGGGCGATCTTCTTATCCTCAGTCACCCGCATCAATGTGGAAAAAGGTTATCAAGGTTATGATGAGCTTTATGATTTGATCGAAGGTGCTGATACAAAGAAATCGATTCTAGAAAAGAACCAGCAGTTTGCCGTTGAGATGCAAAAGCTCATGGATAAGATTGAGATTCCCCGGAGCCTTAGTCATTTTGGCCTAGGGCCCAAGGACATTGAATTTATGGTTGAACAATATGACAAATTAAAAGCGGGGATAGACCAAAATCCTATCAGCATCACCAAAGAAGATGCGCAAAAAATGATCTACGCTTTAGCGTAATAATATACAGAGAGGAATGAGTTATGCCAGGTTTTGAATTAGTCGGAGAAGAAGAAAAAAAAGCAGCAATGGATGTGTTTGATCGTGGCGGCATCTTTTACCGTTATGGTTTTAATGACCGTCGACAGAATATTTTCAGGGTGATCGAATTTGAAAAGAAAATTGCCGAGAAAATGGGTGTTAAATACGCCCTTTTTGTTTGCAATGGGACAGCCGCCTTAAAATTGGCTTTATTTTCCGTCGGTGTTAGGGCCGGTGATGAAGTGCTCTTGCCAAGTTTCACCTTTATCGCCACCATTGAGGCCATTTTGGAATTGGGGGCCACACCCGTGGTTGTGGAAGTAGACAAATCTTTGAATATGGACCCTATTGATTTGGCCAAAAAGATTACCAAGAAAACCAAGGCCATTGTACCGGTGCATATGGCTGGCGTACCGGCCAAGATGGACGAAATTTTGAGCATCGGTAAAAAGCATAATCTTCCAGTGGTCGAAGATAGTTGCCAAGCCATGGGCGGTACTTATAAGGGAAAAAATTTGGGCACCTTAGGCATCGCCGGTGTGTATAGCACCGATCAAGGCAAAATCATTACCAGCGGTGAAGGCGGGATTTTGGTGACTAATGAAGAGAAGATATACCTGACGGCCCGTGAATACTCTGACCATGGCCATGAGCAGAATCCCAAATTCCCTCGCGGTGAAGACACCCGTAGCATCTGGGGATTTAATTATAAAGTCACTGAAATCCAGGGAGCGATTGCTTTAGCACAGCTCCAGAAGTTGGACCACATTTTGCAAAAGCAGCGTGAGCATAAAAATAAAATTAAAGACGGGATTAAAGGTGCTGCCGGCATTGAATTTCGGGAACTTCCTGATGCGGCAGGGGACGCGGCTGATACCCTGATTTTCTTTGTGGACTCAAGAGAAAAGGCTTCCAATTTTGCCAAGAAACTAGTACAGTGTGGACTTGGTACTAAGAATTTGCCGGATGCGGTAGACTGGCATTATGCAGGAACTTGGACCCAGATTTTCCACCATTATCCCGAGTATAAGGGCAAAGATTTAGAAAAAGTTTGGGCCCAGTCAACTGGTTATTTGCGCCGTGCGGTGTCATTGCCGATCATGGTCATCATGGACCAAGACAAGATTAATCATATTATCAATTCAGTTAATAAAATTGCCAAGGAATTGGCCTAGGAGGCTTATGTTGACCAAGCAACGGGTAAATCCCTTTCAAGAAATTTATGATGTCTGCAATAAAGGTGATTCGAAGTTTAAATTGGCCCAGCTGCCAGAATACCCTCGCTATATTGACATTGAGGTGACCAATAATTGTAATTTCAAATGCCTGATGTGCCCTACGGGAAATGCGTCCAGCACCAGGCCCCGCGGTTACATGGAAGATTCCACCTTCGAAAGGATCTTGGAGCAAGTGACCCTCCACAAAACACCGGTGCGCATCATTGGTTGGGGAGAGCCCACCTTGCATAAAAAATTGGTTGAGTATTGCCGTCGCATGCATGAAAACGGCGTTTTGGTGCATATGAACACCAATGGCCGTTTACTGACGCCCGAAATGATGGATAAACTTTTGGACATCCCGATTGATAGCGTCAAATTTTCTTTTCAAGGGATTGATGTGCGCAGTTACAAGGAAATGCGCAGCATTGATTATTTTGACCAATTATTGGGGAAGGTGAAATTACTTTACGATAAACGGGGAGACCGTGAACTTCCCTTTATCCATGTCTCCACGACAGTCACGTATGAGACCAAGGAGCAGATCAAGGCCTTCCAGGAATTCACCAAGACCTGTGTGGACTTAGTTACTGTCGGAAAAACAGTGTTTGAACGCATCGATTTAGACAAGGTCAATATTTCTAAAGGCAAGAAAGATTTATTGGCGACCTTAATGGAACAACAGTCCCTCATCAAGGTGCATCCCGAGTGCCCGGAGGTCTACGATAAACTTTCCGTAAACTGGGACGGGAAGATCACGGCCTGCTGTGCGGATTATGATGATGTGATGTTAATCGGGGACATTAATAAAGAGACCCTTCTTGATGCTTGGAATTCCAAGCGTATGAGCGGTTATCGAAAGGTCTTGGCTGAAGGTGGCCACGACAAATTACCTTTGTGCAAGGATTGCTACGATTACATGGGCCTCTCAGAAGAGGGCAAGGAAAACAGGTTCGAAAAAACGCCGAGCAAGGCTTCATGAAGAAAAAAGTTTTTGTAGGGGTGATTCCAGCCCGAGGTGGCAGCAAAGGGATACCCCGAAAAAATATCAAGACGATCGCTGGCAAGCCGTTGATTGCCTGGACCATTGAAGCGGCCCAGCAAGCCCGTCTGATGGACCGCTTTGTGGTTTCTACCGACGATCAGGAAATCGCTGACATTGCCCGCAAGTATGGCGCTCCGGTGATGATGCGGCCTAAACATTTAGCCACGGACACAGCCAGCACCTTTTCGGTTCTTGAGCACCTCTTGTCCAAAGAAAATGCCGATGCCATTGTCTTGCTGCAGCCTACTTCGCCCATGCGTCCTAAAGGCCTGATTGATGCTTGCATCAAAAAATATAAAAACACAGGTGCTGATAATGTGGCCACAGGTTTTGTTTGTAAATTTAAGGAATATGGAACTTATTCTCAGCGTCGGCAGGACCTTAAAGGTTTTTTTTATGATGACGGCAATGTCTATGTGATCAATGCTAAGGTGATCAAATCTGGCCGGATGTTGGGGGACAAGGTGGCAAGGGTATTGACCAGCCGTGAGGAGAATGTCGAAATTGATGATGATTTTGATTTTTGGCTGGCAGAGCAGATTTTATTAAAAAATTTAAAAAAGGTTCGTCGATGAGCGTACAGGTTTTTCAAATTGCAGGTAGAAAAATAGGCCTTGAATTTCCGCCCTTGGTTATCGCAGAAATCGGCATTAATCATGAGGGGAATTTTGATAAGGCCATCCAAATGGTGGATGATGCATCCAAAGTAGGATGTGAATGCGCCAAATTCCAATGCCATATCATTGAAGATGAAATGATCCCCAATAATGTCATCCCAGGCAATGCCAAGGAGTCCATCTGGGATATTATGAAACGCTGCGCGTTAGATGAAAAGCAGGAAATCGCTCTTAAAGATTATGTTGAGTCAAAAGGGATGATTTATTTAAGCACTCCTTTTTCCCGGGCCGCTGCCAATCGCCTTAAGAAAATGGACGTGGTGGCTTATAAGATCGGTTCCGGTGAATGCAATAATTACCCTTTGATTGACCATATTGCCCGCTTTGGCAGGCCCGTGATCTTAAGCACAGGCATGAATTCCATGGCCAATATTTCCAAGTCTGTGGCCATCCTTCAAAAACATAAGGTCCCTTATGCCTTGATGCATTGCACGAGCATTTATCCAACACCTCCAGAAAAAGTACGTTTGGGTGCTTTGCGCCAATTGCAAGAAGCCTTTCCAGGCATCCCCGTCGGTCTTTCAGACCACTCTCTGACAAATTATCCTTGCTTGGGAGCAGTTTCTCTGGGTGCTAGTATTTTGGAGAGGCATTTTACCTCTGATAAGAAGTGGCCTGGCCCTGATGTTTCTATTTCGATGGACCCTTTGGAATTAAAAGAAATGATTGAGGCAAGCCGCATTATCCATAAAGCCCTGGGTGGAGATAAAGGTATTTTAAAGGAAGAACAACCCACGATTGATTTTGCCTACGCCTGTGTGGTGGCGATCAATGATATTGCCAAAGGAGAGGCCCTGAGCATGGATAATATTTGGGTCAAACGTCCAGGTACCGGTGAGATCAAGGCGGTTTCTTTTGATGAGATTCTTAATCGTAAGGTCAATCGTGACATTAAGAAGAACGATCAGATCAAATGGGAGTGGTTGGCTTCATGAAGAAAATCCTTTTTATGACAGCGACCAGGGCGGAATTTGGCAAGATGAAGCCCTTGATGAAGGCCATTGACCAGTCACGTAAATTCGAATGCCGTATTTTTGTGACAGGCATGCACGTGCTTTCGAAGCATGGCCTGACCTATAATGAAATCCTCAAAGAAGGGTTCAAGAATGTTTTTACCTTCATTAACCAGACCGAAGGCTCAGATTCTTTCACGGATTTGGTCCTAGCCAATACTATTCAGGGGTTCGGTCATTATATCCGCCAGTTCCCTCCGGATTTGATTATTGTCCACGGTGATCGTCCTGAAGCCTTGGCCGGGGCCATTGTGGGTGCTCTCAATAATATCGTTGTGGTGCATATTGAGGGGGGGGAGATTTCAGGCACGGTCGATGAGCTTATCAGGCATTCTATTTCCAAACTTTCCCAGGTCCATTGCGTGGCCAATCAAAAAGCTTATAAACGACTGGTCCAGCTGGGAGAGGACCCTTCCTGTATTTACGTGACGGGTTCACCTGAAGTGGATACCATGCTTTCGCGACGCCTGCCGTCGTTGAACACCGTCAAGAAGCATTATGGGTTTTCATTTAAAAACTACGGGATTTTTTGCTATCATCCCGTCACCACTGAAATCCATCGATCACAAGACAATATTAAGACCGTAATCAATGCCCTGCGCCGCACCAATAGGAATTTTGTGGTGATTGAACCTAATAACGATAAGGGATCAGACATTATTTATAATGCCCTCGATGTGCTGCGCCAGGACCCCAAGTTTAAAGTTTTTCCTTCTCTTCGTTTCGAATATTACATTACCTTGCTTAAGAACGCGGACACCATCGTCGGTAATTCCAGTTCTGGGGTTAGGGAAGCTTCGGTCTTTGGTGTGCCCTGTATCAATATAGGGACCAGGCAAAATAACCGCATCAACGGGGATTCCATTGTGAATGTCCCTGAAAATGAAGAAGACATCATTGAGGCCTTTAAGCATTGCCATCGCCAGCACCCTAAAACTTCTCATTTTGGGGTGGGCAACAGCACCAAGGCCTTTATGAAAATGCTCAATGATCCTTCATTTTGGCAAAAGGCTGTTCAAAAACAATTTTGTGACATTAATTTTTAATTATGTTGTTTAATTCATTTGAGTTCGTTATTTTCTTTCCGGTAGTAACGCTGCTTTATTTTTTGGTGCCTCATTCATGGCGCATTGGCCTCCTGCTTATTGCCAGCTGCATTTTTTATATGGCTTTTATCCCGGCCTATGTGCTCATCTTGTTCGTGCTCATTGTCATTGATTATTGGGTGGCCCTGGAAATGGAAAAATTGCCCATTAAGCAAAAAAAGCCATTTTTGATTTTAAGTATCTTGGCCACTTGCCTGGCCTTGTTGATTTTTAAATACTTTAATTTTTTTAGCGCCAATGTGGGTGGCTTAGCTCATTTGATCGGATGGAATTATCCCATCACCACCCTACAGATCATTCTCCCTATAGGGCTTTCCTTTCATACCTTCCAGAGCCTGGCGTATATCATCGAGGTCTACAAGGGGGAACAGAAAGCCGAGCGGAATTTTTGGGTCTATGCCCTTTATGTGATGTTTTACCCTCAATTGGTGGCAGGACCGATTGAGAGGCCGGCCAATTTATTGCATCAATTTTATGAAAGGCATGATTTTGATTATCAACGTGTCACCGATGGGTTAAAGCTTATGGCTTGGGGATTATTTAAGAAAGTCGTGATTGCTGACCGCTTTGCTATTTATGTCAATCAAGTTTATGGAACTCCAACCTATTTTCATGGCCCTGCTTTGGTGTTGGCCACCTTGCTTTTTGCGTTTCAAATTTACTGTGACTTTTCTGGTTACTCAGACATCGCCATTGGAGCAGCCCAGGTGATGGGATTTAAGCTCATGGATAATTTTAACAGGCCTTATTTTTCCAGGTCGATTTCTGAATTCTGGAAGCGCTGGCATATCTCGCTTTCGACTTGGTTTAGGGATTATTTATTCATGCCCCTTTCGGGAAGCAGCTTGATGAAACGGTATTGGTATGGGACTTTATTCATTACTTTCTTAGTCAGTGGGCTTTGGCATGGGGCAAATTGGACCTACGTGGTTTGGGGGGCCTTAAATGGCATTTATCTTTTGGTGGCGATTTGGACCAGTGAATGGCGTTCCAATTTTCGAGAAAAGATAGGCCTGGATCAAAATCCGACTCTTTTGGCCAACTGGCAAGTTTTAGCCACGTTTTTGCTGATTTGTTTTTCCTGGGTGTTTTTTCGGGCTTTCAACATGCATGATGCCATCTATATTCTTCTGCATATGCCGCAGGGATGGTTTGCCAAACAAGGTTTTAATGATGCCTTCGGCCTTTCTAAAGGTGCTTTTTTATATTCGGTTTTCCTGATCGGTTTTTTGATCATGGTGCATCGCCTCCAAGACCATGGTTCCATTCGACATATGTTAAGGAACAGGCCCTTGTGGTTAAGGTGGGGTTTTTATTATGCCATGATCTTAGGCATTCTTTTTGGCGGTGTTTTTCAGAATACAGCTTTTATCTATTTTCAATTTTGAGGTTTTATGTCTATTGCCTGGATTAGAATCGAACAGCTTAATTTAAATGACGAATATGTCAAACTCGTCAAATGGTTTATTAAAAGTGGGGACATGGTTTCCCAGGATCAATTGATTTGTTCAGTGGAAACCACTAAATGCGTTAATGAGATTTTTGCACCACGGGCGGGCATCATCCATGTGCTGATCGGTGAAGAAGGCAGCATGGTCAAGGTGGGATCAGAAATTGGTTTGATTGCGGATACCATGGCTGATATTGAAGCTAATCTAAAACCATCGACGGCCAAGACCGCTAGGGGACCCGAAACTACAGATGCCAAGGTCCGATGCACCCCCAAGGCCCAGGCCTTGGCTGAGGCGCATGGGATTGATTTGGCAGAAGTGATGCGCATGGGGGTTGTGGGGACGATTAAAGAGGTGGATATCGAGAAGTTTTTATCTATCCCAAAGTCCCTTAGGACCTATGTGAATGATGAAGGGGTTTTGCCCGAATACGCGCAAGGGGTGGCGCGCAAGCTTAAGGCCAATCTTAACGCAACACTTCCCTTGACCATGGAGGCCGTGTTTGATCTGACAACCGTTAATCAGTATATTGGGCAGGCCAAAGATACGGGGATAACGATTAGTTTACTGCATATTATCCTTGCGGCCTTGCCTAAGACCTTGGAGGAGCACCAGGTTTTTAAGAAATTCCAAGTGAATCAACGTCTTTTTAGTTACAAAGAAACGAAGGTGGCCTTTATCGTACGCACCATCGACGATAAGTTAAGTATGCCGGTGATTTCTGGCTTGGCTCAAATGACGATGGAAGAAATTGTCGAGAACACTCAAGCATTGGCCTTGGAAGCTAACCGCGGCCAGTTAAAAGCCAGCCAGTCGATGGGTGCTTGTCTGAGCATTTCCTATATCAGTAATCCATGGATATCCCGTTTTGAAGCGTTGATGGATTCTTATCAATCAGCGATCTTGGCAGTGGCGGTGTCAGGATCAACGGCCACTTTGACCTTAAGCTATGACCATACCTTGATCGACGGATGGATGGCGGCGGCTTTTTTAGCAGATTTGATCCAGGAAATGAAGGAAGTGATTGCATGTCCGTTCAAAACAAAGTGATATCAACCCTCTTAAGCCCATGTCATAGGCATTCCTCGCTGGAGGAGTTCTATGCCTTGATGATGGGTATCCGTTTATTCGAATTGTCCTTACTAGAGATGTTTGGCCAGGGCT
>Ga0206857_1168_pt1 | contig 11146 bp, 13 predicted proteins | sample Alteio_BWOrgCont_49_FD_152865 | JGI IMG/M metagenome (GOLD analysis project Ga0206857, IMG submission 152865) | Enriched cells from forest soil in Barre Woods Harvard Forest LTER site, Petersham, Massachusetts, United States -... | ecosystem: Environmental > Terrestrial > Soil > Temperate forest >...
GACGACTACACCGACATTAAGCTGCAGGGCGCCGACGCTGCCGCCCCCATCTGGGCAGACTTTATGAAGCGCGCACAGAAGATGCCGCAGTATTCAGACATGAAGGCCTTCACCCAACCCGACGGCGTCTCCACACTTCGCGTCGACCGCGCCACCGGCCTCATCTCCGACAGCTCCTGCCCCTCCGACAGCTTCACTGCTGCCTTCCTCGACGGCACTGCGCCACAAAGCACCTGCTCGCACATGGGCACTGACACGCAGACGCTCGGCAGCCAGCTCTCCGGCGAAGACCACCGCAACGCCTTCCAGAAGCTCTTCGGCCTCGGCAAAGACAAGCAGCAGGACCAGAACGGCTCACCACCGCCGCACTAGTCGGCTGTTTCCCCAACCTGCTTCAATTCTAAAATTGTGTGTTTGTTATCCGCGCGTCAGACTCACGCATTGCCGCCAAACCCGGAGAGGAAGGTCAGGCACACTGCAGTCCCCAATGTGTGTCCCATGGCCAGCAGCGAGGCCGAGAGCAGAGCATACCGAACCAGCCGGGAGCCGCTCTGTTGCAATAGGGTTGTCATGGCTCACCTGCCTTGCAAAGGAATTAGCCGGGGGCCCATACAACGATTGGCTAATTACAGAAACCCTTCGTCCCCTTTCGAGTTGCGCGCAGAAAATATTTATCTGGCTGCAAAATATGTCGCTCGTAACAGTCTTTTCTTCGGCGCGCGCGGCCCTTGCTATCCCTCACCCAAGCGTCTACCCTAAACAACTCACCATGTCGAAGCCGTCACCAACCCGTACTGTTACTCTCGCCAAGCGCAAACAGCTTCGCAAGCTCGCAACCGCCGCCGCAAAACATTCTTACTCGCCCTATAGCCGCTTTCGCGTTGGTGCTGCTCTTCTGCTGTCGAATGGCAAAATCGTCACCGGATGCAACGTAGAGAACTGCTCCTATCGCCTCACCAGTTGCGCAGAGCAAGGAGCCATCGCCCGCGCTGTTGCCGAGCACGGCCCCGGCATACGCCTGCGCGCCGTCGCCGTCGCCAATCTCAATCACGCAGCTTCCATGCCCTGCGGAGCCTGCCGCCAGACCCTCACCGAGTTCGGCGACGATTCCACGCTCATCCTCTATCCCGGCGAAAAAGGCACGCCTGAAGAAACCACGCTCGGCGAACTTCTCCCTCACGCCTTCCGCCTCGAATTCCTCGAATCCAAATAACAATTCAGATTTATCAGTAATGCAGGAACCATGTCGCAAACCATTCATCCCATCGATCTCATCCTTAAGAAGCGTGCAGGCGAAGAACTCTCCACATCCGAAATTCAATACTTCGTTCGCAGTGTTGTCGCCAACGGCGAGCAAAAGCTCCATCCCTCCGCGCAATCCTCCGCAGCCGAAGCACCCATCACCGACGCTCAAATCGGCTCATTCCTCATGGCCGTCTATCAAAAGGGCCTCTCGCTCCGCGAGCTCGCCGACCTCACCAGCGCCATGCGCTTTTCCGGCGAAACCTTCGATGCCTCGCCCCTGCACAGTTTCACGGTAGACAAGCACTCCACCGGCGGCGTTGGCGACAAATCCTCGCTGCTCATCGCGCCGGTCATTGCCGCCGCCGGTCTCGAGCTCTCGCCCTCCATCTCCGTGCCGATGATTTCCGGTAGGTCCTTAGGACATACCGGTGGAACTCTCGACAAGCTCGAAACCATCCCCGGTTTCGACACTCAGCTCTCACTCGCACGCATGACTGAAGTGCTGCTCGAAACCCACGCCGCGCTCGTGGGACAAACGCCGCGCCTCGTCCCAGCCGACCGCATCCTCTACAGCATGCGCGATCACACCGGCACCGTCGAGTCGCCTTTCCTCATCTGCGCCAGCATCATGAGCAAAAAGCTCGCTGAAGACATTCGCGGCCTCGTGCTCGACGTCAAAGTCGGCTCCGGCGCCTTCATGCCAACCTATGAGCTCTCCAAATTCCTCGCTGAACTGATGGTTTCTACCGGCGAACTTGCGGGCACCCGCACCACCGCCCTGCTCACTACCATGGACGAACCGCTCGGCCGTTTCTCCGGCAACTGGGTTGAAGTGTGGGAGTGCATCGACATCATGAAGGGCACGCGGCACGCAATGTCCGCCGATCTGATCGAGCTTTCGAACGCGCTCTCCGGCTGGATGCTCTTCCTCTCCGGCAAGTCCGCCTCGCCCGAAGCCGGCGCGAAACTCGCCGATGACATCCTCCGCTCCGGCGCCGCTTACAAATCATGGCTGCAGATCGTCGCCGCACAAAAGGGAGACACCAGCATCTTTGCGGACCCAGCCGCCTTCCACAGGCCAAAAGCTACGCGCGTGCTCAAGGCCTCACGTGCCGGCTATCTCTCGTCTATGGATTGCAAGCAGGTTGGCTGGGCTGTGCAGCGTCTCGGTGTAGGCCGCGCCGAGCCCGGGGACCCCGTCAGCGCGCACGCCGGCATCGAGTCCCACGCCAAGCTCGGCACAAAACTCGTAACGGGCGATCCCATCTTCACGCTCTTTAGCGAAGATGCAGCTCTGCTCGATGAGCCCTATCGCATGTTGTTGGAGACGGTGCAGATTGCAGACACCCCGCCAAAACTGCAGCCGCTGGTGCGCGAGATCGTCAGCAAAGACAATCTTCCTCACAAAGAATTTGCTTGAAGCGCCTGCCGAACAGGCTGCGATGCAGCGACCGGGTTTATTCCTTGCCCTTTTTCGCCATGTATTCCTTCACGCTCTGCTGCCAGTCGAAGCCGGTTCCCGCGAACGCCGAACTCGACCTGCGCACGCTCCGCTTTTCGCCGTTCGGTGAGACAGTGGCTACCTTGGCTTCCACAATCTCTTCCAGCTCGGCTTCCACGCGAACATCCTTCGGCCGGAACGACCGCGGCAGGTCATTCGGTTTGAACTCTGTGCCCTCGTCCGTCAGTGCCTTCGCCTTCTGTACTAGCGCCTCGCGCTTCAGCGAAAGTTTCCGCGCTGCGGCGTTGCGTTCGGTTTCAGAGGGGAACACATCGTATTTCATCAGATGTGCCAGTTTGCGATCGAACAGATCGATCTCTTCGTGCAACATCTTGAGCCGAACCTTTTCCCCGCCATCCGCCATTGATTCTCCTTCTCGTTGGAACTTGTTTTCTTAAGAAAAAAAGGGAACGGTTCACCAGGAACCGCCCCCTTCTTCGTGCTTCAGCGAATATTTTTGTGCTTCAAACTTCCAGCGCTTACGCGACCTGGACGTCCTCGGCCTGCCAGCCCTTGGGGCCCTTGACCACGTTGAAGGTCACACTCTGGCCTTCTTGCAGCGAACGGAATCCGTTCGCCTTGATGGCGGTGTGATGGACGAATACATCTTCGCCGTTAGCGCGGCTCAGAAAGCCGAAGCCCTTCGCGTCGTTAAACCACTTCACTGTTCCCTGTTCCATTGTCTTGTTCCTTATAGTTGCTGCGATGTACCGCGAACGCAATTCCGATAGTTTGCGTGTCGAGCAGTACGGCCAGAACAAGCAAGTAGAGCGGATCGAAGTTCCACGATCCTTTTTATTGTATCATCTGAGCGTCCAAGACCCTCAAATTCTGCTTCCTGCGCCTGCATTCTTCTGGCAGTTCCCCCCTTGCGCCCGTTACACTACCTCATCCTTTCTTGCTGGAGCGCTTGCCTTGGCACGATTCACCGGTCTGCTCGGTCTTCTGACTTTTCTCGGAATCGCCTATGCCCTCTCCACCAATCGCAAAGCCATTCGCTGGCGTACCGTTGCGTGGGGACTCGGCCTCCAGGTCTTTTTTGCCTTTCTTGTCATCAAGGTCAGCTTAGGCCAGCGCGTTCTTGCCACGGCTTCAACTGCCGTCACAGCACTGCTCGGTCACGCGGCTGACGGTTCCACTATGGTCTTCGGCCCAGTCCTCGGCGACCCCAAGAATCCCCTCGCTGTCTTCGCCTTCGCCGTCCTGCCTACCATCATCTTCGTCTCTGCGCTCTTCGCCATGCTCTATCACCTCGGCATCATGCAGAAGGTCATCCGTGTGGTCGCCTGGATCATGCAGCGGACTATGGGCACAAGCGGCGCTGAATCCACCAACGTCGCCGCCAGCATCTTCATGGGCCAGACCGAAGCGCCGCTTACCATTCGTCCTTTCCTCGGCGGTGCCACGCGTTCTGAATTAATGACCATCATGACCTCCGGCATGGCGCACGTCTCCGGCGGCATCATGGCTGCCTATATCCTCTTTGGCATTCATGCGCAGGACCTGCTCTCCGCCGTCATCATGACCGCGCCGGGCACCATCCTCATCGCCAAGATGCTTGTGCCTGAAACCGAAGTGCCCGCCACGCTCGGCACTGTACACATGCCGCCCGACGAAGAGCACGCCAATGAGAACCTTATCGGCTCCGTTGCTCGCGGCACCATCGACGGCGGCAATCTTGCTTGGAACGTCGCCATCATGCTCATCAGCTTCCTCGCCATCGTTGGACTCATCAACGCCATGATGCTCGTCATCTCCGGTTGGGTCGGCCCGCATTACATCCACGGCCACCAGGTCGGCTTCCCACGCTCGCTCGGCAACGCCCTCGGCTTCCTCTGCGCGCCTATCGCCTGGCTTATCGGCATCCCATGGAAGGACGCTCCCATCGTTGGCAACCTCATTGGTACGCGCGCCGTACTCAATGAGTTCATCGCCTATAACCAGCTCGGCATCCTGGCAAAAACCGGCGCAGTCTCTGCGCGTACGCTCTCCATTGCCACCTTCGCCCTGTGCGGATTTGCGAACCTCGGCTCCGTCGGCATGCAGATCGGCGGCATCGGCGCCCTGGTCCCGCACCGCCGCAACGATCTTGCCCGTCTGGGCATGCGAGCGCTCCTCGCCGGAACCATGGCCAACCTCATGTCCGCCAGCATTGTCTCTATGCTCATCAAGTAGCCCACGCGTGCATCAAATAATCAATGACCGCCGCTGACTTTCGCCGCATCGCACTCAGCTTCCCTGGCGCAGAAGAGTCGTCGCACATGGGCGCTGCCGATTTCCGCGTCGGGGGACGCATCTTCGCCACACTTGCCTCCATCAAACTCGGTTACGGCAATCTCATGCTGACGCCGGAAATTCAGGCCGGCTTCCTCGCCGACGAGCCGGAGATTTTCCTCCCCATCGCCGGCGGCTGGGGACGCATGGGCATGACCCACATCCGACTCCGCGAAGCCACCAAAGACATCCTCACCGGTGCGCTGCACACCGCCTATAAGCTGCGCGCCGAAAAGAACTCCAAATCTGCTCCGAAGAAATCCGCGAAGAAGACATCATCTCCCCGCCGGGCCTAGCCGCTCCTTCTAAGCCATCAGCGCGCGATAATCCACCACATCCGCAATCGTCTTGTGCACATGCTCGCGCACAATCTCCGGCCCGCACAGAAAGAACACGCCTGGCATCTGCTCCCCATCCCCTTGGATCTTCCCAATCCCATGCTTGAAGATCGAACCCTTCAGCCATCCGATCACTACAGCCGGCTTCAAGAGTTGCACAAACGGACTCACTCTGCCTAACCCAAACATCGGGTTCTGATACAGCCTCGCCTGCGGATCATGCACACGCTCCACATCGCTCAGCCCGTAGTAATCGAAGTGCGCCTTCGCGATTGCCGGCGTCCCCAGGTGTACAAATACCGGACGCACCCCGCGCTCCTTCATCTCTCCGCGCAGCTCTGAAATATCTGAAATCGTCTGCCGGCAAAACACGCACCCAAAGTGCCGCAAGAAAATCAGCAGCACCGGCGTCGCCTCCGCCAGGGCAAGCAAGTTTGTGCCGGCCTCTGTCGTCACCACGCCCAGTGCCGCCGCTACTTCCTCGCGCGATCTGCCCTTTGTTCGCATCGCAAGCAGTGAATCACAATCGGTGTCAGTCCGTCAGCAAATACTTAGTGTCCAGCCATCATGTCGTTGAACTTCATCGTGAAGGCGTAATCCCCGCGACCCGTCTCATCGCGCAGGAAACCCACGCGTTGCGTCAACACCTCATCCGCATCAGTCCTCAGCACTTTTATCGTCTCCGCAATAAATTCATCCAGCGGCATCGCTCGCGGATCACTCAACTGGTTGGGCCCCATCAACTCCGTCTGCACGTACGGCGGAGCCAGCTCCAGTACCCGCACGCTGGAGCCCTTCAGCAAGTAGCGCTGCGAGAGCGAGTACGAATGCATTGCCGCCTTCGTCGCGCAGTATGTCGCCGTCATCGCCAGCGGAATAAACGCCAGCCCCGAAGTCACATGGATCACCGTCGCGCTCGGCTGCTGCTTCAGGTGGTCGATCAACGCCGAGGTCATCCGTATCGGCCCCAGCAAATTCGTCGTCACAATCGGCGCCACAATGTCGTCATCTACCTCGCCCTGCACCGCGTCCGGAATCATGATTCCGGCATTGTTGATCAGCACATTCAGCTTGGGATGCTCCGCGATGAGCTGCTTCGCCACCGCCGCAATGCTTGCGGGGTCTTCCACATTCAGCTCGACCGACTTCATCCCCGGGTTTGCCATTGTCACTTCGGCCAGCACGCCCAGCCTTCGCCCGGAGATGATCACTTCGTTGCCCAGCTTATGCAGCGCCTCCGCCAGCCCACGACCAATCCCCGATCCGCCGCCCGTAATAAAAATTGTGTTCCCTGTCAGCTTCATCGCAACCTCCAGAATCTTGATACCAGATAGATGCATGCGCGAACATTCAGATTCGATAAACTTCTCCCACCACCGAATTCCTGAGGAGCCGCATGCCCGACCACAAGCCCGACCAGTTCACCCTTGTCACGCAGGCCCTCGCTTACGTCTCCAGCAAGACCAACGTTAGGCCCACGCTTGGCATCATCCTCGGCTCCGGCCTTGGCAACTTCGCCTCATCCGTTGAAAATCCCACCATCATTCCTTACGACGAAATTCCCGGCTGGCCGCTCTCCACCGTCGAAGGCCACAGCGGTAAGCTCGTCCTTGGGTCTATCCGTGGGACGCAGGTGGCAGTCATGCAGGGTCGTGTGCATGCGTACGAAGGCTACTCACTGGCCGAGGTGACCTTCCCCACGCGCGTCCTCGGAATGCTCGGCTGCCACAAGCTCATCATCACCAACGCCGCCGGTGGCATCAACACCAACTACGGCGAGGGCACGCTTGTCGCCATCAGCGACCACATCAATCTCACCGGCTCGAACGCCGCACTCGGCCCCAACGATCCGCGCTTTGCGCGCGCGCCCGGCACCGGCCTGCGCTTTTTCGACATGTCCAACGCCTACTCGACGCGCCTGCGCGCCCTCGCACGCGCCGATGCCGCAAAGCAAAACATCCCGCTCCCCGAAGGCGTCTACCTCGCCGTCCTCGGTCCCAGCTACGAAACCCCCGCCGAAATCCGTGCCTTCCGCACCCTCGGCGCCGATCTCGTCGGCATGTCCACCGTGCATGAGGTCATCATCGCCCGCCACATGGGTCTGGAAGTTTTAGGCCTTTCGCTCGTCACCAACATGGCCGCCGGCGTGCTCGACAAGCCGCTCCACCATACCGAAGTCATGGAAACCGCCAACCGCGTCGAAAAGCAATTCACCTCCCTGCTCCTCGGGCTCATTCCGCAGATCGATTCAGCAACTTAAGCGTGGTTCGAATAGAATCCAGTTGGTTCGGGAGCGCTGCCTTGGACTCAATCTCAAAAAGTCGCCGCAAGAACTCTTTCCAGTTTCGGTCGAACGAACGATCCATACTTTACAGCTTGGTGATCATGACCTGTACTCTCTCCATTTCCTATCGATGGCCAGGGCATTGGCTAGCTGCGTTCAGCATTTCCAGTCTGTCTATATCACTGCTATTCTGGCTGCTTTTTGCTCGCACCGCGAAATATTTTTGGCGGCTCCTCGCTGGAAACCTGCTGACGATTCTTGCGCTTGCCTTGTATCTTCACTGGAAACACTAATTGCCAGAGCCTCAGTCCAGACTCAAGTGAATCCGGTTTCTTCAACATCGCGCCCCATTGTCATCGGCATCGCCGGCTGCTCCGGCTCCGGCAAAACCACGCTCGCCGGCGAGCTTGCGACGCAACTGAATGCAACCTTATTTCCTCTCGACCTCTACTACCGCGACCTCTCGCAGTTCCCACTCGATTCCCGCCACAAGCAGAACTTCGACCACCCCGACTCTCTCGAGGGCGAGCTCTTCATCGAGCACATCCGCTCTCTCGCCGCCGGCCGCACCATCCAACGCCCGGTCTACGATTTCTCCACCCACTCCCGCGTTCACGGCACCTTCGAGCCCATAACGCCCACCCGCTTCGTCCTCGTCGAAGGCATCCTGGCGCTTCACTATCCCGAGCTCTTCCCGCTCTACGACTTCAGCATCTTCGTCGAAGCCCCGCACGACATCTGCCTCGAACGCCGCATCCATCGCGATACGCGCGAGCGCGGCCGCACCGAGCAATCCGTCCGCGACCAATTCGAAGCCACCGCCAAACCCATGGCCGACCTCTACGTTCTCCCCTCGCAACAAAGAGCGTCGATGACCGTTTCCGGCACCGACGCTCTCGATTGGTCCATCGAACAAATCCTGCGCGAACTGAACCACCGCAAGTTCCTGCACTAGCTACTTGCTGAAGTCCACCGTCGGCGCATTTGCATTCGCTGGATTGCCCTTGAAATACTCCTCGCGCACCGGGAACTTCGCACCCGCAATCAGGCTGCCCGGAAACTGCTCCACATCCACGTTGTAAGCCTTCAGCGCGTCGTTATACCGCAGGCGCGCCACCTGAATGCGGTTCTCCGTTCCGGCAAGTTCGTCCTCCAGCCGCATGAACTGGTCGTTGCCTTTCAGGTTTGGATACTGCTCCTGCAGCCGCAGCAGCGGGCTGATCGCCACATCCAATTGCTGGTTCGCCTGGATCGAGCTCGCATGGTTCGATCCCGCCGCGATCACACCTGCGCGCGCATTCGCAATGTTGGTCAGGATCGTCGACTCCTCGGCCACGTATCCCTTCACACTGGCCACCAGGTTCGGAATCAGGTCCAACCGCCGCTGCTGCTCCACGTCTACCGCTGAGTACGCACTGTTCACGTTCTCGTTCAGCTGCACCATGGTGTTCCTAGCGGACACGTATGTACCTCCGCCAATCAGCAGAATCAGCACAACTACGCCAATCGCAATCCATACACCCTTCATCGTCTTTCTCCCTTGCCCTTCCGTTGTCTTGCCTTCAATCGTATTCATGTCTCATTCCTATACTCTGCAAAAATCTTCCGTACTACCAGTCCCCGCTGGCTCCGCCGCCGCCCGATCCGCCGCCGAATCCGCCGCCAAAGTCACTTCCGCCACCACCGCCGCCGAAGCCGGAGCCGCCATTGCCGCGTCCGCCAAACCCGCCACCCATCATGTTGCCTGCCAGGAACCACAACCAACCGCCGCCCCGCCCACCGCCGCGCGCAAAAATCAGCAGAAAGAAAATAAACAGAATCAGCTTCACCCACGGGAACCCATGCGATCTCGTCATCACCGGCTGTGTCTCAACCGACTCTGGAGTCTCTGCCAGCGTCACGCCTGCATCCGCGGCAATCACGTTCCCGATCTGCTCTACGCCATTCAGGATCGCCGGCCCGTATTGCCCTTGCTGCAACTGCGGAACCATGCTCCGCCCAATGTCGCCAATCTTCGCATCGTTCAGTATCCCTTCAAGCCCGTACCCAACCTCGATCCGCCGCTTGTGCTCCTTGATGGCGAACACCATCACGATGCCTTTATCTGTCCCCTTCGCGCCGACCTTCCACTTATCTTCCAGCCGCGTCGTAAAGTCCTCGATCGAATCGCCGTCCAGGCTCTGGATCGTCACTACCTCGATCGTCGCGTGTGCCTTCTCATAAACCTCAGTGCACAGCGCCTCAATCTGCTGCTTCGAGTCCGCGTCCACCACCCCGGCAAAATCGCTCACGTAGGTTGTCGGCTGCGGCAGCTTCGTCGGATCTTCCGCCCGCGCTGCCAGCGCCGCAAAGAAAATGCCGGCCGCAGCTACGGCCAGCATCCTCATCCATCTCGCTGAGAATCTCACAGCATTAGGATACGCCGAACCATCCCGCGCGGTTCCACAGCGCTCCGTTCGCCGCTGCAGCCTTGCACAATCCGAGCGTTTATCCTGTTCTAGCTCGACATTATGAAAAATTCACAGTTTGTTCCTCCTGTCGCCCTGCGTCATCCCCACCCCAGCACCGTTCACGGCATAACTCTGGCTGACGACTACTTCTGGCTGCGCGAGAAAGGCTCACCCGCCGTCACTGCCTATCTCGAGGCCGAAAACGCCTACACCGCTGCCATCATGTCCGGCACTGAAAAGCTGCAGAGCGATCTCTACAACGAAATCCTTTCGCACATCAAGGAAGACGACGTCTCCGTCCCCTACCGCGATGGCAATTGGATGTATTGGACGCGCACCGAAAAAGGCATGCAGTACCCGCGCTTCTGCCGCCGCGCAGTCGACTCTCCTACGCAGACCGAACACATCATCCTCGACATCAACCTGCTCGCCGCGGGCAAACCCTTCATGTCCATCGGCGACAGCGCGGTCTCACCCGACGGCCGCCTGCTCGCCTACACCACGGATGACACCGGCTTCCGCCAGTACAAGCTTGCCATCAAAGATCTCCAAGACGGCAAGACTCTCACCGACACCGCCGAGCGCGTCGGCTCGCTTGTCTGGGCCGCCGATTCCAGCACGCTCTTCTACACCACGGAAGATGAGCAGACCAAGCGCCAGGACCGCGCCTTCCGCCATATCCTCGGCGACCCCATCACCGCCGACATCGAAATCTTTAACGAGCCCGACGAGCGCTTCAATCTCGGCATCGGCCGCTCCACTGATCGCCAGTTCCTTCTGCTCGAATCCGGCTCCCACACCACCAACGAAGTCTGGCTCCTCAGCTCCTCGACGCCCACCGCCAGCTTCTCCCGCATCGCTCCGCGTGTCGACGACGAGGAATACCATGTCGACCATCGCGACGGCTTTCTCTACATCCTCACCAACAACCATGCTGAGCAGTTTCGCCTCATGCGCGCGCCCACCAACACCCCCGGCCGAGAACGCTGGCAGGAAATCCTCCCCGAAATCCCCGACGCTCCGCTTGAAGACTTCGACCTCTTCCAGAACTTCC
>Ga0206857_1169_pt1 | contig 11065 bp, 7 predicted proteins | sample Alteio_BWOrgCont_49_FD_152865 | JGI IMG/M metagenome (GOLD analysis project Ga0206857, IMG submission 152865) | Enriched cells from forest soil in Barre Woods Harvard Forest LTER site, Petersham, Massachusetts, United States -... | ecosystem: Environmental > Terrestrial > Soil > Temperate forest > O...
ATCAATGGCCGGATACATACCACGTTGGACCAGGTCACGCGAGAGCACCACAACCCCGTCGAGGGTCGCGAAAATAGAAACAACCGCAGGGTCTGTCATATCGTCGGCCGGAACATAAACCGCCTGCATGGCAGTAATGGAACCGCCCCCTTCTACGGAACGGATGCGTTCCTGGACAGTGTTGACCTCAGAGGCCAAGGTGGGCTGATAACCAGTTTCCGCAGGGACACGGCCTAAAAGTGTAGAGACTTCCTGACCTCCCTGGATAAAACGGTACAAATTATCCATGAATAAAAGCACGTCTTTATTCTTACCCAACAAATATTCTGCCATGGTAAGACCTGCATTAACGACTTCTGCACGCGCACCGGGCGGTTGGTCCATCTGACCAAAAGCCAACATGACCTTAGGCAATAGATGGCTTTCTTCCAATTCATAATATAACTCATTGCCTTCACGGATGCGCTCGCCAATCCCTGTAAACACGCAGGCACCGCCGTGGGCTTTGACGATATTATTAATAAGTTCCAAGATAACGACAGTCTTACCGCAACCGGCACCACCGAGAACTCCAGTCTTGCTTCCCTTGATCATCGGATATAGCAAATCGATATATTTAATGCCTGTTTCCAATAGTTCAGGGATCTCGCGGCCTTTTTTCTTTAAATCAAAACCAACCTGGATCGCTGGTTTTCTAATTGGCCATCTTTCTGGGCAATCATACGGACCAGACTCATCTAATGGACGGCCAGAGGCATCCATGACCCGCCCAAAACAACCATCGCCAATGGGAATGGCCGTTGGCTGCCGGGTATTCGTACAAGCTGCTCCTAATTGCAAGTTCAACGTTTCATTAAATGAAATGCAACGCACCAAGCCTGGGCCTAAATGTTCTGCGGTTTGCAAGGTGATCTTTTTACCGTCGAAAGTCTTGGTCAATATACAATCATAGACGGCCGGAGCTTCTTCGTCCTCAGGAAAACGCACATCAACAACCGGACCTTGGACTGCCGCAACACGGCCGGAATCTGGGATCACTCCCGGTGGTAATGGCGGCTCGACGATTGGCTTATCTGATTTTGCTGGTTTTTCGTGGTGTTCCATATATGTACCTCTATTTAGTGACCATCATTCTAGCAGAGAAAACTTCCCGTAAGCTTTTATCAATGTCCCCGCGCTTGGCTTTGCGGTATTTTAGTTTGACCACGTCACGCTCTTTGCGCATCTTACCTAAAGAATTATCCAGCTGCTGGGTCTGGGCTGCAGCTGCGGCCAAATTTGTATCAAAGAAGATTTCATAAATCTTAGAAGATAGCCACAAATCAGCCAAATAACCCGTCATATCAACAGCATCAGACTCTTCAATCACCTGGCGGAATTTCTCCACGGTCTGCGATTGTTTTGGCAGCAGGTCTTCACAAGGCAATAATTTCACCGCACGTGGCTTTGTGACGGTGTAGTCCTTGGGCCAGGGATACACCATGGTCACCTTACCAATCCTGCCTTCCATGACTTCTTTGACCAAATAGGTCTTGATATCCACGGCCACTTCATAAAGCCCGCGGTCTTCCACATCTTCCCAGCCTTTAAGTATTTTTTGGCCCAAACCTTCGAGCTTTGAAATCCCTTTTTTACCAACCACCACAAATTGTGCTTGCGGGCTCTTTTCCTTCTCCTCCATGGCCCGACCAATGACCCGTGAATTAAGGTCTCCAACGAAACCTCGTTCGGTGGAGATCACTAAAATAAGGGCTTTAGGATTACTGTTATTGACCAGTGGATGCTGGACCTGGGAGAAACCAACCAGGCTAAAGAACTCTGTAAAAGATTCGTTGAATCGGTTAAATTTAACACGTTGGGCAGCCATGGCGTGGTATTTCATATCCGCCACGTCTTTTAAGACCTGGATCAAATCAACCAGGTCTCGGACTTCACCGACTTCGACTTTGACCTTACTGGCTTTACCCATTTTTTAGCTTGTATACTGTTTTTCTACCTGTTGCTTTAGGGCATTGGCTGATTCACGCAATGCGTTTTGCAAACTGCCATCCAGCTGCAGGCTTTCAAACATCAAAATGATGCCACCCGTGACCTTAGGATCAATTTTGGAATTTAATTTGATATCACGATTTAGCTTTTCTTTTAAAAGCTTACCAATATCGCTTAAAGATGATTCACTTAAAGGTGTGGCAGAAATAATATCCGCAATCTTGACATCTACCCCAATGCGGCTCATATCCACAGCCTTTAATTTTTCAATAAATTCAGTAATCAAATATTTATCCAGGACTTCTTTGACCTTCACACTTAAAATTTCGCTGGTGATCCCAGCCGCATAATCAATGATCTTGATTTCCATCGTCTTCTCAACTTCACGACGGATTTGCTCACGGGCGTTCTGGGCCTTGGTGATGATTTCTTCAGCCTCAGTACGCGCCTTGTTGATCATTTCTTCTTTCTGTTTGGTGGTCTGCTCTTCGAGCTCCAGGCGCATCTTCTTTTCCATCAGATCCAACTCTTTATTACGGCGCTGCAACTCGGCATCTGCTTCCTTGATCTTCTGATTTAATTCAGCTTCACGTTGACGGGCTGCTTCCGCATCACGGTCCAGACGCTGTTTGGCCCCATCAACCGTCCTGATCAAAACCATGTACAGCGCAAAAATGATCCCGCCGGAGATCACCACGGTCAAAATCAAAAATTGGATAATTAAATTCCAACCCATAGAAAGCTCTCCTTATTGGACCCCGCCGCTTGGCCAACTGGCCGGGCGGGGCTTCCTTCACTCACTCATTTTGAAGGTTATATAAAAATGCGTATAAGCCTATCAGTAAAACAAACGAAGCAATTTCGACCAACAATATTTTCCAACCAGCTGAGGCCTGGATCTGGGCGCTTTTGGATGGATGATTGCCCAAATCATTAATCATCTTTGAACCCCAAAGAGCAATAAAAAAACATGGCACAGCAACAGCAACAAAAAACATCCCAATCATTTCCAGACCTTGAAACCAATGCCTAAAACCACCCATCAGGATCTCCCCTAATCTCAGTGTCCCCGTGTGGAGAACAATTGAAAGATGATCAGGATAGCCACCACTGAAATCGCTTCCACAAAGACCAACATCACCGCCATGCCTACAAATATTTTTGAGGCAGCTGATGGGTTACGTCCTAATGCTTTAATGACCGCGTACCCAAGCACTGCAATGACAATCGATGGACCCATGACTGCGATGAACATGATTGTCAAAATGATAAATGTTTCTGCTACCATCTAAACCCCTTAATGTTTAACCGGTTGATCCTTGGTGCCGTGGCCTGCCGCCATTGTCTTCTCAGACTCTTCCACTAAAATCGTGCACTCGTTGGCAAAAAAACGTAAAATCCCTGAACGCACTGGTATCTTCCGTTTCCAATCAATGATAATATCGCCTTGCTGCACCAAACCTATCAGCGGATAGTGATAGGCCAAAAGTTCGTACTCAGAACGGTCCCCGATAATATAAAGGCTATTAACTTCACTTTCAAAAACCAAATTCTTAGGGCTTATAATCACACAACGAAAATTATTTTTGAATTTGGCCATATGCCCTATTTTTTGCCGGCACCTGCTGGCTCTGGCTTCTCATCCACATAATCATCCATCTTGTCAACAGCAGGTTTCTCACGACGTGATAAAATATCCTTAACATACATGCCAATCAGCTCAGTCATGCCCTTTTCAATCTCAGGCTCAAGTTTTCGTTTTTCACGGATTAATTTTAAAAGGTCAGGATTCTTGGATTTGGCATATTCAAAGAGCTCCTCTTGAAAAACACGCACCTCTGGAATGGTCAGGTCATTCATCATCTTTTTATTAAACGCATAAAAAATCATGACCTGGACTTCTTGGGGAACCGGCTTGTCTTTGTCTTGCCTCAAAATTTCCGTCAGAATGGCGCCTCTTTTTAATTTTTCAAGGGTTTCATCCGAATGGCCACTGGTTTTAAGCTTTGAAATGCGCAGCAATTCACGGTATTGTAAATATTCCAAACGAAGTGGGCCTGAAAGATTCTTGATGGCAGACCATTGCACCTTGGACCCGACCCGAGAAACAGAAAGCCCAAGGTCCAGAGCTGGTTTTTGGCCCTCACCAAACAAGGACGAGCTTAAATAAATCTGCCCGTCAGTCATTGACACAAGATTCGACGGTACGAAAGCTGTCAAGTCACCTTCCAAGATCTCCACAATGGGGAAAAATGTAATTGAACCACCACCACGTTTTTCATCGAGATAACAGGCACGTTCAATCATTTTTGAATGCAAATAAAAGATGTCACCCGGATATGAGTCACGTCCTGGAGGACGCCCCAACAGCAATGAAATTTCACGGTAGCACCAAGCATGTTTGGTGAAATCATCAAAACCGATAAATACATTTTTGCCCTGATGTAGGAAGTATTCAGCCACGGAGCAAGCCACATAGGGCGCTAAATACTGCTGGCCCGGTGGCGCCGAAGCGCCAGCTGAAATAATAATGCTGTACTTAAAACATTCATGATCTTTGAACAACTGCACTATTTTGGCCAAAGCTGATCTGGGTTTACCGATAGCGCAATAGATACAGATCACACCAGTATTTTTTTGGTTGAGAATAGTATCAGTAACAAAGGTTGTTTTACCTGTACTTTTGTCCCCCATGACCAATTCACGTTGGCCAAAACCAATAGGGATCATGGCATCAAGAACTTTAATACCTGTTTCCAATGTTTTCTTTAAAGGCTGACGCACCAAAATCGGTGGCGATTCCGGAAAAATCGGCAAGCGCTTGGCTTCCTCTAAAGGCCCCAATCCATCCAAGGGTTCCGCCAAAGGGCTCAAAATACGGCCAATAAATTTTTCACCGACGGGAGTCTCAAAAGGTTCGATAGAGGCAATGGCCTTGTCACCCGTTTTGATCTTGTCAGTTTCTTTAATAATCAAGACCTGGGCCTCTTGCTCGTTGAAACCCACAATCATCCCAATGGTCCCGTAACCAAATTTAATCAGCTGGCCATTAATACAATTTTTAAATCCGCGGACAAAGACAATACAACCGCGCATGGCCTTGACGGTACCCACTTCAGTATATTGTAATTTGATGCTACTCATTTCTTTTCTGGCGCCTCTTCTTTGATTTCTTTATTTTTAGAACGGATGAGCCATACAACAAAATTAATCAAGGTCAAAAGCCCGACAAAAAGCAGCACCCATCCAATAAAACTCCAGGCTGTACTGGATTCGAATTTCTTGTTGAACATGACCTTGGAGACATCGGAAACACCTTTGAGTGTTTGGATCTTTTGCAGCACATTCTCCACCTTGCTTTTTTCCAAATCTTCGCGGAAAACAGAAAGCAATTTTTCCAAGGTCTCAACATCACGCTGAACATCACCATAAATGGCCTGGTTGGCCCTATAAGCACTGATATGGTCCAGAATGGCCCTCTGCTGGGACTGTGAGGATTCAATCTGATCTAGATTGGCTGTAATACGGTCCATTAAAATCTTCGCACTGTCTTCAAAACGAGAATCTTTTAAGTAATCATACGCAGTCTGACCTCTTGTACGCGAATAATCCAAATCCTTTTGAGGAATGTTCCAAATATCTACGATGCCAATCGAATATTTCTTCTTTTCGCCAGGATTTACGTCCTCTTCTTTGAAAAGGAAGGACAATTGTTTGATTTGATCATAACGCACTTCGAAACCATCATCCTCGACGACATCTTCAGGCTTCACCTCGGCTGGCAAATAATCTTTATGGATAAAATGCTTAATTGCTTTAGTTGGGTTACTGATCTCAATGTTGAGATGGATCACCTTAGGTGTAGGTATATCGGTCGGATCAGAACGCCAATACGCCACATCGAGCGCATTATTTTCGATGCGCTTGAATTCCTTAGTATAGGTCCTATAGGCATCCATGCGCCGCTCAACACTGTCAGTATTGGTGCTTTGAAGATTAACGATGTAATCAATCCTGGATTCGAGCCGGTCTTTGAGGGCATCTGCCTTTTGCTCATCATGCGGTTTTCCCAAAATCTCATAGCCCTGCTCTATTTGTTTTTTAAGATCATCCACCTGCTCAGGTGTGATCATCCATTTGTCTTTAACATGGATGCGGAAAGTCTTTGATTCTTTGGGCTTTAAAGTGACATCCCCATAAACAAAATAATTGGCATCATCCACATTATAATCAAGCTGCAGGCCATTTGTATCTAGGATGTCCTCTGCAGTCAACTCACCGGGAAGATTAAATTTAATCGAAGAAGTTTTTGGGGTATCAGCGCCGTTGACAGCCACGACATTAATATAAATGTCGGCAAAACTTCTTTGGGTAACCCCAAGAAGAAGGAAGATGCTCACGAATAATATGTTCTTAAGGAAGTTATTCACTTTCATAGTAGCTCTTGACGACCACATCTTGAACGTTCATGGCCTCACGCAGCGCCTCGATCTTGGCGTTGATTTCTTCCAATTTCTCATTGACCTTCTCCATGTCGCCAGATTCTTTGCCTGACAATGATTGAACTGACAAGGTGCTTTGTAATCCAGCCAGTTTAGCTTGTCGATTAAGGAAGGCAGTCAGTTGGTCTATCGTTTGCTGGGTCAAACCTGGTTGATTATTGCCATTACCACCCGCACCGGTACCATTGACCAATTTGGTTGCAGCATCTTGAACGTTCTGGACCGCATCCAAAAGATTATTTAATTGACTGGTCACATCTTTCCCGTTGGTGGCATTGCCTAATTCAGTAAGGATTTGCTGGGCATAGCTTTGGGCAGCTGAGGCATTGCTGCTGGCAGTGTTGGCAACACCAAATAAGCTCGTATTGGAATTATCTTTAGCGGTGCCGATCAGCGTGACCAAGGATTGAATATTTCCAGCAACCGTGTTAGAAGTTGTACTAGTTCCTAAGGTCGCAGCAATGGCCGTCACTACAGTCTTGATCTGGCTGATGGGACTGTTGGGCGAAATGCCAGTTGCTTGGGCAATGATCTCATTTAAATCGCCAAACAAAGTACCTGAAGTGCTGCTGTCATTGGTTGAGCCAACGCGGGTAAATATTGTTTGCACAGTAGTCATCAAGGTATTTATTCCTGCCCAATTAATGCCGCTCGTACTGGAAACTCCCAGATCTTCCCAGTTGATACCACCATGGCTTTCAGAAGACACATCTTGCCAATTAATACCTGAGTTGCTTTCGACCGCAATATCCTGCCAGTTAACACCGCTATTTGAAAGGGCGCCTAAACTTTCAAAATTAATACCAGCGTTGGATAAGGAGCTTACCCCATACCAATTGACATTCGCATATGAAAGCACATCCAACCCTTGCCAGTTGATATTACTTGTCGTCAGTTGACCAAAATTACTCCAATTGATACCCGCATTGGTCATGATATTCATATCATTCCAGTTAATACCTGTATAGGTGATCTTTCTAATATCATCCCAATTGACACCCACGGAACTTAAGACGGCCACATCGTCCCAATTCACATTGGCACCTGCCAATACCGCGATACCCTGCCAATTGACGCCTGAAGCTGCAATATTATAAAGAGATACCCAATTAATGCCAGAATCAGCCAACAATTTCAGTGATTCCCAATTGACGCCTGCTTGAGACAGAGAACCGATGGCTGCCCAATTCACACTGCTAGTCGTCATGATTGTTAGATCCTGCCAATTAATGCCTGTGGTACTCAATGTTTGTAACGAGGCCCAATTAATACCTTTATTGGACATGACTCCAAAATCTGACCAGTTAATGCCAGTACGAGTCATCACTCTAAAATCATTCCAATTGAGACCAGTATGACTTAAGACATTCAAATCATTCCAGTTAATACCGCTGTTGCTTAAAACTCCAAAATCAGTCCAGTTAACGCCTGATCCGCTAAGGATTTGAATTCCTGCCCAGTTAATACCTGCTTGAGTAAATACGGCCAAGGCATCCCAATTAACACCTGAACTTGTCAGCCCGCCTAAGTCATTCCAATTAATGCCCGAATTAGTGAAGACTTGCATATCGTTCCAATTAATACCTGTGCGGGTCATCACATTCAAATCATTCCAATTAAGACCATTCTTGCTTAAGACAGCCATGTCGTTCCAATTAATGCCAGCCTTGCTCCAGACACCAAAATCATCCCAATTGATACCAGTATTAGACATGATTTGGAAATCATTCCAATTAATACCGGTCTTGGATAAGACGCCCATGTCAGTCCAATTAATGCCAGTGGTTGACATCAACGAGAGATTATACCAATTAATACCTGTACGGGTGAGCACATTGACATCATCCCAATTAATTCCGGTTTGTGAAATGCGATCAATATCATTCCAGTTAATGCCTGCCTTGGTCAAAACTCCGAAATCATTCCAGTTAATGCCTGTACGGGTAAGTACGTTTAAATCATTCCAATTAATGCCGGTTTGGCTCAAGACATTAATATCGTTCCAATTAATTCCCGCCTTGGTGAATGTCCCCACATCATACCAATTAATGTTGGTCTCACTCATAACCGCAAAATCATCCCAATTGACGCCAGCTCTTGACAAGACTCCAAAGTCAGCCCAATTGATACCACCGCCAATACTGGCACCGGTCAATTGACTCAAGTCAGCCCAATTGATACCTGATTCTGTTAAGACTGCGAAATCCTGCCAATTGACACCTGAAGAGCTTAAGGAGGCAATACTGTTCCAATTAATACCGGCCCGACCCATGACAGTCATGTCCTGCCAATTAAGGCCAGTACGACTTAACACATTTAAGTCATTCCAATTGATACCAGCCTTGGTCAAGACCCCAAAATCATTCCAATTAATACCAGTCTTGCTTAGAACCCCAAAATCTTGCCAGTTAAGGCCGGTACGGCTTAAAACATTCAAGTCATTCCAGTTAATGCCCGTCGAAGTCATCAAGCTGAAATTAGTCCAATTAATTCCTGCCTTGCTCCATACTCCAAAATCAGCCCAGTTGATGCCAGAAGTACTCAAAATCTCCAAACCAGCCCAGTTGACACCTGATTGACTGAAGACAGCCAAGGCATCCCAATTAACACCTGAATTGGTCAAGCCATTTAAGGCATACCAATTGACTCCGGTCGTAGTCATGACCTTCAGATCATTCCAGTTAACACCGGTCTTGCTCAACACCCCAAAATCTTGCCAATTAATTCCAACCTTGCTCATGGCTCCAAAATCCTGCCAATTAATTCCAGTATGGCCAACCACATAAAGATCATTCCAATTAATACCAGTACGGGTCAAGACATTCAAATCATTCCAGTTAACACCGGTCTTGGTCATGACACCTAGGTCACTCCAATTAATACCTGTACGGGTCAAGACTTCGACATCATTCCAATTAAGTCCGGTTTTGGTCAATACCCCTAAATCATTCCAATTAATACCAGTCTTGCTTAAAACGCCCATGTCATACCAGTTGATCCCTGTACGAGTCAGGACATTCATGTCATACCAGTTGATGCCGTTATCAGACATAACAGTCATGTCATACCAATTGACACCAGCCTTGGAGAGGACTCCAAAGTCTTCCCAGTTAACACCTGTATTACTCAAAAAGCTTAATGCATTCCAGTTGATACCTGCGGTCGAGAAGCTGCTTAAGCCGTTCCAATTGACACCTGAATTCGAAAATTGAGCAAATGCATACCAATTGACCCCAGTTCTGGTCATGACGGCCATGTCATTCCAGTTAACACCAACCTTGCTCATGACCCCAAAATCTTGCCAATTAATTCCAGTCTTGGTCAAAACCCCAAAATCATTCCAGTTAATACCGGTCTTACTTAAGACGCCAAAGTCTTGCCAATTAATTCCAGTACGGCTGACCACATTAAGATCATTCCAATTGATACCGGTCTTACTTAATACACCAAAATCATTCCAATTGATCCCTGTATGTGTCAAGACATCCAAATCATTCCAATTAAGACCAGTATGGGTCAAAACTTGCAAATCATTCCAATTAATACCATTGCGGGTCAAGACATTCATGTCATACCAGTTAACACCTATCTTGGTCATTGTTGCAAAATCATTCCAGTTAATACCCGTATGACCAAGCACATAAAGATCATTCCAATTAATTCCCTCACGGGTCAAGACATTCATATCATTCCAATTAATACCATCTCTAGTCATGACTGCAAAATCATTCCAATTAATTCCATTATGTCCAAGCACGTAAAGATCATTCCAGTTAATTCCCTCACGGGTCAAGACATTCAAATCATTCCAGTTAATACCAGTCTTACTTAGCACACCAAAATCATTCCAATTGATCCCTGTACGAGTCAGGACATTCATGTCATACCAGTTAATTCCATTGCGAGTCAAAACATTCAGATCATACCAGTTGACTCCAGCCCTGCTCATGACACCAAAATCGGTCCAATTGACACCAACATTACTCAGAGACCCTAAATCAGTAAAGTTAATACCTGCGCTTGAGAAATTACTTAAACCTGCCCAATTCACACCAGCTTGAGAGAAAGCGGCAAAGGCAGCCCAATTGACCCCACTTTTGGTCATGACAGCCATATCATCCCAGTTCATACCCACCTTACTCATTACTCCAAAATCATCCCAGTTAATGCCAACCTTGCTTAATACACCAAAATCATTCCAATTAATGCCGGTCTTGGTCACGGCCCCAAAATCTTGCCAGTTAATTCCAGTATGAGATAAGACCTGCAGATCATTCCAATTAATACCAGTTTTACTCATCACTCCAAAATCAGCCCAATTGATACCGGTCTTGCTCCATACACCAAAGTCACTCCAGTTAATACCTGTGCGGGTCAAGACATTCATGTCATACCAATTGATGCCCGCTTTACTTAATATACCAAAATCATTCCAGTTGATTCCAGAACGTGTCAAGACATTCAAATCATTCCAATTAAGACCAGTGTGGGTCAAGACTTGCAGGTCATTCCAGTTAATCCCGTTACGAGTCAAGACATTCATGTCATACCAATTAATACCGGTCTTGCTCATC
>Ga0206857_1170_pt1 | contig 10999 bp, 7 predicted proteins | sample Alteio_BWOrgCont_49_FD_152865 | JGI IMG/M metagenome (GOLD analysis project Ga0206857, IMG submission 152865) | Enriched cells from forest soil in Barre Woods Harvard Forest LTER site, Petersham, Massachusetts, United States -... | ecosystem: Environmental > Terrestrial > Soil > Temperate forest > O...
TTATCAAAAAATCCTGAAGAAGATTTGGGGCCCGGAATTTCCGGTCGATCTGCGCAGCGAAAGCGTGGCCGCGGCGATTGCCCTCGAAATCACGCTGCACCACGAGTATTTTCTCCTGGATATGGGTGGCGGCACCACCGATATCGCGGTCTTCAAGAACAAGGAAGTCGAGGCCGAGTGTTCGTTCAAGCTGGCCGGCGGAATTATCGAGGACTATGTCGTCCAAAGCAGCGGCTTGCGGAAAATCATCGTCAAGGCATTTGACGTCAAGGAGCCGATCGCGAGTGCGTTTATGGAGCAGGGCAAGGACGCGGAGTTTTATAAGACGTTTTTCCAAGGGTTCCTCGCGCAGCATGGAACTCAGGCCCTGGCCGATTTGCGAGAACACGGGCAGTCGGACCGGGCCACGCAGGGCTTCTTTCTCACGGCGCTCGTCCTTTACGGAGGCCTCTCCTATTTCTGCGGGTTATGGCTCAAGAAGCGCCGCGATGGTGCCAAGGGAATCGCCGCCGAGGAACATCTCCAGTGGCTCGGGAATGGGAGTTCCTTCATCAAGATGCTGACGGTCGGCAACAAGACTTTTGAAGATGTCCTCATCACGATATTCAACAAGGCGTGCGATGGGAAGGCAGACGCCCTGCCTTTGCGCCCCGACGCCAAGACCGTGGTCGCCAAAGGGTTGCTCAAGCATGGCGAGGGCATGAAGACTTCGACCGAAGGGCGAAAGGTCTTCTCTTCGCTCCTCTCCAGTTCCATCGCTCTCGAGGGCAATCCCTGGTCGGAAAATGAGACGTTGAAGGAGTTCTACCAGACTTTCAATCCGGAACGGGCACTGGCTTGGGCCGGCTTGCACGAAGGGACGATCTTCTGCAGTTTCCTGGAAGCCTTGCAAGGCGCGCTGCCTGGAGGACAATTTAACGAGGACTTCCTCGTCAACACCGCCATCCTGGGTGGAAAGGATCGCAAGCATTGGGTGGTGGAATTGCTCACCAAGGAGGACAATCAGAAAGAGGTCGAAAAATACCTGAACACGAGGTTCAAGGAGAATAAACTTCGGTGGGGCAGTGAACTCCAATCGGAGGAAACGCTCTATGTCGAGCCGGTCTTTATCTCCGAACTGGCCGCCGTCTTATTGCAGATCCGGAAAGCGTACGCCTAAACCGTTCGGACTTATGCCCCGTTCGTGGTTGCAACTGTTTGCCTTGACCCTGGGCCTCGTGCTTCACGCCGCCACTCCGCCTTATCCCGCCCCCACCACACCGATCGAGCGGGGTGCGGCCACTCCAGCACCACCGCCCGTCGCGACTGAGGAAGCGATCATCGCGCGAGCGGTGAACACGGCAGTGAAACAGGCCTTGGAAAGTGCGCCGGCAAAACCCATCGACTCGTCGATCCTCACGACTATCGACAAGGCAGTCGAGCAGTCGAGCGGGAAGTGGAAACTGGGATTTTTAACCTACTATGGCGCGACCGTCCTCGGCGGTCTCAGCCTGCTGGCTGCCGTCTACCTTTTCTTTCGCTTTCGCCGGCGTGGCCTGCTAGAAAAGGTGCAGGATTCTTTGGTCGCGATCGATGTAAAATTGGAGGGTATTCACTCTGACGTGGCCAATTTGCGGGCCGAGATGAGTAAACTTCGCTCGAACTGTGTGAGAATCGAGAGCGCGGTGGATAAACTGGAGGCGCGGTTTCCATCGGACGAGCATGACGAGCCGAGCCCAGCCAGGAAGCAGGGCTGCCGGACAGATCCATCACCTCCGAGCTCGCCGGCAGGTGAGTCGGACTCGCGCGGGACCGAGCCAGCGGACCGCCAAGTAACGCCTCCCTCGCAAGAAACAACCCTCCCCTCGAAGCCGGTGCCTGCTCCCGCGCGAGAAACAACCCGCCAAGCCACGGAAGAGGCGAAGCCTTCCGCAACCGACCTGCGTCGCCAGCGCCTGGGGCAGGCGTTCCTCCGGGAAGCACAAAGCGCCGGGGCATCGGATTTCAACCACATTTGGGAGGCCTTCGTCACGGCTCTGCGCAAGGACCGTCAATATGGGTCGGTCGAAAGCCATCTGGTCTATTGGGATCGCACCGCAAGCGGGAAATTTGTCGAGCACCCGTCCGATAATTTTAAGGATACGGGTTCCTGCTGTCTGCTGGGGGTGGATTTCGGCCACTTCCTCTTCTTTCCCAAATTGGTCGAATCGGCGCGTCAGACCGATCTCCCCAGTTGCAGCATCTTCCCTCCGGACGAACTGTTTCTGCGCGTTGATAACTTGCTGGCATTCACACCGCCGAGAGTGCGGAAAGGTGGCGACGGCTGGACCGTCGTGGAAGAGGGCGAAGCGAGGTACCGCTAGGCATGGCCATTTGGAATTTCTTTCAGCAGGCCATCCGGTCGGCGCCGAACGCCGCACGGCTGCCCATGACTGTGGCGGGGGTGATTCTATGCGTGGTCCTATTGGCCTTCTTCTGCCAGTTCACTCTCTGGTGGCGTTACGCCAGATTTCGTCGGCTCACCCTCCGCGTTTCGCGCCGTCTCGCGGACAGCCCTCCACCCCAGATACGCGACGCTATCCAGGAAAAAGCGGGACCAACCACCCGGGGGATCGGCGCGATTCTCCTGGGAATGATCGACTCCGTGAGTGCACGCCGGGCCAACTTTCGCCCGGAGAGCGCGATCGAGGCCATCGACCATGGCGAAAATCAGAACGTGCGGGCGGCTTTCGTTCGCTGGGTTTCGAGCACCGCCCTGGTCATGGGCCTGGCCGGCACTTTCTTCGCCTTCGTCCAACTCATCGCCGGCAGCGGCCTGCTCGAAGCGCTCGCCAATCTCGGCCACGCCCCAAAAACCGGCAATCTTTCCCCCCAACTGGCTGACTCCTACGCCCAGCTCAGCACCGCCTTTGGCAATGTCTATCAGGCATTAGGTTACGCCTTTCTCTCCAGTCTCGCCGGCTTGCTCGGCACCATCCTGCTTAGCTTCATCGGCTCGATCTTCGTCCAGCCCGCCAAAGCCCGGGCGCTCCTGGTTCTCGGGAAATTTGCCGAGGGCCTGCACGTCGTGGACGCCACTGCCACCGACCAGACAGAAAATCTCGTTACCGCCCTGAACAGCGCCGCGGCCGCGCTAACGGCCTCCGGGCAAACCATCGATTCGCTCCACCAAGCTTCCGCGTTTCTCGAATCGGCAGCCAGCCGGTTCGAGAATGCCGAGCAGACCAACGCCCAACTGGCCACCACCCTGGCCACGCTCGCGACCGAACTCCATACTTCGCATCAAAAGTGGGACGTCTTGGTCGACGCCCTCCGGGAAAGCAAGCAGCGTGTCGGCGACACGCTCGAGGAGTTCAGGAAGGAAGCCGTCCAGCAGCGGGAACTCACCAACTCGACCGTGGCCTCGGCCGTTGCTGAAATGCGCGAGATCACCGATGTCCTCGCGAAAAATATCAAGGAGGTCAGCGCCGCCAAAATGGATGACTTCGTCAAGATCCAGGAAGAATTGCGGGAGGCCCTGGTGGAGACCAAGAGAGACTGGGAGAAAGCGGGTGAGGCAATCGTCGCGCAGACCAGTGTCTCGTTTGAAGCTGCGCTCAAGACCGTCAGTGAAACCGTCGCCAACAGTCGTTACGATGCCGCCAGGGCCCAGCAGGAGATGGCCACGCTCGCCAAAGAGAATCTGGAGGCCGTGGGAACTATCATCGCCGGCGGCCGCGCCGATGCTCTGGAAACCCAGGAGAAAATGGCGGGAATCGCCGCGCAAAACTTGGAAGCTGTCTCCGCAGTCGTCGCCCAGGGCCGCGACGCCGCCACCCAGGCGCAACAAAAAATGGCGGAAGTCGCCAGCCAGGCCACCGGCGTCGTCACGCAGCACCAGACTGTCCTGGCCCAGCACGCCCAAGCCGTCACCGCCTCCCTCGATCAGTGGTCCAATGCCCCCGCGACCATGGAGCAAACTCTGGCTTCGACCGTGCTCGTCATCAACAAGCTTTCCGCCTCCCTCGATCGCCTCACCAGGATGCCGGAGCAGTGGGAGAAAACCTTCGGCGAGTCCATTCGCCGCCTCGAAAGCCAATTGGACGCGCATGCCAAGGCCGTCCAACCCGGGATTTTCGCCCGCTGGCGGACCATCTTCGAGAAAGCGACCAGCCGGCGCCAGGCCAAGTGAGACTCCAATCAGATCAAGCGCAGGGAGGGGAAACGACTTTCTGGCCGGGAGTCGCCGATTTGCTCCTCGCTGCACTGATGATTGTCATCCTCCTGAGCTTCGGCGGCCTGGTCTTGTTCGCGCTCAATCCCAGCACCAGCGACGAACGTTTGCGCCAGCTTCAAATCCAACTGGAACAATTGCGCCTGGCCGTGAGCGCGTTGGAAAAGACCAATGCCAGCCTCCGCCAGGAGATCGAGAAACTGAAATTGGAACCTCCTTTCTTCGAGATCGCTGACGCCGATGTGGTCACTTTCAATAAAGGTGAGGCCATTATCCATCCGGCGTTTTCCGCTCATCTCCAGAACAAAATCTTTCCCCTGTTACTCAAGACGATCAACGATATGCCGAAGGTCGATACCATCGAAATTATCGGCCACACGGATGATTCGGGCATCGGCAAACCTCGCAGCAACCTCGACACCAAGTTGCCCCTCGCGTTTTCCGGAAACCTGTCCGCGAGTGACTTGACGGCCGGCTCCAATACCGATCTTGGCTTGATGCGCGCGGTCGCCGTCCGAGAAGTGTGGATCCGCTGGCTCGGCTCTCCCGGCATCGTTTTGCCCCGAAAAATCGGGATCCGATGTTACTCCGCCGCCAATACCATCCCCCCTCCTGAGAAGCCCGGTGAATCTGCGGACGACCACGCCAGCCGAGCCCGGCGTATCGAAATTCGCTTCACGAAATTAAAGTCGTCCAATTCGCAGCACTGACCGCCATCTCCGGGTTGGCTGTCGACGTCTATCCCTGCAATGGGATCACCTTCTGTTTCATCATTGACCAACTTATCCGGAATTCCTAGTTAACCAACATGGCTTGCGGTTCCCTTCCCTTCTCCAGCGTGCTTGCCCGACCCGTCGTCAAATGGTCGGCCGCCTGGACGGGAATCGGGCGGACTCTCTTGGTCTTGTTGTTTCTTTTTTGCGTAGCGCCGCCCGCGTCCGCCAGCAAGTTTAGTCACTGGATGGACGTGCATGTCAACCCGACCCGCGGCCCAAATGAGGCGATTGGCAAAACCAAAGAGGCGGCAGACGCGGCGACCAAGACCTTCGCCGAAGCCGATCGGGTTTTGCTTCTCGTGAAATGGCCGCTCTTCATCGTCGCGGTGAGCCTAGCTCTCTGGATCATCCCCAACGCCATCTCCTCCTGGAGGCGTTTCCTGGCGGGATTGCGCTCGACAGAAACGCCACTCACTCCACGTGCGGTGCGCTGGGGAATTGCCGCCTGGCTGCCTTTTACCATCGGCATTGCGCTCCCGATCCCGGCTTTTGCGGAACGCGACGCGGCCTTGCGAGGACTTATCGGATTGGGCATGCTCTTCGCCCTTCGGGGCGTCTATCTGTGCGTCCGCCCCCATGCCTCGAAAGCCGCACAATCTGTCGCGATTGTTCTGAACGTCGGATATATCATCTTGATGGTTATCTAATGACCGGACCTGCATTCAATGGATAACATCGCCTCAGTTACTATCTTTCACGTCACTCGATCATTTCCATCCGGCAGGGCCGGTTGTTTTGGTTGACGCCGGTCGAATGAAGTTGAACGGTCAAACAGCCACACAGACCGCCTTGTTTTCGGTGTAGAGATCCAGGGCGGCGTGGCCCATTTCCCGACCCCAACCCGATTGTTTGTATCCGCCGAAGGGCAACGCAGCGTCGAAGACGTTGTGACAGTTCACCCAAACCGTGCCAGCCCGCAGGGCCGCCGCCGCGCGATGCGCCTTGGAAATGTCCCGCGTCCACACACTCGCGGCCAGGCCGTAGTCGGTATCGTTGGCCTGCTGGAGGACTTCGTCAAACTCGTCGAAAGGCTCCGCGACCACGACCGGGCCGAAGATTTCCTCGCGGACGATTTTCATGTCGGGTTTGGTCCCGGTGAAGACGGTGGGCGGCACAAAGTAGCCATGCTCGTTCGGATGCTGCCCTCCGCTCGTGGCGTGGGCGCCTTGCTCGATGCCCGATTGAATGTACCCGCTGACGCGCTTGAGCTGCTCTTCCGAAACGAGCGGCCCCATTTCCGTATCGGCGCTCAATCCCGGCCCCAGCCGGATGTTCTTCGCCCGCGTTTCCATCCCTTCCAAGACGCGATCAAAGACCGCGCGCTCCGCGTAGAGCCGTGAACCCGCGCAACAACACTGGCCGTGATTAAAGAAAATCGCGTTGGCCGCGCCTTCGATCGCACCTTCGAGGTCGGGCGCGTCCTTGAAGACCACCGTGGGCGATTTTCCGCCCAATTCCAGGGTGACTTTCTTCAAATTTCCCGCGGCCGCCTGGACGATGAGCTTTCCGACCTCGGTCGAGCCGGTGAAGGCAATCTTGTCGACGTCCGGATGACCGGCGAGCGCGGCGCCCGCGGTTTCGCCGAAGCCGGTCACAATATTCACCACTCCTTCCGGCACGCCGGCTTGCATGATGAGTTCACCGAGAAGCAGCGCCGAGAGTGGAGTTTGTTCGGCCGGTTTCAGGACCACGGAATTGCCCGTGGCCAGGGCCGGCCCGAGTTTCCATGCGGCCATGAGCAGCGGGAAGTTCCAAGGGATGATCTGCCCGACCACGCCCACCGGTTCGCGCAGGGTATAGGCAAAAAACTTCGCGCCCGTCGCATACGGGACGCTGATCGGGATCGTACTTCCCTCGATCTTCGTCGCCCAGCCCGCCATGTAGTGAAACAGATCAGCCGCGAGTGGCACATCGGCCACGCGAGCGACGCTCATCGGCTTCCCATTGTCCAGGGATTCGAGTTGCGCCAATTCATCGAGGTGATCGAGAATCAGGTCACCGAGATGCCACAGCACGCGACCGCGTTCGGAGGGCGTGAAGTTTCGCCACGTCCCTTTGTTAAACGAATGGCGGGCCGCGGCCACGGCGTGGTCGATATCCTCGACTTCACCTTCCGCGACTTGCGCGATCGTCTCGCCGGTCGCGGGATCGAAGACGCTGAATGTTTTACCTGACGCGGCGTCCATCCATTCGCCGTCGATGAGCATTTGTTTGTTCCCCGACAGGAACTGACGTACGGTCGGGGTGAGTTGATCCAGAGCGCTTGCTGACAGTGTTGAAGTATTCATATTTCCAGGAATGGGGTTGCAGTCGTGCTCGGCGGCAGGAGTCTGCCGGGCACAGGAATGAAGTATTCCATGGGGGAAAAATCGGACCGTTTCCGGGGGAGTCAAGGGCTCCCCGGCATTTTCCGCCCAGGTGTTTTAACAGCCGGAACGAGGTGAACGACATTTGAACTGAAATGAAGCGACACGGTCAAAGGGGGAAAGCCTAGCCGAAGTTCAGGCCTTCCTGGAGACGTCCGGGACAGCGGAAAGGCCCGAATTCCTTGGACACTTGTCACTATCCTAAAAAGGCCGGCCTCTGTGGTCCCAAAGGCGACCGCCGCCGGCCGCCGTCGATTTCCTGCCCACCATGACTATGAAACCGCTGAACAAACCTCTCGCTCTTCTCTCCGCCCTCGGCGTGGCGCTCATCACCGCGACCTCGGCGTGGTGCTTGAAGCCTTCGCTCCGGCTGGATGCGGCGACTCCCGATGGCCAGGTCACCCAGCTCACCACGCAGTTGCTCGAGGAAGCCCAGTTCTCCCACACCCGCCTGGATAACGCGCTCGCGGAGAAATTTCTCGACCGTTATTTCGATACGCTCGACGGCACGCGGGAGCTCTTTTTCCAAAGCGATACGACCGAATTCCATCACGATCTGCCACATCTGGCCGATGCCATGCGCGCCGAGGGCGACACGCATCCGGCGCACGCCATTTTTGCCCGCTTTCTCCAGCGGATCGACCAGCGGCAGAAATTTGTCACCGCGACCCTGGCGGCCGACCATTTCGAGTTCACCGGACAGGATCGCATTTCGCTCGATCGCGACAAAGCGGCGCGTCCCCAGAACGCCGCCGAAGCGGAGGAACTCTGGCGGCAGCATTTGCGCGCCGAGTACTTGGAGGAAAAGCTCGCCGGCAAGACTCCGGAGCAAATCGTCCAAACCCTCACTCACCGCTACGACAGTCAGGCGAAAATGATGAGAAAGTTCAGCGATGACACGGTGCTCGAGATGTATCTCAACGCCCTCGCCCACGTCTACGACCCGCACTCGGATTACATGAACCGTGAACAACTCGCGAGTTTTAACACCGTGATGAAGCTTTCCCTGGCCGGAATCGGCGCCACACTTCAGGAGGTGGATGGCTATTGCAAGATTCGCGAATTGGTGCCCGGCGGCCCGGCGGCGAAAAGCGGAAAATTAAAGGTGGGCGACCGCATCGTGGGAGTCAGCCAGGACCATGGCAAGGACACCACCGATCTAGTCGATCTGCCGCTCCCCCAAGCGGTGGACTTGATTCGCGGCCCGAAGGGCACGGAAGTGACCCTGACCATCCTGCCCGCGTTGGCTGAAGCGAGCGTCCGCAAGACGATCACGATCCAACGCGATGAAATTCATTTGGAAGAGGAACGGGCGAAAGCGCAGATCGTGGATTTTCCGACGGGCGCAGGCCAGAAGATGCGTTTGGGGATCGTCGATCTGCCGGCCTTCTACGCGAGCGATGAGGGGCGGAGCCCGTCCGCCACGGCGGATGTCACCAAACTCATCGAGAAGCTGAAGACTGAAGGGGTGCGCGGCCTGATCCTCGACCTGCGGCGCAACGGCGGAGGCTCGCTCCAGGAAGCCATTAGCATGACCGGTCTTTTCGTCTCGAACGGCCCGGTGGTGCAGACGCGCGATCTCAGCGGCCACGTCGAAGTCGGCGACAATCGCGACAGTCACAAAATCTACGATGGTCCGCTCATCGTCCTGACGAGCCGCTTGACGGCTTCCGCCTCGGAAATTGTCGCCGGTGCGCTCCAGGACTACGGCCGGGCCGTGATTGTCGGAGACACCCAGACCTTCGGGAAAGGCACGGTGCAGACCATGCTCGCCCTCGGCGACATCATGCAGCGCAGCGGTGTGACCCCCAAGGCCGACCCAGGCGCGTTGAAAGTGACGATCAGCAAATTTTATCTGCCGAGCGGTAACTCCACGCAATTGCGCGGCGTCGCCGCGGATATCGTTCTGCCATCTTTTACCGACACTCCGGAAATCAGCGAAAGCGGCATGAAAAACCCGTTGCCCTGGGACACCGTGCCCTCCGCGCTTTACGACCGTTTCAATCTCGTAAAACCCTACCTCGCGACGTTACGGGGGACTTCCGCGACACGCGTCGCCGCCAGCCAGGAGTTTGGCTGGTTGCACGAGGATCTGGCGCGAGTAAAGGAGGACGGCGACAATAAATCCGTCTCGCTGAATGAAGCCGCGCGCCGCCAGCAGCAGGCGGACGCGAAAGCCCGCACCAAGGAGAGGGCCGCGGTCTTGACCGCTGCGGAAAAGGCGGCGCCGCCGGTCTATGAAATCACCGTCCAGAATGCCGACACCGCCGGATTGCCCGCCGCGAAAGAGCCGAAGAAGGCCCCGGAGCCGACGGATGATTCAAAAGACGATGGCAGCGAAGCCGAACCCGCTGCGCCCAGCGAAGACCTGCAACTGATCGAAGCGCAGCACATCCTGACGGACTATGTGCGTCTGACCGAAAAGAAATCGGAGTCCATCCTGACGCAGCGTTAAGCCATTCGTTCTGCCCTCACGAGTGAGATCCGCCGGAGCTTCGATCCGTCACGTCTCCCAGCCACTGCGACAGTTTGGACCAGAGCGGACGGTCGCTGTTTCCCTCCAGCGCTCGCGAAAGGCAGCTCAATAGCTCCGATGGGAGAAAAGGTTTGGCCAGGATGGCGTCGAAAAGCAGCGGTTCGTGAATCGCTTCGGGGGCGCCAGTAATCATGATCAAAGAAGTGCGCGGAGAAGTCTCTCTGATCTTCCGCCCCAGTTCTTCTCCACCCATTTCTGGCATGGCCCGATCCAAGATGGCAGCGTCCCAGGGTTTGTTGTGTTGAATCATCTCCCATCCTTCGTGCCCATTCTTCGCCGTCTCCACGGCATACCCCGCTTCTTGTAAAACAGACTCGAAAATAGTGCGCACACCCGGTTCATCATCCACCAAAAGCACTCGGAGGTGTGGCTTTAAGTTCATACAATGGAATCGAGTTCGGCGAGCGCCATGCGCCTACGCAAAGATAGAACGCGGCGGAGGCTTGTTATCAGCCGTGGCTTAAAATCAGCACAAACCGCACCATTTTCTGCGTACGGTTCTGGGTTTTCAGCATTCCATTCGCGACGCGGAATGCGGCTGCGCGTGTTTTTCTAAGGGGAACTATCCGATCAACGTCACCTTGATTCCGTATTCCTACGGGAGACGCCTCGGAAGCAAAGATTGGCGGACCTTTTATTTTTCCGTGGTTGGCTTAGGCACCAAAAATGGCTTCCCGGTATAGGGATCTTTGACCTCTGTATCAGGAGCAAATCCCCTGACGTCAACAAAGCCTTTCCCAGACGGGCTGAAGACAAACCCAGGCCTGCCGGGAACCGCTTTCGCGTAGGGAGGTTGGCGAGACAACAAGTCGGAGGCGAGACCATCACCGAAAACCGTCCCTGCGAGAAAAAGTACGGTTGAAGCAATCGCTACCACTTTGAGGTGACGCATGAAGCTAGATTGCCAGCGAAAGAAGCTCATGCAAACCCATTCACAATAGGCGCCCACCTTGACCGGTGTGGAGTTCTCGGCCGCGTCCGCCGGAGTTTGTGCGGCTGCGGGAAGCAAAAGAAGCGTGAAACCGAAAGCAAAGAGAAGTGACTGCTCAATCGTGGAAAGTGCATCCCTGAGCAACAAAGGTGGCGCGGCGGAGTTTGCTCTCGACCGCTCATCATGACTTTTCGAACG
>Ga0206857_1171_pt1 | contig 10969 bp, 12 predicted proteins | sample Alteio_BWOrgCont_49_FD_152865 | JGI IMG/M metagenome (GOLD analysis project Ga0206857, IMG submission 152865) | Enriched cells from forest soil in Barre Woods Harvard Forest LTER site, Petersham, Massachusetts, United States -... | ecosystem: Environmental > Terrestrial > Soil > Temperate forest >...
CAACAGTTCAAACCCTCACGTGGGCAACTATCCTCAATATGGGTTCAGTACAAGTGGAATTGCAGTAGATACTGCGAATAATGCTGAAGCTAAGAACGCCTTAGACCTTATTAATATAGTACCTAATCCTTATTACGCTTATTCCAGTTATGAAAATAACAGGTTGGATAATAGGGTGAGGATAACCAATCTGCCTCCGGTATGTACAATTTCAATTTTCACATTGAATGGTACTTTAATAAATGTTATCAATAAAAACGACCCGACAACATTTACCGATTGGACCCTTGAAAACCAATACAATGTGCCTATTGCAAGCGGAATGTATATTATACATATAGCTGTTCCTAATGTTGGTGAAAGAACATTGAAATGGTTTGGTGTAATGAGGCCTACTGACCTTAACTCTTATTAATATTAACAATAGAAATTGCTTCCCTTCCGAAGGAGGGGAAGCCTTAAAGAAAGATAGTTAAAACTTAAACAGGACCATATGAAAAAAATAAGTACAGCAGTTATAACAGGATTTGCAATATGCTTATCTGTTGTCAATGTGAAGGCAGGCGACCCTTCAAGGGGTGGCCAGGCAGGTGCTACAGAATTACTCATTAATCCATGGGCTGCTTCATCGGGCTGGGCCGGGGCCAATTCATCCTGTGTTCAGGGACTTGAAGCTCAGTTCCTAAACGTAGCAGGAACTGCTTTTACTCCAAGAACAGATATTATTCTTGCCAGTACTGATTACCTTGATGGTTCGGGTATACATATTTCTGCTTTTGGTGTAACCCAGCATGTGGGTGCTTCAAATGCCGACAATAGCGCCGGCGGAGCATTAAGTTTGTCTATCATGTCAATGAATTTCGGAATAATTCCTGTTACAACGTTCGATAATCCTGATGGCGGAATTGGTACATATAACCCCCAGTTTATTGACATAGGTGTTTCTTATGCGCGTAATTTCTCTGACCAGATTCATGGCGGTATTACGGCCAAGTTTATTTCAGAATCTATTTCAAATGTGAGTGCTTTTGGTGTAGGTATTGATGCTGGAATTCAGTATGTTACAGGTAAACAAAAGCAGTTCCACTTTGGTATATCATTAAAGAATGTAGGACCGCAAATGTCATATTCAGGTGATGGACTTGCTCTTGAAACTGCCCTGCCTAATGGTTCTATTACAGGAAATACAGCCCAAATGACTGTTCAGCAAAGATCGCAGGCATATGAATTACCTTCATTGGTTAATATTGGTGTAGGGTATGATTTTTACCTGAAAAGCGACAGTTCATCCCATAGCCAGCACAGGATTACTGTAGCCGGTAACTTTACTTCAAATTCATTTACTGCCGACGAAGAAATGCTTGGTATAGAATACGGATACAAATCGTTTTTTATGGCGCGTGTAGGCTATGATTACCAGGATAATGTTAACCAGACTTTAAGCAATGACCCTTTATTGGGTGGCCGTACTACAGTATTTACCGGCTTTTGTGGAGGTATAACATTACAGGCTCCGTTTGGTAAAAACCATTCAATTTTCAGTGTTTCTTATGGTTACAGGGCTACCAATCCATACAATGGTTGCCATACAATTGGTGTAAGAATTACTTTGAAATAAGGATTTTTTTCTTATTTTTGTATTAATTAAAGAGAGGGGACCTGAGTGGTTCTCTCTCTTTTTCTAACTAAAACAAACCTATCTTATAAATATTATTTGTTATGTCAGAGGTAGCGTATTTTACCCAGGAAGGGCTCGACAGATTGAAGAAGGAGCTTCATGAGCTTAAAACCAAGGACAGGCCTTCTATTTCAAACCAGATTGCTGAAGCCCGTGATAAAGGTGATTTGTCTGAAAACGCCGAGTATCATGCAGCCAAGGAGGCTCAGGGCTTGCTTGAACTTAAAATATCAAAATTGGAAGATATTGTGATACATGCTAAGGTAGTTGATAAATCGCAATTAGATACTTCGAAGGTTCTTATTTTATCAAAAGTTAAAATAAAGAATATTGCCAACGGAGCTACTATGAACTACACCCTTGTAGCTGAAAATGAAGCTAATTTCAAAGAAGGCAAAATATCGGTTAATTCGCCGGTAGCGCAAGGATTACTCGGCAAGAAGGTAGGCGACAGGGCCAAGGTTAAAACTCCGGCCGGAGAGATTACTTTTGAAATAGTTGAAATTATGATTTAATGGCATCTGTTTTCAGTAAAATAGTTGCAGGCGAAATTCCATGTTACAAAATTGCTGAGACGGAAAACTGCCTTGCTTTTCTTGATGTGTTTCCATTGGCTAAAGGACATACGCTGGTAATTCCCAAAAAAGAGATTGATTATATATTTGATGTAGAGGACAAACTTTTTACCGAACTACAGCTGTTTTCGAAAAAAGTGGCTCATGCAGTTGGTAAGGCAATTCCATGCAAAAGAGTAGGGGTGGCTGTAATTGGATTGGAAGTGCCTCATGCGCATATTCACCTTATACCGCTCAATCATGTTTCTGATATTAACTTTGCCCAGCCTAAACTTAAACTAAGCCCTGAAGAATTGGAAGAAACCAGGCAGGCTATAGTAAAGTGTCTATAAGCCGCTTACCTTTCCGGGATTGTTACTTACAAACGTTTCCCAGCTATTGTACTTTTTAGAGGCTTGCTTACCATTTTCCGAAGGCATACTGTTCTGGAAATAATGGCACATAGCAACCGCAAGGGCGTCGGTAGCATCAAGCAGGTGTGGTAAGGATTCAATGGATAAAATGCGTTGCAACATTAATGCAACCTGTTCTTTGCTTGATGTTCCTTTACCGGTAATAGATTGTTTTATTTTCCTGGGCGAATATTCAAACACAGGTAAATTGCGATGCAGTGCTGCTGCCATTGAAATACCCTGTGCACGCCCTAATTTAAGCATACTCTGTACATTCTTGCCATAAAATGGTGCCTCCAGCGCAACTTCATCGGGCTTGAATTTTTCAATGATGCTTGTAGTCTGTTCAAATATATTTTTCAGTTTTATAGTATGCGAAGGCTCTTTTTTTAGTGAAATTATGTCCATTTCTACTAGGCGGGCAGTAGTACCTGTAATATGAATTATGCCATAACCCATAATATTGGTACCCGGGTCAATACCCAATATTACACGGTCTGTTCTACCTGGCTCTTTCATTCATGAAATATTTTGCAGAACGTTCTATACTTTGCTTAACAGGCATGAAAACATAATTAATATCGTGCGCTACTTTCTTATTACTATATATATATGTCCCGCATGAATGCTCAATCATGGTGCTGCTTATTTTGTTTTTGCTGCCAAGATTATTCAAAAACCTGAAAAGATGTAGCCCTGTTTTACCCATTTGTATAGTAGGCTTACGTTTGCCTATTCCCTGTGCAATATCGGTAAACAGTTTATGAAATGGTACATTTTCTGAGTTTATTATGTAGCGTTCGTTCAGCTTATTTTCATCCATAAGTCTAATCATAATGGCAGCTACGTCTTCCACATCCACAAAACCCATGGTTCCGGAGGTATAAAAAGTCGAATTTTTTTCGAGAAAGTAAAAAAAACTCATGCTGCCTGCTTTACCTTTCCAGGGGCCAAGAATAATGCTCGGGTTTACTACCACCACACTTAATCCTTCAGCATGGGCACGCCACACCTGGGCTTCAGCCAAATGTTTGCCAATTGCATATGGAGAGTTTTTCCAGGCGAATTCTTCATAAGCATCCTCAGTTATTTCTTTACCATTATCATATTCTCCAAGCGCAGATACAGAGCTTACATGGCAAAATTTTTTCACTCCCTTTTCAAGGGCTATATTTACCATGTTTTCAGTTCCTCTTTCTGCTGTAGTAATTATTTCATCGGGGTTTTCATCGCGCAACGACACCTCCGTAGCGCAGTGATATACTTCTTCGGCACCGTGCATGGCTTCTTCCAGCGAAAAAATATCCATTATGTCGCCATCAACCCATACAATTTTATCAAACAATGTTTTGCCTTCAGCACCCCACTTCATTTCAAATACCTGCTGAGTGTATGTTAGCTTACTGGTATTACGTTTCAGCGCCTTTACTTGTTTGCCTTGCTTAATTAAGTCAGCTAATAAGTAAGCACCTAAAAATCCTGTTCCACCGGTTACAAAAATCATAGTGGCAAAAGTAGCAATAAAAAAGGTGCACCTTCCGGCACACCCTTTTGCAACGAGCAAGTTGCATTTAAACCCCGCCCCAAACTTATTGAACCATTATTTTTCCCTGGTTAATAACAGTTCCGTTAGAAGCAAGTACAGTATAAAGGTACATCCCCTTGTTGCATCCTTTCAAATCAACACTGTTTCTGCCATTGTCCATACTTGCTTCATATACTTTATCTCCGAGCATGCTATATATTTCAATGTGGTTTTTAGTTTCAGTTTGCTGGTCAGTGGTCATTTCAACGTTGAATTTGCCGTTGCTTGGGTTAGGGAAAACATTTACTGTGCTATTTACTGCAACGTTTTCTATGCCTGTAATAGAAGGGCTTTCAGAATAGCTTGCAATGTAGTTGGCATTGTGGCCGCCTGCAGTGGTAAACCATCCGCCAACAAATAATTTTGAATTGAATACGGTTAGGGTATTTACCGCACCATTTACCCCGGTTCCGGCAGAGTCCCAGGTGTTGCCGTTCCAGCTAGCCAGGTAGTGTATAGCTTTTCCACCAGCGCTATCGAAACTGCCACCTACAAATAATTTGGGTAATGTAATAGTTAAAGGTAGAAATATATTATCTTTGTTATAGTTAATACATTTGTCATCCAAATAAATGTAAAAAATAATGGCAAATAAAGATGATGCACCTTTTAAGGCAGGCGATATTGTAAATCTTAAATCTCATAGAGATGCAAAAATGACTGTTGAATACATAGTCGGAGATAATAATTTATGGGAGGTGCATTGTATGTATTGGAATGGCACAGGATTTGTAAGAGAGGTAATTAAAGATTCTGCCTGCCTTGAACCTTCATGTAAAAACAATCAATGAGAAATATAACAATACTATTAGGGTTATTATTACTGGTTATTAATGGTTATGGTCAATTACCTGCAAAACCCTGTTCAAGAAAAGATATTAAAAAACAAGTTATTTTACAAATATCTAAAGAACGAAATGATTCATTAAATATAAATATTCTTGCTTATCAATTAACTCATAATTATAATCGGGTTCTGAATAAAACTGAAATAGATTCTATCATAAATAAATACGTCCATGATAATTATAATATAGCTCTTCATATAGATTCTTTAGAAGATGTTATTTCTACCCCAATAGATGTAAATTCCTGTTCTTGTGCAGCTACTCTACACTTTTTTGATTCTACCATTTGGCAACAACTAAGACTTATGCCTATTACTTATATAATAAGTATAACTGATGATGGAAAATTAATTATTAAAGACCTTAAGTATTGAGCTAAAATAAATTGATTATTCCATCATATCATCATACGCTATTTCAATTGTATGACCATATTTAGGCAATGCTCGATTAATTAATCTTTGGAAATTTCGCCAATTACCTCCCGATGCTTTTCCTAATGCTATAACCGACGCTAAATGTTCTTGTAGTTTTGGATGGCCTACATCTTCATTAAACCATTGGTGTAATTTCCCTTTTCTATTTCCTTGTTCATCTTTAGGGGTTCTTGATTTTAATTCCTCTAAAATTCCAGGGGCAATTCTTGAATACACAAAGTTGTTTATATAATGCCCCATCACAGAAGGATTTTTACCTTTGTTTGCAATATTCCAATCCCATCCTTTCATTTTATATATCGTTTCAAAAAATTCATCGGGGAATCTTTTTGTCCATTTACCTAATTCATCCATGAGAAATTTAGCAAAATATTCCCGTAAATCATTTTTCGCTCTATATTCTTGGTATCCTGTAGCTTCATCTACTAATGCTATAATACCAACCTTTGCAGAGGCTCTAACTATTATATCTGCACGTTCAGCAAGAAATAAATAACGGGGCTTTAAGTTGCCGGCATTTTTTAAGTCAATAAAACCATTACAAATATCAATAAATAATGTAGCTTCATAACCGTAAGTGGCTGGTTGTGTTCCACCTGCATCAATTCTCTTAAATTTTATAGGTTCATTTATGCCGGCTAAAATTTCTGATGAAAAACCATTGGATAATATTACTTTTTTTAGCCAATCCCCACTACTACCTTTATACCCAAATGCTTTTTGCATTCCCCTTAAAGAAAGTACTCTTTTCTTATTTTCTAATACATAACATGGTAGCTCAACTTCACCACCTAATAATAGTGGTGTTTTATCAGAACTGAATTGTGCTGTTAGTATTTTCTTAGCTATATTACTCATGCTACTGCTTTTTGAAGTGTTAAATTGAAAATTTCTGTGTTATTTCTATTATTGTATCTGAAACAAAATTCATCAATGTACTTGTTAAGGTAGGTTGGGGTTACATAGTGGAATTGACCTATTACACCACGTTTAAGCAATGACCAGAACCCTTCAAGTGTATTCGTATGCACCGCGCCGTTCACATATTCTCCCATGCCATGCTTTACTATATCGTGTCCATATAATAAGGCTAACCCATTATATGACTTCCATTCATCGCTCATTATCTGTGCGCCTTTCTTTACATTAGCCTTTATCGCACCTTTTAAAGTCTTACCCGATACATCATTTACTTTTGCAGCTTTAACATTGCCATCCCTCTGTAACATACCAAATACGGGTGTTTTATCTTCACCACCCCGACCTTGACCGCCTTTTGTCTTTTTGTCATTATGCCTATTTTTATTCTTGCCGCCCACATAAGTTTCATCAACTTCGATAATACCCTCAAGTAATTCGCCATATTCTTTAAAAGCCTTACGGATACGCATTAACATATACCAAGATGTATCTTTTGTTACTTCTATATCTCTTGCTAATTGTCTTGCGCTAATACCTTTCTTTGCATTCAGCACTAAGGTAATGGCAAGAAACCATTTTTGTAGGTCGCATTTTGTTTTATGAAATATCGTGCCCACTGTAACGCTATATGAAGTATTACAGTTATTGCAATGGTAACGGGATGTATTCTTTAATGGGGTTTGATTTTCCGATTTGCAATATGGACACTTAGGTATATTATTCCATCTTACTAATTCAAGATGCTTTAAACAGTCCTGTTGTGTGGGGAATTTCTTGTAAATTTGAATAAGATTCATATTGTTTTGTCTTAGTTACAGGTAGCAAAGATAATATGAAAAAGTGAAATATGTATCAAATAAGCGAGAAAGTTATTAACAATCATCACTACCTTTAACTATGACATTACCATAATTTGTTGTTATATACAGCGAAGGCGTTAATTTCATCATACATATCCATTCCCTTACCTACAGTTGACCATGAGGTTCCATTCCATTTAGCAATTTCGTAGGCCTGTTTTCCGCCTGCTTCGGTAAAGTTTCCGCCTACATATAATTCGCCATTATATACGGCTAATGCCGATACCGGGTCGCTTACTCCTTTGCCTAATGCTGACCATGAATTACCGTTCCACATAGCAATGTAGTTAGCCGGTTTTCCGCCAGCGTTGCTGAAATTTCCGGCCACATATACGTTACCATCATATATAGCTATTGCATTCACTGTATTGTCTACACCCATGCCGAGGGGCATCCATTTTTTACCGTTCCATACTGCGATATTACTTGCACTGTCAGTGCCTGCTACAGAAAAACTTCCGCCTGCGTAAACAAGCCCATTATTGGTTGTTATGGCATTTATTTCTGTTCCTCCACATTCTTGCATTCCTGTACTCATAGCAGACCATCCTGAATCGTTTAGTTGAGCAATATTATTTACCTGTTTGTTATCGGCATCTTTAAAGAACCCGCCAGCAAATAAGGCTGAATCGGTACCGGTAAGGGTGGTTACATAACTGCTTAAAGTACCGTTCGCTTGCTGCCAGTCGTTGTTCCATTCGGCAATATAGTTAGCGGGTACGCCGCCTGCATTATTAAAGAACCCACCTGCGTATAAATTGCCATTATATACTGCTAACGCATATACTGCATTATCGGTGCCTGCTCCCAAGGTATCCCAGGTTTGTGATTTCACGGTGGTGGCAATAAAACTGCTGAGTGCTATTGCTAAAATTGAGGCTGTTTTTGTGGGGAAGGTTTTCATGATGTTTCGCTCGTTTATTTGTTCTTTATGAAAGCAAAACTATATTGTAATGGAGGGGTATTTAGTCGCTATGTAATGAAGTAAACCGCCATTTGTAATGAATAGGTTAAAGTACGTAATGAATCTGTTAAACGGGGAATGGAACCCCTTTTTCAGTAATTTTGAGCCCATTGTAAAAACTAAGGTATGAAACCCGATTTTGTAGAGGAATTAAAGTGGAGAGGCATGTTACACGACATTATGCCTGAAACTGAGGCGTTATTAAAGAAAGAGATGGTAGCGGGCTATATTGGTTTTGACCCTACGGCCGATTCATTACATATCGGCAGTTTATCGCAGATAATGACTTTGTTGCACTTTCAAAAGGCAGGGCATAAGCCCGTGGCTTTGGTAGGTGGTGCTACCGGTATGGTTGGTGATCCTTCAGGTAAATCGGCCGAAAGGAATTTACTTTCAGAAGAAGTACTGAACCATAACCTGGCCTGTGTGAAAAAGCAGTTGGAGAAATTCCTGGACTTTAACTGCGGAGTAAATTCTGCAGAGATAGTTAACAACTACGATTGGTTTAAGAATTTTACCTTTCTTGATTTTATACGCGATGTCGGTAAGCACATATCGGTAAGTTATATGCTGGCTAAAGATTCAGTGAAGACACGTATGGAAACAGGCATTTCGTTTACCGAGTTCACCTATCAGTTAGTGCAGGGGTATGATTTTTACTATTTGTGGAAGAATAAGAATTGCAAGCTGCAAATGGGTGGCAGCGACCAGTGGGGAAACATTGTAACCGGAACCGAGCTTATAAGACGTAAAGATGGAGGAGAGGCATATGCACTTACTACCCAGCTCATCACTAAATCGGATGGTGGTAAGTTTGGTAAAACCGAAAGCGGAAATGTTTGGCTCGACCCGCAAAAAACTTCTTCATACCAGTTCTATCAATTCTGGCTGAATGTGCCGGATGAAGATGCCAGGAAATATATAAAGATATTTACCCTGTTTGACCAAAGTGAAATAGATAAGCTTATAGCTGAACATGATGCTGCTTCACATTTAAGGATATTACAGAAAGCGTTGGCAAAAGATATTACTATTCGTGTTCATTCTGAAAAGGATTATGAGTTCGCCCTGGAAAGTTCAGAAATATTGTTCGGTAAAGGTACTAAGGACAGCTTGTTAAAGTTGTCGGATAAGGACATTGAAGCTGTTTTTGAAGGTGTTCCGCAGGTAGATATTGCTCGTTCCGTTATAGAACAGGGTGTTCCCATGATTGATTTCCTGGCGGATCATACTAAAATATTCCCATCGAAAGGTGAGGCGCGGAAAATGCTTGCAGGTGGTGGGGTACAGATAAATAAGGAAAAGGTGGAAGATGTGAATGCATTGGTAAATTTGACAAGCCTTATACGTGACCGCTATATACTGGCTCAGAAGGGCAAAAAGAATTACTTCCTTATTAAAGTAGTATAGCGTTATTCGTAAATAGCATCATGCAAAAGCAAGTTGATTTTTTGATTATTGGTTCTGGCATTGCAGGCTTGTCTTATGCATTGAAGGTGGCTCCGCATGGCAAGGTGTATATAATAACCAAGGCTGATGAAGATGAATCGAACACTAAGTATGCACAGGGTGGTATTGCGGCAGTTATGCATAGCCCCGACAGTTATGAAAAACATATAAAGGATACCCTTATTTGCGGAGATGGCTTGTGTAATGAGGAAGTGGTACGAATGGTAATATATGAATCGCAGGAACGCATTAAGGAATTAATAGAATGGGGCACAAACTTCGATAAAAGCTCATCAGGAGAATATGATCTTGGTCGTGAGGGTGGACATTCTGAAAATCGTATACTTCACTATAAAGACGTTACTGGGAAGGAGATAGAACGCGCTTTACTCGCACAGGTTCACAGCCATCCCAACATAGAAATTGTTACCCATCATTTTGCCATAGATATTATTACACAGCACCATATGGGCGAACCTGTAACACATGAAACCAAAGATATTTCTTGTTATGGTGTGTATGCATTGAATATTAAAACAGGTAAGATTGATACCATTATAGCCAAGACTACATTGATGGCTACCGGCGGCGCCGGGAATGTTTATAGCTCTACCACTAACCCGGTTATAACAACAGGAGATGGAATAGCGATGGTTTACCGTGCCAAAGGCACCATTACCAATATGGAATTTATACAGTTTCATCCCACAGCTTTGTATGCACCCCATCTGAAGCCATCTTTTCTTATTTCAGAGGCTGTTCGTGGGGCAGGAGCGGTATTGAAGACTATGGATGGCAAAGAGTTCATGCAGAAGTATGATGAGCGTGGTTCCTTGGCTCCGCGCGATATTGTTGCCCGTGCGGTAGATAACGAAATGAAAACCCGTGGCGAAGAATATGTTTACCTTGATTGCAGTAAAATAGACAGGCACAGATTGCTTGAGCATTTTCCGAATATATATAGCAAATGCCTTAGTGAAGGGATTGATTGTCTGAAAGAACCTATTCCTGTAGTTCCGGCTGCTCACTATATGTGCGGGGGAATTAAAGTTGACATGCAAGGGCGTAGTTCAATACAAAACCTGTATGCAGTTGGCGAATGTTCGTGTACCGGCTTACATGGCGCTAACCGTCTGGCTTCAAATTCGCTGTTGGAAGCGTCAGTGTATGCACATCGTGCTGCTGTAAATGCTATAGAACTGGCTAAGAAAATAACTTCTCCCGCCGCTATTCCCGGCTGGAATGATGAAGGGCTCGATT
>Ga0206857_1172_pt1 | contig 10938 bp, 2 predicted proteins | sample Alteio_BWOrgCont_49_FD_152865 | JGI IMG/M metagenome (GOLD analysis project Ga0206857, IMG submission 152865) | Enriched cells from forest soil in Barre Woods Harvard Forest LTER site, Petersham, Massachusetts, United States -... | ecosystem: Environmental > Terrestrial > Soil > Temperate forest > O...
TCATGGACGCTGCGACCCATCCAGCGCTTGAATTCCGAATGGAAGACGCTGAGGGAGTGCCCGGCGATGCGCGCCAACTCCGGGACACGCAGGCGCTCGTGAAAATGCTCCCGGATATGGAGCACGGCAGCCGAGATCCCGGGCGAATCGACGACGAAGGTGGCGGTCGAGCGCCGGGGCACGACCCCCAACGGCGGCACGAGAATCGTTTGGGCTGGCGGGACCCCGCCATCCATGAGCAGGTCCAGGATCTCGGCGGCTTTGCGCCCGACGCCCCGGAAGTTCATATCCACCGAGGAAAGCGGGACGCGCGACATGGCCTGTTCAATGGGTTGATTATCGCAGCCGAGGATCGCGACATCTTCGGGGATTCGCAGTCGGGCCATGGCGCAGGCTCCCTCCACCTCGATCGAACGACGGTCGTCGACGGTCATGATGGCGACCGGCAGGGGCAGACGCTTCAGTTCGGCCGCGAGCCAGCACTCGCGTTCGTGGCGGGAAATGGCCCGCATGTTCTGACCGGGCCGCGCCGTGGAAAAATCCAGGATCGAAACCACCCGCCCATTCCTGGCCAATTCCTCCCGAAACGCGTCGCGCCCAATCGTATCCTCGGGATACGCCATGTAGAAGGCGTAGTGCACGTGCCCGAGTTCCAGCATGTGTCTGGCTCCGGCGCGGCCTGCTGCCTGGTAGTCCACATTGACGGCTGGATACGGCATCGGGTCAAAGCTCTGCAACATGGTGACGATCGGACGGTCTTTCCGCTCGGCCAGCCAATCACCCAGCCGCCGAGACGTCACCGTGGCCAGAATCCCATCCGCCTCGGTGACCAAGGGCAGCAGCCCGTGGAACCGCATATTGGCTTCCAGATGCCAGCCCGCCCGGCTGGCGTATTCGGCGATGCCGGCGAGCATTTCTTCCAGATAGAAGTCCGTGACGAAAAGCACCTGGCGCGGTTTGCTGCCGATCGCTCTCTTTTCGATCAAAGGCGCGAGGCGCCCGGAATCGTCAGCCGCAGGAACTGGTTTCGACATGGCAATCCCTATTCAATAACGACATGGATGAAGCGAATCGGCGAATTTTGGGCGCGCCGGATTCGAGCTTCGCTGGAGGAATTCACAGGGCGGCTTGTAGTCGATCTCCGGGGCCGAATCTATCGCCATTTCGCCCCACGAGCGGACAATTTCCCGAGAATATCCTCAGATCGGCAAAGATACCCCTTGCTATCGGTGCGATGGGCGCGTATTCATGCGTCCTCAATCGCGGGGTGGAGCAGCCTGGTAGCTCGTCAGGCTCATAACCTGAAGGTCGTGGGTTCAAATCCCACCCCCGCAACCAATTCCTTTTCTGAATTGGAATCTGATTTTCCCAATCTCATGTATCGCGTCTACGTGATTCAGAATCCCGTGGGCAGATTCTACATTGGCATCTCCGAAAACGTGGAGGTGAGGCTCGCCCAGCACAATGAGGGAGTCTCCAAATGGACAAAGAACCGAGGCCCTTGGACACTTCGATGGACCAGCGAAGCGATGTCCATCACGGATGCGCGCAAGCTCGAGAATTTCCTCAAGCGTCAAAAAGGCGGAGACGGATTCTACCGCCACACCGGCCTTCCACACTCGTCAGGCTCATAATCCCGCATGCGGGATCGTGGGTTCAAATCCCACCCCCGCAACCAATTCCTTTCTGGAAGTTGGATTTGAACAAACGTCGCCAAACGTGGTGGGTCAAATTCCACCATCCCGCGACCGGTGTCCGCACCCGCGAAAGCCTCGAAACGCACGATCCCGCCCGCGCAGAACTGCTGCGCCAGCGCATCGAGCTGGAAGTGGCCTTGCGGGAGCCGCGCTTCCGTGCGGTGGAGATTCCTCCACGTCTCCGGCAGGAATCGAGTCGTTGAGCCTCAATGGGTGGGTCACCGGGCATGACTCTCTCGATGAACTCGAAAAGTTCCTCCAGCCCTCGATCGAGCATCTCCAGGTGTTTTTCCACATCCTCGAACATGCCGGATGGCGTGGTGTATGGCATGAACGATGTTAACGTCATTCCTGTCCCTCCATCCACATCGTCCGTCGCGAAGGAAATCGTCGCGAGCAAGATGAGCAGGATGACCAGCGGATTGCGCATCGCGGTGAGCAGCCGCCACGGCCAGCCGCGATGCTTGCTCACGACCACGATATTGGGTCCGACTTCCGCCAGGCGACTAACCGCCTGATCCTCACTCAAGCCTTCCCGGACGTTCTTCATCCGCGTGAATACCTCGCTCGCTTCCAACACCTCCACCTCCGCGAGGATCGGTGAGAAGTGAATGGAATTATTCGCAGCCATCGCCGGCGAAGTCGATGGGCCTGGCTTTCAGAATCCTGAGGAGAGATTCATCAACTGCCGTTGTTTTATTTGCTGAATCGGGATCGGTGTCGACTGCCGAATGAGCGGATACGCCCTGCTGGTCATCGTTACTTAACCGCGAACAGAAATCAGCCAAAGTAAAACAACCGCATGTTCTGCCCGCGGTCATCGGCTCGCGGCGCCATCAGAAAGATTCAAACTATGAATATTTTGACGGGTTCATTACATCGTCGCAATCTACGCTCGCCGAATTGCAGCGAGTCCTGCCCCCCGATTCCCCCAAATCTTTGAAAATGAGACCGTTTATGCACCCATCCAAAAACTCCCACCATCCTCGCCATGGGTTTCGACCATCGCCTCATTTCATCCGGCGCCTTTCGTCGTGGCTGGTGCTTTCCACCGCGCTGACGCTGGGCGCCGCGAAGGTCGCCCACGCTGGCAGCACCATCTATTGGGATAGTGATGGCACGGCCGTGAATAATTCGACCCTGGGCACTGGCCTGGGCGGGACGGGAACCTGGGATACGTTCACCTCACAGTGGTGGAACGGCGTTTCCGGGTCGGATCAAGCGTGGGTCAACGCGAACTTCGATACGGCCGTTTTCGAGGGCACGGCGGGCACGGTCAACGTGGGCTCGATCAACGTGGGCGGCCTGGTGTTCAACACCACGGGCTACACCATCGCGGGCGGAACCTTAGTCCTCGGGGGAAGCTCGACTCCATTCGTCACGGTCGCCAATGGGGACACGGCGACGATCAGCGCGACGCTCTTCAGCTCGACCGCAGGCGGCCTGGTCGTCAATGGCCCGGGCACGCTGATCCTGTCGGGGTTGGGTAACAGCTTTGGTGGCGGGGGCCTTGACATTCAGAGCGGCACGGTCGTGGCCGCGACCAACAGCGCACTCGGCGGGAACGAGATCACCCTCGGCAGCACCTCAGGAAACACGGCGGCCTCGCTGTTGGTTTCCGCCGGGGGCAGTTCCTTTAGCACTCCGATCGTGCTGGCGGCGGGAGGGACGGGCACGCTGACGGTGGGCAACACCGGGACCGCGATTTCGACCACTTTTACCGGCGAGGTGACGGGGACGAACAACCTGACGATCAGCGAAAACGCGACCACCGGTTCGGTGACCTTCTCCGGCGTTGGATCTGGCGGAATCAATATCGCTGGCACCGTGACGAACACGGGAGCAGGCACGGGCACGACGGCGATTTCCTTCGTCGGCGGGAACGTCACCGGCGTCAACGAGTACACCGCGAGTTCGGCGCTGACCATCGGGGTGTTAAACGTGACCAGCGGAGGCACGACGCTGACGAACAGCGCCGCGGGTGGGACGACGGCGATTCTCACGGTGAATGGCGGGGTGAGCGGCACCGGCAACCTGATCCTGAGCAATAACAACAGCACGATCACCAACGGCATCCAGATCACGACCCAGCCGGCCGCTAATTTCGGCACGATCATCAACCAAGGCGTCGGCACGAGCGCCGTGGTGATCAGTGCGCCGATCAACTCCGGCACGGGTATCCTGCAGAATAGCCCCACCTCACAGTTGACCCTGTCCGGGTCGAACAGTTCCAACGCCGGGATTACGATTCAAGCGGGGGTGTTGCAAGACGCCACGGGGGTGGCGAGTGTGAATGCACTCGGCCTCGGCACCATCCAACTCGGCAATACAGCCGGCAACACGGCGATCCTCAGTTTTAACGGGGGCGCCGCCTTTCCCACGTTTACCAATCAGATCAAAGTCGGCGGCGGTCCAACGGCGACCGACGTGATCAGTGCGCTGAACTGGAACCCTGTTTTCAGCAATGTCGTCACCCTGCAAAATTCGAATCTGACCATAGGATCGAGTGACGCCGCAGGCGCGAATTTCAACTTCAACGGCGGCATCACGGGCACCGGCAATGTGACGGTCTCAATCAATGCCATCAACGGAACGGGCAATGGCAGCAACTTTGTCGCCATCGCCGGCCTGTCGACCACCGGTACGATCACCTTCAACAATGCGACCTATGCCGGACCGGGCGGTTCCAGTACGGCGGGCACTCTCAATACTGCCACGAATACGATCACCAGTGTCGGCTCCGGCGTCTCGGTAATCACGGAGGCGAGCAACACCAACCCGCTGACGATTTCGGGCTTGATGACGGTGAACAGCGGCGGCACCACGCTGAATAGCACGGGCAGCGCCCTGGTCACTGACTCCGGCAATATCTCCGGGACAGGCAATCTCATCGTGAACGCCAATAGCACGGGCAATTTCACCATTTCGTCGCTCAACGTGAACAACACCGGCACGATCACCAACTCGGGCAGCGGCGCCGGCACGACGACGATCAGCGGGCCGATCGGCACCTTGGTCGGGGGAATCACCCAAAACAGTGCGACTTCGGGTCTGATTCTCTCGAGCACCACGAGTGCGTTTGCGGGTGCGATCACGGTCAATGCCGGCACGCTGACCTTGAGCGGAAACGTGGGGGCGGCGAGCGCTTTGACGCTGGGCGGGGGTACCCTGGCGTTTACGAATACGACTGGTGCGCAGACCTTGGGGGCGGTGACGCTGGGGGCTGGGTATTCGACGGTAAACGGGAATGCCAGCAAGGCGCTGACGCTGGGGACGATCACGCAGAGCCCGGCGGGATTGGTGAATTTCGGCAGCACCGGCACGATCAATATCGGGAATGCTTTGAGCGACGGTATCGTCGGGACTTGGGCGAGCTTTGGGACCGGGACGAGCCTGGCTTATGTGCAGGGCGCGGCCGGCGGGCCGGTGGCGGCGTATACGGGTGCGACGGCGGATACGGGGAACCTGGCCAGCTTAACGAACCCGTCGGCGAACTACACGGTGGCGGCGAACGCCACGCCAACCGGCAGTGCGACGGGGAATACGCTGCGGTACATCACGGGCACGGGGAGCACGATCGCGCTAGGCACGAACAGCCTGACTTTGAATGGCCTGATGAACGCCGGCGGTGGGTTGCTGACGATCAGTGGCACGGCGGCGAATCCCGGGCTGGTGATCGGGGCGAATGGCGAACTGGACATCCTGAGCAATACTCAGGGCATTACCATTTCCTCGGTCATTTCCGGGACGGGCTCCGTGGTCTACGGGGGGCCCAGCGCCGGGACGCTGACTCTTTCCGGCATCAATACGTACAGCGGGGCGCTCTCGGTCAACTCCGGGACGGTGGCGATCGGTGCGGCGCAGAGTGCCAGCGCGATCAATATCAATGCCGGGACGGTCAACGTGAGCAGCAACAGCGGCTTGGGCGGTGGCACCGTCACGCTGGGCAGCAGCGGCAATGCGGCCACGTTGAATGCCACGGCGGCGTCGGCTTCTATTTCCAACCTTATCACCGTGGCGAACGGGAATGGGGCCACGGTGACGATCGGCAACACCGGCGCGACGGCGGGGGCGACCGCCTTTACGGGCGGGGTGTCGGGCACGGGGAACCTGGCGATTGTCGACGGGGGCAGCGCTGCCAGTGCGATCACTTTCTCGAGCGGGACGATCAATAACACCGGCACCGTGACCGTCTCGGGCGCGGGCACCGGCACGACCAACATCAGCGGCGGGATCGGCAGCAATGTGACCGCGATCACCCAGGCGGGCAGCGCTTCGACGCTCACGATCACTGGCGGCCTGGCTGTCAACAGCGCGGGGACGACATTGAACGCCACGGGCACGTCGCTCTTCACGGTCTCGGGCGGGGTCACCGGTACGGGCAACCTCGTCCTGAACGACAACGCGGCAACGGTCAACGGGATCACGCTTTCGGGGTCGCCGGTGAACAACACCGGCACGATTACCAATTCCGGGACGAACGCGACCGGCAATGCCTTAATCAGTGCGACCATCGGCGCGAATGTCATCAGCGTCACCCAGGCCGGGGTCAGTCCATTCACGATCAGCAGTCCCTTCGCGCTCACGGCCACGAACAATACATTGATTTCCACCGGCGCGGGCTTGTGGACGTTCTCCGGCGGGATCACCGGGACGCAAAACCTGACTCTCGAGGCGAACAGCACTGGCGGCATTATGCTTTCGACCACGGCAGTGAACAACACTGCGACGATTACCAATGCCGGCTTTGGCACTGGCACCGCCACGATCGCTGGCGGCATCGGCAGCAATATCGCGAGCATCATTGAGAACAGCAATACCTCGGCGCTGACCATCAGCACCACGGCGCTGACGTTGAGCGGCAGCAACACATTGACATTGACCAACAACTCCGCCACGGAGGTCCTGACGGTTTCAGGTGGGGTCGGCGGCACTGGCAACCTCGTCCTGAACACGAACAACAGCACGCTGACGAACGGCATCGTGATTTCGACGACGGCGGTGAACAACGCCGGCACGATTACCAATTCCGGCACCGGCCAGGGGACGACGACGATCAGCGCGCTGATCGGCGCAACCGTCTCGGGCAACGTGACGGGGATCACGGAGAGCAGCGTGACCTCGCCGTTGAATGCCAGCGGGGGCCTCGACGTGGCGGCCACCGGCACCACGCTGACGAACAGCGCCGCGAGCGGCTCCACGGCCATCCTGACGGTCGGCGCCATCGCCGGCACGGGCAACCTCATCATCGATAACAACAGTGCGATCGGCACGACGATTAGCACCGTCGGCGCGGCGAGCGGGGGCATTACCTTGGGAGCGGTCAATAACACCGGGACGATCACCAACGCCGGCACCGGCAGCGGCCCCGTCTACATCCCCGGAGCCTTGGGGACCAGTATCACTGCGATCAACCAGAACAGCACGACCTCGCCGCTGGTGCTCACGGGCGGGACCGCCGGCACGGCGACGGCGACGATCACCATCGCGGCCAATACCGTCGTTCAGTTGGGTAACCAATCGGCGAACAATCTCCCGATCGGGACGGGAACGATCGCGGACAGTGGCACGCTCATCTTCGCTCCCGGCACGACGAGCCTCACCTATCCCAACGTCATCAACGGTGCCGGCAACATCACGCTCAATGGCGCTACGGCGGGTTCGCCCGCGGCCATCACGCTGAGCGCCACCACCGGGAGCTTCAGCGGCACCTATACCCTGAATCAGGGCCGGTTGGTGGTCGTCGCGCAGTCGAACTTGGGCAACGCGGCCGACGCGATCACCGTGAATGGCAATGTGAGCACGGAGACCGGCGGCCAGTTCTGGCTGGATGGCGCTGTTACCATCTCCAACCCGATCACGATTAATGGTTACGGACCGACCGAGACGGCGGGCAACAATGGCGCCATCCGGATGCTCACTGGCGGCACCTATGCCGGTGCTATTACCCTGGACAGCAACGCTTCCATTAACCCGGCCAACAGCGGCGGCACCATTTCCGGCGTGATCAGTGGCGGGGCCAACGCGCAGCTCCTCATTGGCACCCCGAACACGGGCACCAACGCCGGGAACCTCGGCGGCACGCTGGCGATCAGCAACACCAATACTTATAGCGGCGGCACGCTGATCCAGGGGGCGACCGCTTCGCTGACCGCGGTGGGTGCGCTGGGCACCGGCGTGGTCATCGTGGGCAACAGCAATTTCACCAATACCAACTCCGCCTTGACCGAATCCGTGGCCAACGCCCTGACGGGCACGAACTCGCTGACGGTCAGCGCGGGCACGGCCACGCTCAGCCAGCTCAACAATTACACCGGCGCCACGACCGTCTCCGGCGGGACCCTGACGGCCAGTGTCGCGGGCGCCGTGCCGACCACGACGACGTTGACCATGACGAGTGGCACGATCAACAACAACGCCGCCGGGGCGATCATCCCCAATATTTCCATGAGCGGCGGCACGTTCGCGGAGACTGCGGCTCTGGTCGTCAACAGCCAATCCTTCACGCTCAGCGGCGGCACCGCCACCTTCAACCAGGCCAACACGTACGCGGGTGGCACCACGCTCAGTGGAACGGGGACCTTGAACGTCACGGTCGCCAGTGGCCTGCCCGGCGCGGTCACCATGACTGGTGGGACGCTTATCTCCAGCGTCACCACGGGCGCGGCCAATACCGGTTACATCACGCAAAGCGGCGGCGTCCTGACCAGCGCCGTGACGGGCGGCCTCTTCGGCGCCGTCACCGCCAACTCCGGAGCGGTCATCAACCCCGGCGGCCAGGGCGTGATCGGGACCGGTGCGCTGACCATCGCCAATCTGACCACCGCGTCGGGGGCAACCCTGCAGTTCGATATCCTCGCTCCGTGGAGCGGCACGCCCGCCACGACCGGCGACTTGCTCAATCTCAGCGGCGCTTCCAGCATTGCCAGCGGGACTAACATCGGGTTTTACCTGAACACTCCGACGGTCGCCGGGGATTACCGCCTGATCCAATACTCCGGCGCCGCTCCGACGCTCGGCAACTTCGTCCTCCCGACCGCTCCGACGGGCGAAACCTACGCCCTGAGCACCTCGGCCGATACCGGTTACATCGACCTCGTCGTTACCGGCAGCTACAGCGGGACGAGCGCTACCTGGCAACAGAGCGCCCTCGGCAACTTCTCGTGGAACGCCGCCGCCAACTGGAGCCCGGCTATCCCGTACCTGGCGGGTGACACCGCCAACTTTGGGACGCTCACTGGGTCCGAGAATGTGACCCTCGATGCCGCGCAACACGTCGGCACCCTCAACCTCAACCCAGGCAGCAGTACCATCGTCTACGGCATTAGTGCCGGGAACAACGGCTCCCTGTTCCTCGATAACGGAGCCAGCGCCGCCCAAGTGACCAATACCACGGGCAATAACACGATCAGCGCCCCGGTGGTCCTCGTCAGTAGTAACTCGAACTTCAACATCGCCAGCGGCAACACCCTCGCCCTCAGCGGCCTGATCACCGGCACGGGCGGGATCACCCTCGCCACTGGGGCCATCTCCGGCGGCACCCTGACCTTCAGCACCACCGGCACCAACACTTTCACCGGCGGTCTGAACATCAACAGCGGCACGGTGATCTTCACGACAGCCGGGCAACTCAGCAGCGGTCCGATCACCTTGAACGGAGGCACACTCAACAATAACTCGGGTGGAACGGTCAACCTGGCCAATAGTTCGCTGACCGTGCTCAGCGGCGGGGGCACTCTCACCGATACGGGCGCCTACACCGCCAAGTTCTTCTTTAACGCCGGGACCCTGCAGGGCACCGGCCCGCTGACCAAGACCGGTACCGGCGACGTCCAGCTCACCACGCCGCAGCCGACCTTCTCCGGCAACTGGATCCTGACCGGCGGCAATATCGAGAGTCAGGCGCCCGATGCGCTGGGCACTGGATCGGTCACCATCAATACCGGGACCGACCTCGATATTAGCATCCTGGCCGGTTACAATACTAACGCCATCATTCTAACCGCCGGTGGGCAGTTCTCCGCGGAAGCTGGGAGCATCGCCTACGGCGGCACTCTCAATGTCACCGGGAATGCGAGCATTGGCCTGCGGAACAACTACGCCACCAATTCGGCCGGGTGGAACCTTTCCCTCGGGGCTGCGCTCAGCGGCTCGGGTAACCTGACCCTCGCCGGTTCGACGGTGACCACCACCTACGGTATGTTCACTCCCGCGGGTGGCACGAGCGGCTACACCGGCACCGCAATCACCGTGGCCGCGCAGACCGCCTTGGGTCTCGCGGAAAACGGCGGCATCACCCCGGCGTCGGGGGCCATCGGCGCCACCCCGAACGCCCTCACGATTACCGTCCAACTCGGCGGTTATCTCGGCCTCGTCGCTGACGGGGATGGGACTTCGTCTATCCAGACCATTACCTATACACCCGACATCGCCACGACCTCGACGGCGGGCTTGAACACCGTTGTTTTCAGCACCGGCAATGACGGCTACATCGTCGGCCGAAGTGGGGCGACCGGCCTGCTCAACCAAGCGGCGAACAAGATCGTCCTCTATAACGGGACGCTGCCGGCCAACGCGACCAACGCTTACACTGTGACCCCGCAGAACGGATACGGCCTCGAACTCGATCCGGTCCTCACAGCCACCACCACCTATACCGTCAACGGGACCCAGGCTTCCAACGTGGTCCCGGGCCTGATCCTCACCAACCTCACCGGCGCCTTCGGCATCATCAAAGCCGGCACCGGCACCTTGCAACTCGGGACGAGCGCCAGCGATGCCAGCAACACCTTCGGCACGGGAGCCGCCTCCGCGATCACCGTGAACGCCGGCACGGTCTCCGCCTTTGCGGATCAAAACCTCGGTTTAGCGGGCAATGGCATCACGCTCAGCACCGGCGAGTTCCTGGCCCTGAACACCTTCCCGACGAGCCGAACCATTACGATCAGCTCGACGAGTGGCGGTTCCATCGGCGTGGCCAGTTTGCCGAACGATGCCGGCCCCTACACCCTGACCCTCAGCACGGGCCTGGCCTTTTCGGCGGTCGGAACCTTGACCAAGGTGGAAGACGGCACATTGCTTCTGAATGCGGCGGCTACCGGGACCGCGACCGGGGGCACGACGATTAATGCCGGCGCCATCCAACTTGCGGCGAGCAATCGCCTCGGGAGCGGGACGATCACCCTGGCCAACAACATCGGAGCCGCCCTGCAACTCACCGGCGGGACGACTTACACCCAGG
>Ga0206857_1175_pt1 | contig 10732 bp, 10 predicted proteins | sample Alteio_BWOrgCont_49_FD_152865 | JGI IMG/M metagenome (GOLD analysis project Ga0206857, IMG submission 152865) | Enriched cells from forest soil in Barre Woods Harvard Forest LTER site, Petersham, Massachusetts, United States -... | ecosystem: Environmental > Terrestrial > Soil > Temperate forest >...
CCTTGAGCTGCCGGGAACCGGCGGACGTCGGAAGAAAGGTATGCGCCGCCGGCCACGGATTCATCGCGCGGACGCGGCGGTCGATCTGCGCCGGTGTCGCCCGCCAGTCGATGAGGCCGTTCTCTCTGGAAAGCTTGGCAGCGTAGTTCGCGCCGGACTCCTCCTGCGGCACCCGGGGAGCTCGGCCGGCCGCGACGAGCGGGAGGGCCTCAGCGAGCGCCGCCGCCGCCACCTCGGCCAACCGGTCGTGCACCGTGCCACCGGTATCGGTCTCGCTTATCGGCGTCTCTTGCATGAGCAGAATGTCGCCGGTATCCAACCCCTCGGCCATGTACATGACGGTGACCCCGGTGGTGCGGTCGCCCGCTTCGATGGCCGCCTGAATGGGCGCCGCGCCCCGCCAACGCGGGAGCAACGAAGCGTGCAGATTCAGGCAAGCCAGCCTCGGCGCATCGAGCACCGCCTTGGGCAATATTTGCCCGTAAGCCATGACCACGATGACGTCGGGACGAAGAGCGACGATCTCCGCTACGGTCTCGGGAGCGCGCATTTTCGCCGGTTGCAGGACCGGCACGCCGCGTTCCAAAGCGAGCAGCTTGATCGCCGAGGCGCGCAACTCCTGTTTGCGGCCGACCGGTTTGTCGGGCTGGGTGACCACGGCCACGACTTCGCCATCAGGCCGCGCGAAGAGATGCTGGAGCGCGGGCAGACCGATTTCACCGGTGCCCATGAAGAGAAAGCGCATTATTGGGCCTACGCCCCGTTCCCCCCGGTCACCGCTTGCAAAATGTCCTGCAATACTTTCACCGGCGTCTGAGTCGCGTCGATGTCCTGGACCAGTTGCGGTCCATAATACTCCAGGACCGGTTTGGATTCTTCATCGTAGGTCGCGAGACGGCGGCGGATGGTTTCCTCGTTGGCGTCGTCAAAACGATTCTCCTTGAGGGCGCGCTTTTTCAAACGCGTGACCAGGGCGGCGCGGTCCGGACAGGAGAGGTGGAACACTTTCTTCACCTCGATCACGTCCTGCATGAGGGTCGCCTGGTTCACGCTGCGCGGGATGCCGTCGAGGACGAGGGAATCGATATCGGGCTTGAAGGTGTGCGAACCGACCATGTCGCCGATACGGGCCATCCAGAGTTTCACCGTGACCTCGTCGGGCACAAGTTCACCGCGGCTGGAGTATTCCATGAACGCCTGGCCGACGGCGGTGCGGGTGTCGAGTTGGCGAAAAACGTCACCGCAAGCGCAGTGAAAAAAGCGCGGAATCGCGCCGAGAATTTTGCCCTGTGTGCCCTTGCCGCTGCCGGGCGCGCCGAAGATGAGATAAGTCCGATATTTCATAGTAGTCTGGGGAGAGGCCCCCACTAAACCAAGCCGTTGGCCGTGCAAAGTGGAAAGTGCGGCAATCCACTTGTCGCGCGTCACGTCACCAGCCACGCTAGGGTGCTCATGCCCACCGTTCCGACGGACGACCCCTCGCCCGCCCCAGTCAAACGCGACGCCTATGCCGCCTTCCGCTCCCCGGACTATCGCAGTTATGCGATCAGCGGCTTCGTCTCGAATCTCGGACGGCAAATGCTCGGCGTCGCGCTCGGCTACGAAATCTTCCAGCGCACCCACTCGGCCACGGCCCTGGGACTGGTCGGATTAATGGGGGCGCTGCCGATCATTTTTCTCTCGATTCCCGCGGGGATCACCGCCGACCGCTTCAACCGGAAAGGGATCATCCTCGCCACCCAACTGCTTTCGGCGCTCACTTCGATCGGCCTGACCATCCTCGCGCTGGAACACGTCGCCGTGCCCTCCGTCGGGCCGCTCGCGGCGAGCACCCGGGCTTTGTATGTCGTTGCCGGGTGGTTTGGAGAAAAGACGAGCGTCGTTTTCGAGCCGGCCCTGCCCCTGATGTATGTGCTGCTCTTCCTCAACGGCATCAGCCGCGCCTTTGGCTGGGCGGCCCGAAGCGCGCTTTTTCCCAACCTCGTTCCCCGCGCCGCGCTGAGCAACGCCGTGATGTGGAACAGCAGCACCTTCGAACTGACCTGCGTCGTCGGCCCCGCGATCAGCGGCCTGGCCATTGCCCAGTTTGGCGTAGCCAACGTCTACGCCACCGACGCCACCTTCGCGCTCATCGGCCTGCTTTGTATCCTGCCGATTCATGCCCCGCAGGTCATGCCAGAATCGCATCCGCACCCCCTGCGCGATCTCTTTACCGGCCTGCGCTTCGTCACGGACAACAAGATCATTCTCGCCACGATCACGCTCGATCTTTTCGCCGTGCTGCTCGGCGGAGCGCTCGCCCTTCTGCCGATTTTTGCCGACCAAATCCTGCACGTCGGCGCGGTCGGGCTCGGCTGGTTGCGCGCGGCTCCTTCCCTGGGCGCCGTGATCATGGCCTTCGTCCTCGCCCATCGCCCACCCTTGCGTCAGGCCGGCGACGCCATGCTGCTCGCCGTGGCGGGTTTTGGCGCGGCGACCATCGTCTTCGGTCTCTCCCGGAATTTCGCCCTTTCGTTTGTCGCCCTGGCCATGACCGGCGCCTGCGACAACATCAGCGTCGTCGTCCGCCACACCCTCGTGCAACTCCTCACCCCGGACGCGATGCGCGGCCGGGTTTCCGCGGTGAACAATATCTTCATCGGCTCCTCCAACGAGATCGGCGCCTTTGAGTCGGGCATTACTGCGGCCCTCTTCGGGCCGGTGATTTCGGTCGTCGGCGGTGGGGTCGGGACGATCCTCGTGGTCCTGGCCACCGCCTGGAAATGGCCGCAGCTCCGCTCGATCGGCCCCTTGCAACCGAAGGAAAAAACGCCGCCGATCGTCGATTAGGCATTGCCGATTCCCCCATCCGCCGCTCCACTCTCGCGTAGACAGACACTCATGCTTTCGTTTTCGACCTGTTGGAACTCCAGCCGTCACCAGGACGGCGAAGCGATGCTGCAAGAAATTCTCGACCTTGGGTTCGAGCGGGTCGAACTCGGGCATGGCATCCGGCTCTCGCTCATGGAAGGCATCCAGCGCCGGTTTAACAAGGGCGGCCTGACCATCTCCAGTCTGCACAATTTCTGCCCGCTCCCGATCGAGATCACCCGCGCGGCGCCGGACTGCTACCAGTTTTCCTCGACCGACAGCCGCGAACGCGAACGCGCGCTCCGCCACACCTTTCAGACGATCGATTTCGCCCAGCGCTTCGGAGCGCGGTTTGTCGTCCTCCACCTCGGCCGCACTCCGCTCGACGATTATACCGAGAAGCTCGTCCACATGGCCGAGGTGGGGTTGATCCATTCGCGATCCTTCGTCCGGGAAAAAATGGAGTGCGTCCGCAAACGCCAGGACAAGGCCGCGCCGTACTTTCAGCGCGCCAAGGAGTGCCTCACCCGCATTGTCGAACATGCCAAGGGCAAGGGAGTGCAGCTCGCGATCGAAAGCCGGCACAGCTACGAGGAGATTCCCAACGAACGGGAGATGGCCAGCGTGCTCAATGAATTCAACGTGCCCGAAGTCGGCTACTGGCACGACTTCGGCCATGTCCAGGTGAAGCACAATATCGGGTTTCTCGACCACCGCGAATGGCTGGCCGAAGCCGCGCCGCGGCTCATCGGCTGCCATCTCCATGACACGAAATGGCCCGGGCGCGATCACATGGCGCCGTTCACCGGCGACATTGATTACGATCAACTCATCCCTCTCCTGCCCAAGGAAACTCTGTTCGTCTTCGAGATGAGCCCGCGCCGAACCCGGGAAGAAATCATCGAGGCACGGGAAAAATGGACCGCTAAATACGGCGCGTAAGCCACGCCCGGCATCACCCCTCGACCCCACTGGCCACCTGAAGAAAGCCGTTCTCACCACCCTGCAAGTCGTGGTCACCCTCGTGATCCTCTACTTCCTGTTCCGGGATCCGAGGAGACGGGCCGAGATGGCGGACACGCTGCGGACGGCCAATGCCACCTGGCTTGTTCTGGGTTTCGCGATGTATGGTTTCGTCGAATTGATCGCCGGCTGGCGTTGGCAATTGCTCTTGCGTGTCCAAGGCATCGAGTTGAGCCGGTTTCGGCTGATCTCGCTCCTTTTGATCGGCGTCTTCTTCAACTTTTTCATCCCCGGCGGGACCGGCGGAGATGTGATCAAAATCTTCTACCTGCTCAAGGAGACACCGGGAAAACGGACGGTCGCGCTGCTCTCCGTGCTCGTCGACCGGTTGATCGGCTTGATCGCCCTGACCGTCTTTGCCGGAGTGTTAATCGCCCTCAACTGGCATTGGCTGATGAAATCCACGGAAGTCGCCCAGTACGTCTGGCCAGCGCTGATCATTCTCGGCGCCAGCTTCCTCGGGCTGCACGCCAGCTACGTCGTGACCAGCCGCGGCTGGATCCATCGGCTGCCCGCGCGCCTGCCCGGCCGCGACAAGCTCGCCGAACTGGCCATGGCCTATAATCTCTACGGCAAAGCTTGGGGTGCCTCACTTGGAGCCTTCGCGCTCTCGTTTCTGGCCCACCTCGGATACTTTGCCGTCTTTTACTGCACGGGACAGGCGCTGCATTTCAACGGAATCCGCATGCCCACTTTCGGCGAACTCTGCGTGATCCTGCCAGTCGTCAACACGCTCTCCGCCATGCCGATCAGCATCGGCGGGCTGGGCGTGCGCGAAGGGTTGTTCCAGGTGTTTCTCCACCATCTTTGCGGCGTGCGCGAGACCGACGCGGTTCTCATCTCGTCGACCGGCTATTTGCTGACCTTTTTCTGGGGATTGATCGGGGGCGTGTTTTATCTGTTTTACCGGCCTTCCGATCACGCGCGATTGCGCGATATCAAATCCGAGATCGCCGCCCTCGAGCACACCGTCGCCGAGGAAGAAGTGGCGCTGGAAGCCGCCGAACAGAAGAAGCGCTAAATGCCCGCCCGGCCATTGCCCCGCCCGTTCGTCACGGCGAATTTTGCCATGACCTGGGACGCGCGTATCTCCACGCGCCGCGGCACTCCATCCGATTTCTCTTCCGCGGGCGATAAGCGGCGTCTCCTGGAAATTCGCGCCCAAGGCGATGCCGTGCTGGTCAGCGCGAAGACTGTCGCCGCCGACAACATGACCATGGGCCTGCCCGACCCGGCCTTGCGCGCGGCGCGCACCGCCCGCGGACAAAGTGCGCGGCCGCTCCGCGTGCTCCTGACCAACTCCGGCCGCCTCGACCCCGGCTTGCGCATTTTCGAACCTTCAGAGGCGGCAGCACGCATCCTCATTTTCTCGACGACGCGCATGCCCGACCGGATCCGCACGGCCCTGGCGGATCGGGCCGACCTCTGGCTGCACGATGCCGCCGAGGTCTCCCTCACCGGCATGCTGGCCACGCTCCGCACCGAGTACTGCGTCAAACGGCTCGTCTGTGAGGGCGGGGCGCAAGTCTTCCGCTCATTTCTCAGCGCCGGATTGATTGACGAATTGCACCTGACCCTGGCCCCCCGGATCTTCGGTGGACGCCAGGCCCCGACTCTGACTGGAGTCGCCGGGAAATTCCTCCCCCGCTCCACGAGCCTGCGGTTGCGTTCAATGGAGACCGTAGAAGGTGAATGCTTTCTGCGCTACCGCGTAGTTCGGTAGCGTCTCCCGCATTTCGCCGACTGCGTGCGAATTCGTTCGACAGTCCCCGGTGCCCTCGGGACATTGCCCGACCTTGCACACCGGCAATTTCATCCAGATCCGCGCTCCTCGAGAGAAAATCTTCGCTCTGGTCAGAGATTTGCCCCGGTGGCCGGAACTGCTCCCCCACTACCGCTATGTCCGCACGGTCGGCTCCGGTGAAAAAGGAAGTATCGTGCAAATGGCCGCCACTCGCTCCGGCATTCCCATCTCCTGGACTTCGGAATTCTGGGCGGACGAGCGGGCGCTTGAGCTGCACTTTCTGCATCTCCGCAAATGGACGAAGGGCATGAAAGTCGTCTGGACGCTGACCCCCACCCGCGACGGCACCCGGGTCGAAATCATTCATGATTTGAAATTTCGCCTGCCCTGGCTGGGCTGGCTCGCCGAACCGATCATTAGTGGATTTTTCATCGGCCACGTCGCCAACAAGACCCTGGCCACCTTCAAGACGCACCTCGAAGCATGAAGCGGCGCGTGGTCATCACCGGGATTGGCCCCATCACCTGCATGGGCACGGGCCGCGCGGCCTTTTGGGAAGGCATCCGGGCCGGGCGAAGTGGGATTTCCCGGATCACGACTTTCGACACGAGCGCGATCAAGGCGCACTGCGGGGGAGAAATCCGCGATTGGGATCCCACGCGCTTCTTTCCCCCACACCGGCTGAAGCGGCTCGATCGCTACGCGCAATTTGCGGTCGCCAGCGCGCTGCTCGCCCTCGAAGACTCCGGCCTGCCCTGGTCGCGCGAACAACCCACGCATCGGGTCGGCGTGAGTTTCGGCACCGCGCTCGGCGGCATTGCCAACGCCGAAAGTGAGCATCAACTTTTTTTGAAGAAGGGGTCGCGCGGCGTGAATCCGACGCTGGCCTTGCAAGTCTTCGGCGGCAGTGCCCACTCGAATATCGCCATCGAGTGCGGCTTCCGCGGACCCGGCACCACCAATTCCAATTCCTGCGCCAGCGGAGTCGTCTCTGTCGGCGAAGCCTTGCGCTACATCCGCGACGGCATGGCCGACGTGTTCGTGGCCGGCGGCGCGGAAGCTCCGCTCAGCCCGTTGACCTTTGGCGCTTTCGATTTCATCAAGACGATGAGCCGTTGGGCCGGCGATCCCCCTTTCGCCTGCAAGCCTTTCGACCTGGAGCGGGACGGTTTCGTCATGGGAGAAGGCGCGGCGTCGTTGATCGTCGAGGAATACGAGCATGCGCGCGCTCGCGGCGCCCGCATCTATGCGGAAGTCCTGGGCTACAGCTTGAACAATGAGGCCTACCATATGACCACGCCCCTGCCGGGCGGAGAGGCCGTCATTGTCTGCATGCAGGACGCGCTCGCCGACGCGCAGATTCCGCCGGAGAGCGTGGACTACATCAATGCGCACGCCAGCGGCACGCAACTCAATGACTCCAACGAATGCCAGGCGATCAAGGCCGTCTTCGGTCCGCACGCCTCCCGCCTCGCAGTGAGTGGGACCAAGGCCTATACGGCGCATCCGCTTGGGGCCACCGGCGCCATGGAAACCGCGATTTGCGCGCTGGCGATCCATGAAGGGTTCATCCCGCCCACGTTGCACCACAAGACCTCAGACCCGGCTTGCGACCTCGATGTCGTGCCGAACATCGGCCGGGAACAGCCGGTGCGTTTTGCCATGAATAACGCCTTCGGTTTCGGCGGCATCAACTCGGTGCTCGTCCTTGGTCGCGTCGATTGAAGCGACTTCCGCTTGCCAGCCGGGCGGTGGATTGAAAGCCTCACCGCCCTGGCAATGCTTCCCCACTTCACCCCGCTCCAATGGCTGCTCGCGATCCTCGGAGCTTTTTGCATCGGCTTTGCCAAGAGCGGCTTTTCCGGCGCGAGCCTGATCAATGTCCTCATCATGGCCGAACTCTTCGGCCCGCGTGAATCCACCGGCGTCGTCCTGCCCATGCTGATCTGCGGCGATATCCTCTCCGTCATCGCCTTTCATCAACACGCCCGCTGGGCGATCGTCTGGAGGATGTTACCGCCGACCTGCATCGGCATCATCGGAGGCTGGCTGCTGATGCACAGGTTGACCGATGGGCACATCTTCGGTCCCATCATCGGCTGGATCGTGCTCCTCATGGTCGTCTTGCAGGCCATCCGTCGCTGGTACCCGAAGGCCTTTGAGAAGGCGCCGCATACCCGGAGTTTCGCCTGGAGCATGGGCGGCATCGCCGGCTTCACCACGATGCTGGCCAACGGCGCCGGGCCGATCATGAACCTGTATTTCCTCGCGATCGATGTCCCCAAGTTCGCCCTGGTCGGCACCGGCGCCTGGATGTTCCTCCTGCTCAATTCCTTCAAGGTGCCCTTTAGCTGGCAGCTCGGGCTCATCCACGGTTCTTCGTTATTTTTCAATCTCGTGCTCATCCCGGCCATCGTGCTTGGGACCTTCGCCGGACGGTGGCTCGTCCGGGTGGTTCCGCAGAACCTTTTCGAAGGTCTCCTCTTACTCTTCGCCGCCTTGGCGGCCTTGCGCATGATCCACGTGTTTTAGACTCGCGACGGGCCCAATCGTCTCGCTAGCGTCCGCCTCCATGTGGAAGAACCTTTCGAACTATCGCGATGCCGCCCTGCTGTTCCTGCGCATCACGCTGGGCATCCTCTTTATCTATCTTTACGGCTGGCGATCCCTGGCCGGCGGACTCCCCAAATGGAAAGCCCTCGGCGGCGCCATGCGCCACGTCGGGATCAGTTTCTGGCCGGCGTTCTGGGGTTTCATGGCCGCATTTTCCGAAAGCATCGGCGTCGGGTTGCTCGTCGTCGGCCTTTGTTTTCGCCCGTCCTGCCTCTTACTCGTCATCACCATGGCGGTGGCTGCGATCAGCGACTACCACCAGCATGGCCTCGGTGGGGCGGCGCACGCCCTCGACCTCTTGCTCATCTTCACCACCCTCATTTTTCTCGGCCCCGGCAAATACAGCGTGGACCAGGGTTGATTTAAATCCGCTCGAAGTAACGCTGCCGTTCCCAATCGGTGACCGCGTTGTCGAAAGCTTCGATTTCCAGGCGGGCCGTGTGGACGTAGAAATCGACGACCGGATCGCCCAGGGCCTGGCGCGCCAATTGGCTCGCGTCGAGCAGACCAACGGCTTCATGCAAAGTCCTCGGAAGCGAGGGGAGGCTCGCATCGATGTAGGCATTACCCTCGTAGGACTCGCCGCAATCGAGTTGTTCCTCCACGCCGGCCAGGCCCGCGGCGATGGTCGCGGCGAAAGCGAGATAAGGGTTGGCATCCCCGCCCGGCATCCGATTTTCGATGCGCAGGGAATTCCCGTGGCCAACGATCCGAAATCCGGTGGTCCGATTGTCCGTGGACCAGGCCAGTTTGGTCGGCGCCCAACTCGCGGCCTGGAATCGTTTGTAGGCGTTGATCGTCGGAGCGAAAAAGCAGCACAGCTCCCGGGAGTATTTAATTAACCCGCCGAGGAACTGCCGGAAATATTTCGAGCCGCACTGGCGTTTGGCGTCCCAGAAAAGGTTCGTTCCATCGCGCCAGATGCTGGCGTGCACGTGACAGCTGTTGCCGGGCTCCGTCACCGAATACTTCGGCATGAAGGAAACGGCGCGGCCTTCCTGGGCCGCGATCTCCTTCACCCCTTGCTTGAAGACGACGTGCATGTCGGCCATGGGCAACGGCTCGGCGTAGGTAAAGTTGATCTCATGCTGGCCACGGCCCCATTCGCCTTTGCTCGACTCAATGGCCACTCCCGCCTCGACCATTTGATTGCGGATTCTCCGAAACAGCGCCTCGTCGCGCGCTGGCTGCATGGTGTGGTAGTCGATCCGGTAGTCGCTGGAGGCCGGGAGATTTTGGAAATCGGCGGCGACGGCTTCGTGGTAGGTCGTGTTGAACAGAAAAAACTCCAGTTCACTCGCCACGTTGCAAATCAGCTTTTTCTTCGCCAGCCGCTCGATCTGTTTTCCCAGGACCGTGCGCGGCGCTTCGTCCACGGCGCGGCCGTCGTGGTGGTGCAGGCTGCACAGGACCAGGGCGGCCGCCGGCTGCCATGGAACGAGCCGCAGCGTGGAAAAGTCCGGACGCCACTCGAAGTCGCCAAATCCCTTGTCCCAATTGGCCAGCTTGAAACCGTCCATCGGGTCCATCTCGATATTGACGGTCAGCAGATAATTGCAGCCGTGCGTCCCGTGCTTCGCGACGCTCTGCAAAAAGAAGTCGCCGGTAAAACGCTTGCCAATCAGCCGTCCGAAAACGTCCGGAAAAGCCACGATCACGGTATCGATCGTGCCGCGTTTAATCTGCTCGGTGAGCTGCTTCAGATTCATCGGGATCAATCCTCGGAAACATACACATTCTTTAATTCGGTGTAGCCTTCCAAAGCGCTCATGCCCAGGTCGCGGCCCAGGCCGCTCTGCTTGAAGCCGCCAAAAGGCGCCTCAACATGCACGCTGGAATGCGAGTTGACGCTCAGCACCCCGCTCTCAACGCGCCGAACCACCCGCAGGGCCCGCTTGATGTCGCTGGTCCACACCGAGCCGCTCAGTCCGTAGGGCGAATCGTTGACTTCGCGCAGCATCGCCGCCTCATCGTCAAACGGACGGATGCAGACGACCGGTCCAAAGATCTCTTCGCGCCAAATGGTGTCGGTTGGTTCGCAGCCCAGCACGACGGCGGGACGCAGATAAAATCCCGGACCGTCGATCCGTCCGCCACCGATGATCTGACGTTCCTGGGCCGTGACGAGAAAGCCTTCCACGGTCTCCCGCTGTTGCTGCGAGACGAGCGGTCCGATTTGCGTTTCCGGGTCCGCTGGGCGGCCGACTTTCAGCGCACGCATCGCCTCAATGAATCGCTCCACAAAACGATCGTAGACTGGCCGCTCGACAAAAACCCGGCTGCGCGCGCAGCAATCCTGTCCCGTATTGGCAAACACACTCATCGGCGAAGTGCGGGCGGCCTTTTCGAGGTCGGCGTCGGCGAAAATGATGTTCGGCGACTTGCCGCCGAGTTCGAGCGAGATTCGCTTCAAGCCGCGCGCGGCGAGGGCCATGATGCGGGACCCGATTTCAGTTGAACCAGTAAACGAGATTTTGCGGACGAGCGGATGCGCGACCAGCA
>Ga0206857_1176_pt1 | contig 10517 bp, 8 predicted proteins | sample Alteio_BWOrgCont_49_FD_152865 | JGI IMG/M metagenome (GOLD analysis project Ga0206857, IMG submission 152865) | Enriched cells from forest soil in Barre Woods Harvard Forest LTER site, Petersham, Massachusetts, United States -... | ecosystem: Environmental > Terrestrial > Soil > Temperate forest > O...
GCTTTGGAAGCAGAGCCACGCAAAGACGACCTGGCCTTTAAAGAATCACTGCCAGGCACACGACAAGGCAAATATACGACTTTTTCTCGCCGGGATACCAGTATTTTAGGACGGTGGTGGTGGACTGTGGACCGCTGGAGCTTAGGGGCCCTTGCTATTTTAATGGCAATTGGTGTTTTATTGAGCTTTGCAGCAAGCCCGCCCGTCGCAGACCGTCTTAATTTGGGGGGATTTTATTTCGTCAAGCGTCATGTGCTGATGATGATCCCAACACTCATGGTTTTAATGACAACATCGCTTTTAAGGCCCCGCCAAATTCGCCGCCTTGCATCCTTTGTCTATCTTGTAGGGCTGGTGCTGCTTGTGTTAACCATCACGCACGGCATGGAAATTAAAGGGGCACGCCGATGGGTAAATCTTGCAGGATTTTCGACGCAAGCTTCAGAATTTGTCAAACCGGCCTTTGCTGTACTGGTCGCATGGATGTTAGCAGAGCGTTATCGCAATCCCTACTTCCCCGGAATGTCTATATCTTGCTGTTTATTAGGAACCTTTGCTTTTCTTCTCATGCTGCAACCAGATTTAGGGATGACGGTCGTCACAACTGTCACATGGATTGGTCAATTGTTCATCGCTGGAATGCCCTTATTTTGGATGGGATTTGTCGCGTGCTTAGGGGCTGTTGGGCTGGTTGGTGCTTATTTCTTCTTTCCCCATGTGGCACGGCGTATCGACCAATTTCTAGACCCTTCCACAGGGGATCCAAAGCATGACCTCTATCAGGTTCATCAATCTTTGGAAGCCTTTACAAATGGGGGGGTATTTGGCCGTGGCCCCGGAGAAGGAATTGTAAAGAAGCATATCCCTGATGCCCATGCCGATTTTGTTTTCGCCGTTGCCGGGGAGGAGTTTGGCCTGATTTTATGTACAGCCGTGGTTGGTTTATTTGCTTTCATCGTTTTGCGGTCCCTCTTGCGCATCATGCATGAAAGCAGCTTATTTGTGATCTTGGCTGTATGCGGCTTAATCATTCAATTTGGGACGCAAACATTAATCAATATGTCATCAACGCTCCATATTATCCCGACCAAAGGTATGACGATGCCCTTTATCAGCTATGGGGGATCGTCTTTATTGGCCTTAGCCATGTCAATGGGAATGGTCCTTGCCCTTACCCGCCGCCGCCATGGGGCAGCAGAACTTTTGTAAAGGGTTAATGCTGTGTGTGTCCTTTTTTCGGCTTTAGCGTTTTCAACTTCTTCAATGCATCTTTGGTAATTTTTGGTTTTGGCGTTCTCAATTTTGTCAGTATATCTTTAATAATCAGAGGCTGGCGATAAATGTGGATTGTCTTTTGATGAGGCTCTAAGCGATGATGTACTTCGTAAGGGATACAAAACACACTTTGGTAATGACCATAAATATCCTTAAAAGGGGTATGAAGCAAATGCTCTGTCTCCCGTTGTCCCGATTGATGGTGAAAAGATGAAGCAGAAAGATGGGAAAAGCTCTGAATGATTCCAAAAACATATGTTTTTGGTTGCCCATTCTCAGGAATTTGAATAAAAACAGGGGCGCCGCTGCTTCCCGGTAAAGCTAAGGCATAAGGCGGCCTTCCTATTTCATGCCATCGTTTATTGGCGATATAGGTGCGCTGCTTTTTCTCTGAAGCTGTCACTGTAACAGATTTGAGGATTTGCTTCGGCTTAAAAAAGACAGCCCCCATCATCACCGTCTTTTTATCATACAAGACTTCCGGATCATCCCCCGTAATCGGGAAAATATCAGCTTCTGGCAGTGCAAAGGCACGCCGGTAAACAGGCGTTCCTGGAGCGATGTCCGCTGACCCAAAAGTTGCAACATAAAGCGGGGGAATTTCCTCAAACGTTTTTTCCTCAAAAAGAGGAACAGGGTCAACGCTCCTAACTGGCTCTGTCAGGTGTAGAAAAACAAGGTCGTATTTCGCCCGCAAAGGGTCATATTCTTGCCGGTATCCAGGGTGCATCCGAAAGGCTTTTACCTTATAGTTGTGTACTGACTCATGAGAAACCTCGTTTCCGAAGCCTACGATAATGCCATGTAAGTGGACAGTGCCCTCAAAGCCATGGGCAGCTGTCATGACAATATCAGGCGCAATGAGAACCCCTGTCTGTAAGATATGTCGATGATGGTCATAGATATAGCAACTAGCTTTAAAAGCTTTTTGCGTTTCAGCAAAATTAATATAATCCTGTGCCTGGTGAATTCCGTCTGATAGCATAGCGTATGCTGCAGGCAGAATCCCCCACCATATAAAAAGAAATTTATAGACTCGGCACATTTTCATGATTTCCGGTTGTCTGGTTTGTTTGTTAATGCTTGATTTATATCAGAATCTTTCCTAATCAAGGTCATCTCCTTTTTTTCCATGCAAAAGAAAATGCTCGTTGGCTTCTTCTTCTGGTAGTTTAAAAAAATATATAAATAAAATGGCTAACGACCGGGCTTTGGTTGGTAGTAACTCCATGGTTCCTGTCTCTAGGTGCCTTAATGTATTAGCGCTAATGCCTGTAAGAGTTTCAAATTCTTGCCTTGTAAGCTTTAGCCTCTCGCGCAACTGGCGAACTCTCAGACCGGGTTCCGGGAGTATGATCTTCTTGCTCATTTTATTACTTTCAAGATTCGGGAAATCTTTTTTGATAAAATATATCAGCCAATTGCACATCATCCTATTATATTAGGGTTAACAATTGGCTGTGAAATATGATAGGCTTCTTCCTCTATAAAATCAACAACTTATCCAAAACTTTATCTATTTTTCGACACGCCTTGGTTCAGGATTTTTCCTTAAAAAATTGAAATCTCTCTGTCCTTAATCGGCAAAATACGCTACCATTTTTTTTCAACATACGAATTAAAGAAAAACTTTATGCCATTTTCAAATTGTCCTGTTGATCAATTAACCCGTGAGGAAGCAGTAATAGAGCTTGAGCGCCTTGCTAAGGTGATAGCCCACCATAATTATTTATATTTTCAACTAGCAGCACCTGAAATTAGTGATGCAAAGTACGATCAACTGGTTATGCGGAATCGTCTCATTGAATCACAATTTCCCGATTTACGCCGTATTGACAGTCCCTCTCAGCGAATTGGCGCCCCCGCAGCCGAAGGCTTTAAAAAGGTGCGCCATCGAACCCCAATGCTTTCTTTAGAGAATGCCTTTACCGAAGAAGATGTTGGAGATTTTTTAAACCGCATCAGGCGATTTCTGCAACTGCCAGAGGAGCAACCACTTGAGATGGTTGCTGAGCCTAAAATTGATGGGTTATCAGCTTCCCTCCACTATCAAGATGGTCAGTTTATCCTGGGTGCAACTCGGGGAGACGGCAGTGAAGGGGAAGACATCACAGCCAACTTAAGGACGGTTGTTGATATTCCTTTTGTGTTGCAAGGCGCAGAAGGCTCTATCCCCAAAAGCTTGGAAATTCGGGGGGAGGTTTATATGCGACGAAATGAGTTCTTGCGGTTAAATGAAGAACGCATTGCCGCAGGCGACCCTGAATTTGCAAATCCCCGTAATGCCGCTGCGGGATCGGTACGTCAACTTGATCCTAAAATTACAGCCAAGCGCCCTTTACGGTTTTTCGCTTATGCCTACGAGGCTTTATCTGGTTCAACAGCTAAAACTCAAGCTGAGATCTTAGAAACTCTAGGACGTTGGGGATTTTCTGTGAGTTCTCTTCATAAAGTTTGTGCTCATCAAGCAGATCTGATGGCTTTTTATCACAATCTAGAAAGTATCCGGGCAGATTTAGATTATGATATCGATGGGGTGGTTTACAAAATCAACCGCCTTGACTGGCAAAAGCGTTTAGGGGCGATCGGCCGGACACCACGCCACGCCATTGCCCATAAATTTGCCGCCGAAAAAGCTGAAACCGTTATCGAAGATATTCTGGTTCAAGTAGGACGCACGGGCGTTCTAACGCCTGTGGCTGTGTTACGGCCTGTAACGGTTGGCGGTGTTGTTGTCCAACGGGCAACTCTACATAATGAAGATGAGATTGCCCGAAAAGGCATCCGCATCGGTGACCATGTGGAAATCCAACGAGCAGGAGACGTGATCCCTCAAGTCTTACGCTCAATTCCTGAAAAACGCCCTGCGGATTCCAAACCCTACCCCTTCCCCGTAACTTGTCCGGTTTGTGGAAGCCAGGCTATCCGGTTAGAAGGTGAAGTCGCCCGTCGATGTACGGATGGCCTGGTCTGCCCAGCCCAAGCTGTTGAGCGCCTCAAGCATTTTGTTTCCCGTCATGCGTTTGATATTGAAGGCCTTGGGGAAAAGCATATTGAAGGCTTTTACCAAAATGGCCTTATCCATACGCCCGCTGATATTTTTGCCCTGGAAGCACGCGACCGGCAGTCACTAACCCCATTGCGCAACAAGGAAGGGTGGGGTGCCCAATCAGTTGCCAACCTTTTTCAAGCCATCAATGACCGGCGAGCCACTACCTTGGACCGGCTCATTTATGCGTTGGGCATTCCCCAAGTTGGCGCTATAACGGCCAAATTACTGGCGCGCCATTATCATTCTTTGGAACATTTTCGCGATTGTATGATCCAGGCGCAAGATCAAACTTCGGATACCTGGGCAGGGTTATTGGCGTTAGAAGGAATTGGCGTCCGCATGGCAACTGACCTAGTCGGATTTTTCGCCCTGCGCCATAATATTGAAATTATGGATGCTTTAATGTCCCATTTAACGGTTCCTAATTTTGTTGTGGAGGCAGCGCTTTCTTCTCCCTTAACCGGGAAGTCCATTGTTTTTACGGGATCCCTAACATCCCTGAGCCGCGCAGAAGCCAAAGCCAAGGCAGAACGCTTTGGTGCCAAAGTCGCAAGCACGGTTACCCATAAAACTGATTACGTTGTTGAGGGTGCCGATGCTGGAAGCAAAGCTAAGGCCGCCCGCACTTTAGGCATTACGATTTTAACAGAAAATGAATTTATGGGGATGGTTGAGGGATACAACGATCAACAATGACCTTTACAGAAAAAGATTTTCGCAAGATGATGGGGCGATTTCCAACAGGTGTTGCAATTGTTACGACCCTTTACCGGGACAAACCCGTGGGTATAACGATCAATACCTTAACATCCGTTTCTTTGGCTCCCCCTTTAGTTTTGTTCTGCCTTGGAAAGGCACGGGTTTTATTTCCAGCTTTTTTTGACAGTACCCATTTTGCCATTCATATTTTATCAGCTGATCAACACACTTTATCCAATGCATTTGCCCAGCCTTTTGAGAATCCTTGGGAGGGGGTAAATTATGATCTCAGCTCAACAGGTTGTCCTTTAATTCCTAACACCCTGGGAATTCTTCATTGCCGACGCGATAAAAGGTTTAATGGGGGAGACCATGTCATCTTTCTAAACCACATTGAAAATATCCAATGGGGGGAAGACAAACATCCTTTGATTTATAATCAAGGCGCTTATGGCCTCCCCCTTGGACAAGCTATTCAGGCTGATATCCTCGCATAACACTGGTTAATCCACCATCTTCCGGTTGCTCGCCCATTGTAATCACAGGTGGAAGCTCATGCCCCATCTGACCTTTAAAACTACCCCCTTTTCCTGTCCGTTCACTATGAGGATCTGTTGGATCTGGCGGCTCGACAGGACCAGGCCCTTCTTGGGCTGCTTGCTCTGATGGATTGGTATCAAAGCTCGCGTGTATAATCTGCACACCAAAAGGAAATGTACCCCTTTCGAGATCAGACCCATCCTCATAACCTGTAGGGAGTTCAACCGGTTCTTCTGGAGAGGGTGCCATTTCGTCCGGAAGTTCATAATCTGGTGCAAGATCAAAAGAATCAACTATTGAAGGAGGAAGGGAAGGTTCTTCTGCTCCTTCCATCTTGTCTTCAGGTGACAATGCCTCATCTTTTGCATAGGCGGCTCCAATCATTGATGTCTGTTGGACAATATGACCCATGGCAATCGCACCAAGCACAAAAGCAATGTTTGTAATCGGGACTATATTCTTTATAGAAAATATCTGCATATTCGAATTCCTTTTTCAATAAACTATAACTTTACCCTTGGGGGATATCTCACAGCTTACCCATCAAAAGGTTAACAAAGGATTAAGAGAAGGGAAGGAAGAGAGAAGAATAAAAAACTAGTCAATTGAGGGATGAGATGGTATATATTTCAGATATTGCGCGCTTTATTTTTGACAAATGATCACCACTTATGGCAAATGGAAGCATGAGGGCGAGTTGATAAAGACTTTTAAGGAGAAGAAGACGTGGTTAAGTTAGAATGGGGAACAAAGCGGACGTGTCAAAGCTGTACAGCTCGGTTTTACGATTTGCGCCGCAGCCCAATTGTTTGTCCAAAGTGCGGAGAAGCTTATGAAGTTCAAGTCCCTGGTCGCCGCCGGAGCCGTACCTCCACCGTAGAAGAAGCAAATATTTTACCACTTGTAGATGATTTGCTGGGAACAGATTTAGAATTACCTGATGATCTTGATACGGATCTTGAAGATGACGGGTTGATGGAGGACACTTCAGATCTTGGCGAAGACCTAGATGACATTGATGTTATTGATTCTGCCGATGAGTCAGATGAATAACAACGGAGCTAGAAAAATAAAAATTTTCGTTTCTTCTTCATTTCATAACGAGTTATGTATTTGATGAGCCTTGTTGTAAAAACATTTTGGATTGTGTTATCAGGATTATCCGTTTGCGGCATTATTGCTTTGGGAGTTGTTGGTATTCCTGCTAAACCCATAACAATTTACAAATCGATCTCTGTGGATCGGTTGCCGCAGCCACTCTGATGGCAAGATCTGAGATTGAAGCTTTTTTGGAAATGTTAATCGCTGAAAGGGGGGCCACGCAGAATACAGTGGCTGCCTATCGTCAAGATCTCTTCGACTTTGCAGATTTTCTAAAAGTACCTTTAGATAAGGTTTCTCCTCCCGAAGTGAATGCGTACCTCATGGCACTTTCCCAGCAAGGAATGGCAAGCGCTACCGTTTCGCGCCGCTTATCAGCGTTACGCCAATTCTATCAATTCTTAATTTCGGAAGGCTGGGTAACCACAGACCCAACAACCAGCATTGATACGCCCCGTCACCAACGCCCTTTACCAAAAATTTTATCGGAAGAAGATATTACGCGGTTGCTGGTTTATGCCGCGACCCAAACAGACCCCGAAGGATTGCGCCTTTATGCTATGCTTGAAACATTGTATGCGACTGGTTTACGGGTCAGCGAGCTTGTTTCACTGCCTTTTACAGTATATCACCTGGATCGGCCTTTTTTGCTTATTAAGGGGAAAGGGGGGAAGGAACGCTTGGTTCCTTTAAGTGAGCCTGCTCGAAGCAGCCTGGATGCTTATCTACATGTTCGTGGCTTTTTTCTGCAGCGCGCAAAGCCTGACGAGAAAAAGTGGCTATTTCCCTCCCACAGCAAAGAAGGACATATCACCCGGCAGCGGTTTGGTCAATTGTTGAAAGCCCTTGCGTTGGCAATTAACCTGGATCCGATAAAGATATCACCCCATGTGATTCGCCATGCCTTTGCTACCCATCTTTTGCGCCATGGCGCCGACCTATTAACCATTCAAAAATTGCTAGGGCATGCGGATCTATCGACAACGCAAATTTATACCCATGTGGTAACAGATCATTTAAGAGACCTTGTTTACCATCATCACCCTTTGTCGCCATACCCTAAAATACAATCGCTACAGAAAGAATAACTCTATGCCCGTATTTTTAGATTTTGAGAAATCGATTGCAGAATTAGAAGGAAAAATTGAAGAACTGCGACATTTAGCGAATTCAGGCGACTTAAATATCGTGGATGAAATCGGCCGATTGCAGTCAAAAGTAGATAAGCAGTTAAAACAAATTTATGCGAAATTAAGCCCCTGGCAAAAGGTTAAAGTTGCCCGCCATCTGGAACGCCCGCAATTTTTTACCTATCGCGATGCCCTATTCCAAGACTTTACCCCTCTTGCCGGAGACCGTTCTTTTGGTGAAGATCAGGCGCTTGTTGGTGGGCTTGCCCGGTTTCGGGGAAAATCAGTCATGGTAATGGGGACGCAAAAAGGTCAGGATACAGAATCACGCCTTCGCCATAACTTTGGGATGCCAATGCCAGAAGGATACCGCAAAGCTCGACGGCTTATGGAGTTAGCGGATCGGTTTCACTTACCCGTCATAACCTTTATTGATACAGCAGGCGCTTATCCGGGAATTGATGCTGAAGAACGGGGCCAAGCAGAAGCCATTGCGCGATGCATTGAAACTTGTTTAAAGATCCAAGTGCCTTTGATTAGCATTGTTATTGGAGAAGGCTGCTCTGGGGGTGCTATTGCCATTGGCGCCACAAACAGTATCTTGATGTTGGAACATGCTGTTTATCCGGTCATTTCTCCCGAAGGGTGTGCATCCATTTTATGGCGGAGTAGTGCAAAAGCAGCAGAAGCAGCAGAAGCTCAGCGTCTCACCGCCCAAGACCTTTATAAGCTTAAAATCATTGATCAAATTATTCCCGAACCCGTAGGCGGCGCCCATCGCAATCCTGAAATGGCCGTACGTGCCGTTGGGGACGCACTTGATGAAGCGTTGGTAAGCCTATCTGCCCATGACGGGCGTAAGCTCGTCCAAATGCGCCGGGATAAATACTTAGGAATGGGGAAAGTCGGTTTATAAGGACGTACCCATCAATAAGTAACCCAGATAAAATATAGAAGCAGCAGGGGAGTAATCCCCTGCCGTAACATATTTAATTACCCGGATTCGGGTTAATCGTGAAAATAATCGCCATAAGGAATTTAAGTAGGATACTTCTCCCAGGGGTCATTTCGAAATATCAGGGTGATGATTGCCTGCCTCATTTTCCTATTTTTTGTCATCAAAACTTTGGATAGCTAATTCCTTAAAAGCAGCCCAAAAATCTTCATAGCCCTTTATCACGTATTGTGACGCATGTTCTTGGCGGAGTTGATATAATTCTTTTCTTTTTTGATAAGGTTCTTCATACCTCTGCTTCGTACTCACGTAGGCTTCCTGCCAATTTTTTTCATATTTTCCCGGATGAGTTCTCCACAAAGCTCGTCCTTCGGGTGTTTCCTGAAAATCACGAAGGTATTTGTACTCTTCACGGGGCATCCATGTCCAGTTTTCGGGAAGGAGCATATTATTTTCTGCGTTAGCTGTGTAAGGAATTTCTTCAACCATTGTTTTGCCTGAAAACCGCACTTTAGCTACAGCAGAATCTGGGTTAACTTCAAGAATGATAACAGGTGTTCCCATATCATCTTGGGCGAAGGGAAGAAATCTAACCTTACCATTTGCCTTGACCAAGGGAATAAATGCCTCCCCCTTCTCATTTTTTGCCCAGCGCAGGACGTATTCTTGATCACCAGCTGTTGTTTTATACCCGAATTCGAAGGTGGTACGGTGCTTCACTTTCTCTTGCATTTCCTTCTGATAGATTTCGATGATATCCTTTAAAGTGTCAAAAGATTCTGGAGCTTGCCTCCATTTGTTGAACAATTCATCGGGTATCGTGCGAACCGTATAAGGTTGTAATTCGTGATCTAACGAGAAAAGACCCGCGATGAGTGGTCGTTTTTTATCTAGGGGTATAGAATTATTAAATTTATATGGGATGCGAAGGCATCTCTTCAAATCCACCCCCTTGTCTCGAAAAATCCGCAATACCTCTAAATTTTGTAAACGATGAAGAAAATCATGATAAAGCATGCTCAGGAGAGATTGGAGCTGAGAGAAATGGACATTGTGTTTTGTGTACTTTTGAGCATCATCCTCTTCAATTGTTGTTGGCACATACATGGGAAAGAACGTACTTAGAAACAACGGGTAGGACTCTGCGAGAGAGTTACTCTCAAATGTGTTGTATCCAATGGGCACATCCCGATCCATATAAATGATAGCCATGGGCGAAAAAGTCTTTGTATTGCCTTCTTCCCAGAAAGAAAGAAGGGCCTCTTTCTGGTCTTTAAGGATTTCATTCATATTTATCTTGATAAAATCCACAACGCTTTCCAAACCCTCTTGGAGTGCTTCATAAAACAACTTCTTCTCTGGTTGTTCGGAAGAATTCTCTCCTCCCCACATGAAAGTGAAGTCATCATAAAACGCTGCCTGGTAATGTCTATATTTTGTTCCGATAAGGGCGCACAGTAAATTGATGTCTTCAAAATGAAGGGGCGTCATCGCCTGGTCTTCATTTATTTTACAAGCCGCTTTATATAAAGTATCGAGATATCCCAAATACACCTTTTGATCTTGTTTTGTCCCATTAGGGATAATAACTTCTGCATCTTGAATATATTTTCGAACCAGCATAAATGCATTTTTGAGTTTATCAAAAAGGCGGTTAGAGTGTGTATGATAAGGATTCTTTGGGTTTTTCCTGAGAATCTCGTCATAAATCTCTTGATCCTCCTTAATTTGCTCTCGAGCTCCAATATATTCATAGTCTTGAATT